>Ga0209636_10003527_pt1 | contig 15934 bp, 9 predicted proteins | sample DeeMarSWOR152_54_FD_187464 | JGI IMG/M metagenome (GOLD analysis project Ga0209636, IMG submission 187464) | Marine sediment microbial communities from White Oak River estuary, North Carolina - WOR-1-52-54 (SPAdes) (version 2) | ecosystem: Environmental > Aquatic > Marine > Intertidal zone >...
CATCCAGAGCTGTTGAGTCTTCTCAGGTTTTTCTTCCAGTGCTTTAGAAAGCGCCACCCCGCCCAATTGAGCTACTAAGAACTGGCTCATTCGCTCATTACCGTGTTTAGCGATAGCATGAGCTATTTCGTGTCCTACAACCACTGCCAAGCCAGCCTCATCTTTGGTAATTGGCAAAATCCCAGTATAGATCACAACTTTTCCCCCGGGCATGCACCATGCATTCACGTCCGGACTTTCCACCAGATTAAATTCCCACTTGTAATCTATCAACTCATCAGACATATTCCTTTCGGCAAAATACTGTTCCACCGACTTTTGAATCTTTACGCCAACTTCTTTGACCATGCGAGTTTGTTCCTGATTGTCGCTGAGTTTATGGGTTTTCAGGAAATCATCATACTGTTGATAGCTCGTGGAGAGCATGGTGGAACGCGGAACCAGATTTAATTGTTTTCTTCCGGTTATTGCAACGGTGCTGCAGGATAGCAAAATAAAAGTTAGGATCAGGACGACTACGATACAGGTTTTCAAAATTTTCATAAGGTCTTCTCCTTATCTAATATGTTTTTTTCGCCTCTTCGCCACGGATTCACCGTGACCGAACAGCCTCCAGACGGATATTAGATGTCCGTAGCGTATTATGGTAAATACCTCTTTTATAAAGGGGTATTATTTAGAATTCGTCCTTTTGTAAAGGCGGACACCTGGTCGATGACGTCATTACGGTAACGGAGAAGGCGTCCGTTACCCCGGGCAAGAAATTTTCAGGAGTGCAAAAACTTCTTTTTTGCATTCCCCTTACCGGCAACAATCAATTGTTGCACTCCAGACAAAGCCGTTCTAAAACAGGTGTTCTTTTCTTTTTTCTTCCTTTATCACCCGGTAAAAACTCTTGGCTTCCTCCTTTTTCACACTTTTGGATGGGATCTGCAGGATTTCTACCTCCAGGGTTTTGTTAGTAAAATTTATGGTGATAATCTGTCCTACCTTCACCTCCTTGCTTGGCTTCGTCACCACCCCATCCACCAAAACGATTTTGTTTTCGCAGGCTTTTTTGGCTTGGGTGCGCCTCTTTATCAGGCGCGTATCAGAAAGGAAGCTATCTAAGCGCATGACAAGGAAGATGTCGGGTACCTCCCCATACGGGTCACAACCCGACCTACGCCTCTTGGCTCCCCCTCACCTTAATCCTCTTCCCCAAGGGATGGGAGAACCCTTTTCCTCCCGCCTTCCCCATCCTAGAATGTGTCAGGTAGCTATCTTTTTTTCAGCGGCGGAGAGCGGACTTGTCCTGAGCAAGATCGAAGGATGGTGGTCGGCGGATGTTTTACAATCTTATCTCCACATAGGTTTCCTGGCGCATCTTTTCCACCCATTTTTCCACTTGCTGATTGGTCTTTTTGCGACGCGCCATATCTTTTATGACGTCCCAATCATCTTCCAGAGTTAATTCTCTTTGCTCTTTTTTATCCAAGACTTTTAAGATATGAATTCCGAACTGGCTTTGAATTGGTTCACTTATTTCGCCTGGATTTAGGCCCATCACACCCTCTTTGAACTCCGGAGTCATCTGAGCCACTGGATACCAGCTCAATTCCCCTCCCATTTTTCTGGTGTCCTCATCAGTGGAATACTCTTTCGCCAGTTCTCCGAAATCCGCTCCCTCCAAAAGTCTATGGTAAAGAGTATCAGCTAAATTCTGCACTCTGGTAGTGTCTTCTTTGGAAGATCTGACCAAGATGAGAATGTGTCTGGCATGAACCGCATCCTCTTTTTTCTCTTCCACTTTTATTATATGATAACCGAATTCGGTTTCCACCAGATCACTTATTTCTCCTGGGTTTAAAGCAAAGGCAACTTTTTCGAACTTTTCGATCATATCCCCCTTTTTGAAAAATCCCAGATCCCCTCCATTTTTCCCGGTAGGATCATCTGAGTAATTAAAAGCCAGAGAAACGAAGTCCTCTCCCTTTTTGGCCTTATCCAACACCATCCCTGCTCTTTTCTTTAAGGAATCCAAGGTGCTCTGGCTCGGCTTTATCTCCAGAAGGATGTGGCTTAGTTTTACCGATTCGGGTTGATCGGGGATACTGTCCTCATAGGTTTGGTAGAAATCCTTCACCTCTTTAGTGGTCACCGTGACCTTAGAAAGTTTTTTGGAGACCAACCTATCGATAAACATTTGCCTTCTTATCTGCTCTCGATATTTTTTCTTCAACTCTTTTTCGGTCAAGCCTTCCGCCTTAAGCTGATCCTGAAATGCCTCCTCCGAGGAGAACTGGGACTTCACCTTCTCCATTTGCTCTTTAACTGCACTCTCCACATCCTTAGAGGTAACTTGAATGCTGGTGTCCTTTTGCGCCTGGATTAAAAGCAGATTGTCATTGATCATCTGCTCCAGAAGCTCAGACTCTATCTGCTTTTTTTTCTGTTCATCTGTTAGATCCATTCCGAACTGGGTGGCATACAAAGCCAACTGGGCTTTAAGTTCAGACTCCAAGATGATCTGATTTCCTACCACAGCTACGATTCGATCCGAAATCTTCTGGGCCTGGGGAAAGCTCGTTAGAAAAAAAAGATTAAAAACGAAAAGAAAAAGCTTTTTTCTCATGTTACCTTTTAGAATAAAGCTGATTATGAATGCCGTTAAGCTATTAGTGGGTTGCTTTCTTGGAAAAATCGGAACAAAAGGCAAATTAATAGTCGAACCGTTGCATTTTTTTGACAAATCTTGCGAAGCCGCCCAGATGGGCACCTTCGATAAAAAAACTTTCCATCTACAGCGAGTTATAAGCAAAGGAATTTTGAATCCCGCGCAAGTTAATGAATCCTCTGGGTGAAAATACAAAACTCTATTTAAAAAGTAGAGATCGCAACAAAAGAATAGAAATCTTGATTCGAACTGTCTACACCAGAGAATTTTCTTCGCATTTCTCCGCGTGTTGTTGTTTCTAGCTAAGGCTCTTCTGGAAAGACCCCGGTGGCCCAGTCGAAGGTCTCAACCTTAGCCTCCTTTTTAAGCTGCTCGAGGAGATTTTCCAGCTCCCTCCTTCTTTTGTCTACACTCAAAGAATTGGTAATCTGTCCTTTCACCAGCTCATATTCTCTTATACTGCCTTTGGCTTTTCTATCAGTAACCATTAAGAGGGCAAATCCATATTCGGTCTCGATGGGTCTGGAGACCTCTCCTATGCTCAGCCATATGGCCGCTTCCTGAAACTCAGGAGGAAGACTGGAGAGAGGAATAATTCCCACATCTCCTCCCCTTTCTTTGGTGGATGCATCGAGGCTCATCTGTTTGGCGATCATATCAAAACTCTCGCCCTCCTCTATTCTTAACGCAACCAATGCCGCCTCGGCAACACTGCTCACCAGAATACGGCTGAGCCTCACCTCATCATCCTCCCGTTTGAACATAGTCCTGTTTTCTTGATAATATTGCCTTGCCTCTTCTTCCGTAACTCGCACTCTACCACCCAGCTCCCTTTCCAAAAACGCCTCTATGACCGTGTTGCGAACCGCTTGATCTATTAGCCATTTGACAGTTTCATCTTGGTCTACTTTTTTCCTTATGGCCTCCTGATATACAATCTGGCTTTGAATCCATCTTCTGACATAATCCCTTTTTTCCTCAAGAGTGATAGAACCCCGTTGCGCCTCAGGCATGCTCAGCTCCAGATCCCTCTCGGTCAGGCGCACTTCATTAACCTGAGCTATCACATCTTTTTGAGACTTCTGGAGCTGCTTCTTCTTCTCGCACCCCCCAAAGCCCAAAAGCAATGTGCAAACTAAAAGAGTGAAAAAAGCAAGCTTCTTATCCATTGCGAAAACAACCTAAAGCTTCTGGGTTAACCTTTTTCTTCGGTCTTCATCTCTTCCTCTGCCTCTTCCTTCACCGTGGACTTCAAAACCTCCTCATCGATTTCTATGGTAAGCCGGGCTTTCTGTGTTTCTATCCACTGGTCGACGATCTTGTTATCTTTCTCCCTTCTTGCCTGCAGTGTAACTTGATCTTTAATCTCCTCCAGAGGGGTTTTTTCAGCCTCCTTTTTTTCTATGAATTTTATCACTGCATGGCTTTCCCCAAATTGCCGATCATTGATTTTTATGGGTCCTTTAAGCTCCCCCTTTTTCATCTGAAAGGCGGCATCAAAGAGTTGAGGATATCTGGTTCGGGGAAAAGATCCCAAATCCCCACCCTTATTTTTCACGTAGGTTCTGATGGTCTTCTCCTCGGCCAGCTTATCAAAATTAGCCCCTTTCTTCAATTGCTTCAAAATATCGGCGGCCTCCTCTTCGGTTTTGACCAAAATCTCCTTTATATGAACCTCGGCTGGCTTCTCATACCGTTCTGGGTGATTCTCATAAAAGCTTTTTATCTCCTCGTCTGTTATTCCCACCCCCTTCAGGATCACATCAGACCTCATCCTCTTGGCCATCTCCTGCTCCATAAAATTACGCCAGCTTTCCTTGAAGCTCTTGGTGTTTTCCAATCTTTGATCGTAGGCCACCTCTACAAGAACGTCTTTGACTATGCTCTGGAAGGCTATTTTTTCTATTTCACCTGTGTCACTCAGTTTGGGTCGGTACATGGGCGGCATATTATTGAACTGTTCCGCAAAATCCTCAATGGTAATTTGTCCCCCCTTGTAAGTGAACAGGCTCAAATCTTTCTCCTCATCCGTGAATTTATCTATCTCCAGTTGATCCCCCATTCTTTGTGGGCCCAAGGTATCCGGAGGAATCTCTGTCTTTTTGGACAGCAAAAGAGCTAAAGCCTCCTCATTTGACTTAAAGTTTATCTTCTTTTCCAACTCATCGAAATACTCCCTCATCCTTGCGTCCCTTCTATCACGCCCCAGTCTGGCCTGGATAACATCCTTGACTTGCTCAAATGGCTGCTGCTCGACCTCCCTTCGTTCAATCAGTTTTATGACATGCCAGCCAAACCTGGTCTTCACCGGACGGGATATTTCCCCTTCCTTCAGTTTGAAGGCCACCTCCTGAAATTCCGGAACCATCTTTCCCCAGCCAAAAAAACCCAAATCGCCAGCATTATTTTTAGCGGAGGGATCAATGCTTTTCTCCTTAGCCAACTCGGCAAAATCCGCCCCCTCCTTCAGCTGTTGGTATACGCCCTCTGCTTGTTCCTCAGTCTCCAACAGAATGTGCCAGACATGGATCTCCTGTTTCAATTTTTCGTAATGATCCTTCAGCTCCGATTCGGAGACTTTAGATTTTTCAACGATCTCCTTTTGGTACAGCACATTCAATAACACCTGTTCTTTTTGTTGCTGTATGGCGGTATCTTTTTCCACCTCCTTGTCCAGTCCCTCACTATAAGCACCTATGACCATCACCTGGTCGCGAATCAGCTTTTCCAACATATCCTTTCTGCGGTCCAAATCGGATATACCTTTGATGATCAATCTGGACTGTCTTTGGTACTCATTCTCCAGGTCCTCCACAGTGATCTCTCTGTCCTCTACCCTGGCTACCACCCTCTTCTCCTTCTTCGCACAGCCCCAAATCAAAGCGAAAGTTAAGAACCCCAGACACAAAAGCAGGTTAACCTTTCTCATTATTCTACTCCTCCTTACGGTTAAAAAATCATCATTTTCCCAAACTCTCAATTTTCAAACCATTCCTAAGATTTTTTCCAATATAACCCCCTCTCACAATTTAAGCAAGAGATTTTTGACAAATTTAGCTTTTTTCTCCAAAGCCATTCCGCCGAGTTTCACATACAGCTTAAGTGCTTGACCGACTTTAAACTCCAGAGGAAGCTTGATCTTTTGTGATAGATTTTCTATCTCTTTTTTTCTCATCTTTTTATCCGCTAGAAACTCAAGCATCAAGATATCCTTTTTTAAAGATACTCGGGAAATTCCTTTCAAGGAGGAAATGATTTTAGCACCGGTGAACTCCAAAAGGTCTTTGACTTCCTTTTTGGGTTTCCCAAACCTGTCGGAGAGTTCCGCCTCGATTGTATCTATCTCTTCTACAGATTTAGCCTCAGAAAGTTTCCTGTAAATCTCCACCCTTTGCTGGCTATCCGGGATATAAGACTGTGGAATATAAATGTCTAAGTCAAACTCCATCTTCACCTCCGGTTGCTTCTGGATCTTTTCCCCTTTCAGCTCTCGAAACGCTTCATCTAAAAGCTTGCAGTAAAGATCAAAGCCCACCTCCTCAATGAATCCATGTTGTTGGGGACCCAAAAGATTGCCTGCTCCTCTGATTTCCAAATCTCTTAAAGCCAGATGGAAGCCGGAACCAAGCTGGGTGAACTGCTCTAAAGCTTTCAGTCTTTTTCGGGCAGTTGGATTTAATAATTTCACCTGGGGTATCAAAAGATAGGCATAGGCTTTGGTGCCGGATCTTCCCACCCGACCTCTTAATTGGTAAAGCTGGGCCAGTCCAAATTTATCGGCCCTATTTATGATAATGGTATTGACCGTGGGAATATCGATGCCCGACTCGATGATGGAGGTGACCAACAAACAATCATGCTGGTGGTCTAAAAATTCCAACATCACCCTTTCCAGATTGCGTTCCTCCATCTGACCGTGGGCGATGGCGATTCTCACCTGGGGAATCAGATTTTTCAAAAATCCATACATGGCCTCTATACTTTGCACTCGATTATGGACAAAATAGATTTGTCCCCCTCGGTCAACTTCCCTCAAGATGGCTTCGGCAATAAGCTCCTTGTCAAATTTCACGATCTCGGTATGGATGGGAAGGCGATCTTTGGGAGGGGTGTTGATGATAGACATGTCCCTTGCGCCGAAAAGTGAGAATTGCAGGGTGCGGGGAATAGGGGTGGCGGTCAGAGTCAGCACATCCACCAATATACGTAATTTTTTTAATCTCTCCTTATGTGCCACACCGAACCTCTGTTCCTCATCGATTATCACCAGGCCCAGATCCTTAAACCTAATGTCACCGGAGAGCAAACGATGAGTGCCTATAACCACATCCACCTGTCCCTTTTTTAGACCTTCAACTATCTCCTTTTGTTGCTTTCTGCTTTTGAATCGGGAAAGCATCTCAATGTTAACCGGATATTCCCTCAATCTTTCGGAAAAGGTGACGAAATGTTGTTGAGCCAGAATGGTGGTGGGAACCAAGACCGCCACCTGTTTCCCATCCATCATACATTTGAAGGCAGCTCTTATGGCTACCTCGGTTTTTCCATATCCAACATCTCCACAGATTAATCGGTCAACAGGAATTTCCTTCTCCATATCCTGTTTTACGGCCTCTATGGCGGAGAGCTGATCCGGAGTCTCCTCATAGATAAAGGAAGCTTCCAACTCTTTCTGCCAAACAGAATCTGTGGAAAAAGCAAAACCGGGCTTGGCTTTTCTCTCCGCGTAAACTTCTATCAACTCCTGCGCCATGTCCTGAATGGCTTTTTTCGTTCTTCTCTTCAATTTTTCCCATGAAGTTCCCCCCAACCTGGAAAGGGTGGGAGTTCCCTCCTTCCCCACGAATTTGTGCACTCGATTGAACTCCTCGATGGGAACATACAATTTATCTCCCTCTTGATAAAGGAGTTTAAGGCACTCCCGTCTTCTCTGGTCCACCAAAAGGCTTTCCAAACCAGCATATTTTCCGATTCCAAAATCTATATGTACCACGAAATCGCCCAGGGATAAAGCCGAATAGGAGGATAATGCTATTCCCTCATTGAATCTTCGGGTGCGTCTGCGCCTGAAATATCTGGAAAAGATTTGATGGTCGGTCAAAGTTACCAAATCGATCTCAGGAAAGGAAAAGCCGGAGTTGATAATTCCCACCTCCAGATTTACTCCCACAGCGTCATGATCCAGAAGTTCAGAAAGTCTATTCCTCTGACCCAGGTTATCACAAAAGATATGGACTTTTAGTTTTTCGGTTTTGTAATTTCGAAGCGAGCCTCTTAAAAGCTCCAAGTTTCCCCCAAACACCTCCGGCTCCATCATTCCAAGCTTTATGCTCTCTCTTTTTTCTCCTAAAACCAGATTCTCGATCACCTGAAATTGATGGATTCGATCCAAGAAAGATTCAATATTGTCAAATAGACATTCTGGTTCAGGCGCTGCCTCTCCCCTTTTTCCCGCTTCCCAAAAGAGATGTTGGGTCTCTGATTGAATCTGATCCAATTCATTCTGAATAAAGGAAGGCTCATCCAGAAAGATGACCGAATCTGAAGGAAGATAATCGAGGATTTCAGCTTGGGGAAGCCCGAATAAAGAGGCCATCCATTCCAATCCCGGAACTTCATCATAAAATGCGTATGCACTAATAAGTTTGATCTTCTCTCTTAAGTCCTCAGCCTGTTCCGGTTTTAATTTTGAAAGAGACTCCTCCAATTCTTTGTCGCTGATCAAGACTTCTCTTGAGGGTAAAATCAGTGCCCAGTCTATCTTTTGGATTGATCTTTGATCCAAGACAGCGAACCTGCGAACCGACTCGACCCGATCTCCGAAGAATTCGATCCTTATCGGGTCGACATAGGAACAGGGGAAGACATCCACAATCCCCCCTCTTATGCTGTAGGATCCAACCTCTTCAACTTGCGGAAATCGCTTAAAGCCTAAATCTAAAAGTTTTTGAGACAAACGTTCAATATCTGCTCTCTCTCCGACTTTGACTCTTATGCTTCTTTCCCTTAGTTCCTCAGGAAGAATGGTCTTCTCCAGGCAGGACCTCACGGTGCCGACGGCGATGATATTTTTACTGGTGGCTAAATCATACAAACTCTCCAGCCTTCTGCCGATAACCTCAGAATCCGGAGTTTTCATCTCATAGGGGAGGATCTCCCAAGCGGGGAAGTATCTGGTCATCTCCTGCCCCAAAAATGACACCAAATCGTCGTAAATCCTGAGAGCCTCTTCGGGTTTAGCAGTTATCACCAGAAAAGAAAGGTTCAAATTCTTTTTGAGATAAGCAAGTAGCAGAGCTTTTCCCGAGCCAGCCAGACCAGATATAGGAATGACTTTTTCTCCTCGAGCAATATTTTCTTTGATCTGGGAGAAACTCTCAGAAAAATCAGCTAATTTTAGTATTCTGGATAAAGGCATATGAATTGCTTTCTGAACCGAAGAAAGTGCTATGTTTTACCTCGATTTTAACGAAAAATAATACGCTGGTGAAGATTTCAAAATTGGAATGTCTTTCTTCACAGGTAGCTTTGTGGAAGGTAGCCAGAAGCAGCTGACGAAGCTCAGGTTTTCCGAGAGATCAAAATCATGCGAGGGGAGTCCAAAGAATATTCTCTGAAATCGAAATCTCCATACACCGATTCTAAAATGAATCCAGATTTTTTTAACAAATTCAACATTTCAGTGAAAGTATACATCCTCAAAGAGAAGGAATATTCCTTCTTTCTGCCATTCCCGAAGAGCAGTGTGCGGGTGGTCTCCCAGCGGCTGGTGAAAAGGTCGAAAAAGCTATCTTCCAGCCAAACGAAATCTTCCTTTTGGGTCCATCTTCTCCTCTGAAAATTCCGGATCAGATACTCTCGGTTCTTCAGGTCTAAAAGAAAAAGCCCACCTTTCTTTAAAGCACTAGATACCCCCTTGGTCACCTTAAAATCATCTGATTCCTTGTCAAAGAAGCCGAATGAGGTGAAGATGTTAATCACTGCATCGAAGTGGTTATCAAAGGGAAGCCTCCTCATATCTCCCTTCACAAATTCGATCTTAATACCCAACTCGGTTGAATCCTTTTTAGCCTTGTCTATGAAAAAGTCAGAAAGATCGTATCCGGTCACTTTGAAGCCTCTCTGGGCAAACTCGATCGAATGCCTTCCGTAGCCACAACAGAGATCCAAGATCTTGGCTTTGGGCCTCAAATCCATCATCCTGATGATGGACTCCACCTCCCCGGAGGTCTCCTTCTCCAGATCCTTATAGACCTCCAGATAATGCTCATCGAAAAATTTCTGCCACCAATACATGACGCTTCGCTAAATTAAAGATTCAAAATGCAAAACTAAAAACTTACTGTTTCAATACAAACCATGAATTTTTGGCTTTATGTTGGTCTTCTTCACCAGCAAAGAAACTTTCGGATATTAGTCAGAAGACCAACATCCAGCAAAAATGAATATAAATAACAAACTATTTATTCCAAGATTAATTTTTGAATTCTGCTTTTTTGATTTTGAATTTGAGCTATCTTGAAACCTTCCTTTCCTTGCTAACTATGTAACCTATGATTTTGTAAACCAGTCTTGCCGCCAAAAAATCTGGTGCCACTAAACCGGGAATAGGACAGAGCTCCACACAATCGAAACCAACTATATTTTTAGCATGTATAACTTTTTTCAAAAAATCCAGAGTTTGATTCCAGAAAAGCCCACCCGGTTCTGGCGTCCCCACCGAAGGCATAATTGAAGGATCAAAAAAATCCAAATCAATGGTCAGATGAACATTTTCCGAGAGTTTGTCCAAGACTTGATCTATCCATCTGTTGTCCTTTGATGATTCTTTCGCAAAAAACAAATCGATCTTTTTCTCTTCTTTAAATTGCTGTTCTTCCAAGCTTAGATTTCTTATTCCTACGCCCACAAAAGGAGCCATCTCTCCTATCCTTCGCATGGTGCAGGCGTGGCTGTATTTGGAGCCCTGATAACTATCCCTTAGATCGGCATGTGCATCCAGTTGCAGAACCGACAACTTCCTGTATTTTTCGCTTGATGCCTTGACCACACCAATGCTGATGGTATGTTCTCCTCCCAGAAGCACCACCCTTTTATTCATATCGACCAACTCTTTGGCTGTTTGATAGATTTTTTTCACCATCTTTTCAGGACCACCCCTTGTTATCTCCATCTCCTCCAAGGTGTGTATTCCCGCTTTAAAAGCCTCCAGCTTTAGCTCCTCGTCAAAGGTCTCCACCTCTTGGGAAGCATGGATGATGGCTTGTGGACCTTCCTTGGTTCCTCCTTTAAACGTGGTGGTCTGCTCATAGGGAACCGGAAGGATCACAAATTCAGAACTTTCAAATTTTGAGAACTGGGTGGGAAGGCTTAGGAAATTATGGGATCGAAATCGGTATGGATGCATCCTCATCTGCCTTTATCCAAATTTGGCCGTCCAAAGATTTTGAAATACGTTCAATCTGCCACAAAAATGGCAGCCGCCACCACTGAGGTCCACAGCCCATTTTTATCACCCTTTGCGGTTTGGGTTATATTGGTGGTGCGGACGATCTCGCCGGAGATTTTCCATATCTCCTTTCTTTCGTCATAGCTTTTATCCACGTCGAAGTCGATGCCCAAAGTGGTGGCTAACATGGTTGCAGCTAAGTCCTCTGCATAGTCGCCTGCCTTCTTTAGTGTTTGTCCGAACGCTTTATGCTCAGCCAAATACCCATATTTGGTTCTGTCATTGGGGATGGCTACCCCCACTGAGGCAGAGACCAAGCGGTTGGGCTCATTGGTGGCATTGGAGCTCATCACCGTGAAAACCACCTGACCATCCTTCAGAACTCGCAGGGCAAGTTTTTTGCCAATCAGCTTGCAGCCGGGAGGGAAGATGCTGGAGACTCTAACCAGATTGAAATTTGCAATTCCCGCATTGCGCAAGGCCAGCTCGAAACTGGAGAGTTGCTCTCTGTGTTTGCCCACCCCCTTGGTTAAAAACATCCTTTCGGGAATTATGATCATCTCTCTCCTCCTCTTGTGGGTAAAGAGACCACTTCGAAATTGGTTTGAAAAATTAAACAAATCAAAATCAAAAAATCAATACAAAAATAAAAATTTTTTTGAGGGTGTTTCAATATAAGCACTTCTCCAAAAATTCAAAAGCCCTCTTGTCGTTCCAGAGCACATGGTCAAATCTGCCATAGGCAGATCCCGCTCTGCGGGACAAGAGGGCTTTTTCAGACTAACTTGCTAACCTTCTAACTTGTCAACCTGCCAACTTTACTTCACCAGCACCATCTTCCTGGATTGGCTGAAATCTCCTGCCTGGATCTTGTAGAAGTAAACTCCAGTGGCAATCTCCTCTCCTTGGTCATCCCTTCCATTCCAATGGATGGTATTAGATCCAGCGGTTTGATATTCGTCAACTAAGGTCTTCACCTTCTGGCCGACAATATTGTAGATGACGAGCTTGACATGGCAATCCTGGGGCAAAGCATATTTGATCATAGTCTCCGGATTGAAGGGATTAGGATGGTTTTGGGACAAAGAGAAATGATTCGGAATCTCTACTGCGGCATTTTCCGTCTCTACCTGCAGATTCGGGGATATCTCCACGGAAAGCATTTTAGCCTCCCTGTTCACCAAGATTGCTTTTTTTATCTGAATGCTGGTAAGATCTTTTCCCTTTGCCTTTCCTATGGATCCTACGGACAAGATCAGCAATTCTCCTTCTCCAGCCGGAATGAGATTTTTTCCAGTTGGGTCTATGATACCGATTTTCTGCAGTCCCTCTTCTCCGCCGAAGAAAATTGAAAAACCTTGAGTAAGGGAAGTCAATTTTGGCTCAAGCAGGGTAACCTCCTGTGGATCATACTCGATCTCAAGCTCGACTGCGGCTAAATCCAGTTGAAATTTTCCCCAGATTGGAATCTCAAGGCAATCATCCAGCCTTCCCAACTCACCCTCTTGTAACTCTGCCTGTGAAAAACCTATTTGAGATCTCCAGAGATGGGAGTTCAGCTGGGTTGGACTCAAAGCGGGTGAAGCGTCTTTACCTTCACAAGGTGCCGGGCCACCTTTAAACAGATAGTTGATCAGATAGACCACATCAGCACTATTGATCACCCCGTCAGAATTGACATCCCCAGCAGCCTCCACAGGCACAGGTGGAGGTCCACCTTTGAACAGATAGTTTATCAAATACACAACGTCAGCTGAATTGATCACTCCATCTCCATTAAGATCGCCACACATAAAACTGGGTTCGGATGTGTAAACCCACCCGCCAGAGGCTTGGAAATTGGTACTGCTCTGCTTTCCAATGGGGCTGGCTTGTGCTCCTACGGAGACTTTGAGGGCAAAGGTGGTTGACTGTGATTTCCCACCTGTGCCGCACAAGACATCCGAAGTCATTTCAAAGGTGCTGCTTTTTGATTTAGCCCAAAGCTTTTGTCCATTAGCAAGCAAACCGAAAATGAGGAAGCAGGCTAAAACCAAGGTTAGTTTAATCTTTTTCATCTTTTACACCTCCTAATTAGATATCTTTTGTTTTTGAATGTTTATGGAGTACAACCCATATGGATTGCATGCATCCCGCTAAAGGCGGGATTGCACTCCTTTTTTGTTGTGGGCATAAAGCCCGATTGAGACAATGATACACCAGCCGATTTGATAGTTCTGGGCGAAAGCCACGGATGCCAATAAGAACATCAATCCAGGAATCTGACAAGCTTTCATTTTTTACTCCTTTATCTTATGGCTTATGGCTCATCGAGGTATAGCCCCGGCCTCAGCCTCAGCGGGTTGCGCTTCTGAGGCCGGCCTTATCACCTGATAATCTTCGTAGCCTTTCCTTACGGCCATAACCATATAGTCAAAATCGTAGGTGCCATCGCCATTGCCCAGCTCGCGCACAACTAACCGGTCAGGGCTTTTTTCCACCACAGCCAGGCCCTTAGATTCGGCAGAAAGGGGTGTCAGTTGCACCGTGATTCCCTCAGAGCTGGCCATAACTTTAAAATGTTCAGGAAAGGCAACTTCTGCTCTTCCATTGACCAGATGAGCCGTGCCACGTATGTATGCGGCGGCTTCCGGGCCTTCGATAGAGGCGTACACGATGTCGGTGCCTGGCTGATTGGGGTTGGATTTTTGAACAACCCACTCGTCACCCCAGACAATGCCATTTCCGTCAGCATCAACGCGCATGCCTGCTTGTGCTTGTCCATCACCAACACCATCATATACAATTATAGACCCGTGATCCTCATTTGTGTTGAGATGATCAAGTGTTATATTGAAGGATCCATCGGCACCTCTCGTCAGAATGACTCCATTATTAACGACAGGATCAACAAACATGTCCGCCCGAGGTAGCCCGTCAGCATCCAGTACACTTATATAGCCGTTGTCTGGGTTATCCATATGATCGGATAACACTATGTTAAGTCTGCCGTTCGGGCCCCACGTTCCAATACCACCGGCTCCCCGAGGGGTATCAACCAATCGACAAAGGGTGTCGCCTTCCGAGGTAAACGTGCAGATAGAGCCGTGTCCTATCAGCGTAGAATCTATCAAGCAAAGAGTGTTTCCGTTGGCATTAGTTTGCCGAATATCCCCCTGAACAGTAAGTTCGCCCGTGGGATTTGCCGTCCCGATACCGACTCTGACATCATCTACTGAATTGTGAAATATCACTGCATTAGGGGTTGTGGTGGTGAAATTTCGTCCAAATGCAAAGGTATTGTCGGCGGCTGAGGTTACTGTGACGCTTCTGCCGGCGGCGAATGAGTAGCCTCCCCTGGCGGTGTTGGATGCTCCACCTCCTACGGTTGCAAATGGCCCGCTGGCGGTGTTGCCCCATCCACCTCCTACGGTTGCAAATTGCCCGCTGGCGCGGTTCTGCTCTCCACCTGCTACGGTTGCAAGTTGCCCGCTGGCGGTGTTTCTGAATCCACCTCCTACGGTTGCACTATCCCCGCTGGCGGTGTTTCTGAATCCACCTCCTACGGTTGCATACCACCTGCTGGCGGTGTTGAGGTGTCCACCTCCTACGGTGCAGTATCCAATGTCCTCCCCACTGGTTCCTGTGGTGCAGGCTACTCCCAGGTTCACATGGGTATGAGCATTATTCCCATAAAGTGTAGTATTCTGTCTTGATATTGCACCATTTACCTGTAAGGCAGCGTTGGGATTCGTCGTCCCGATGCCGACCTTGCCTTCAGCACCGACAGGGAATATTAAGAAAGCATCAGGGGTATTTATCCAATCATGTGGGCTTGCATGTCCCCAAACAAAGGTTCTGTCAGCCGCACCGGTTAACTGCATACAACTTCCACCTGCCCAGGAAAAATCCCCTCCGGCTGTGTTGCGGTAGCCACCTGAAACAGTAGCCCAGTTAGAACTAGCAATATTGCGCTGGCCACCTGAAACAGTGGCATGACGCCCACTGGCCTCATTTTCTTCGCCACCTGAAACAGTGGCGCAACTATCAGTGGCAATGTTGAGCCAGCCACCTGAAACAGTGGCGAAATTATAACTGGCCTCATTTTCCAAGCCACCTGAAACAGTGGCATGAGAACAATCCCATGTAGGACTTCCTGTTGAGGAATTAACTCCCAAATTCACATGGGTATTAGCGAAAGGTCCATGAAGCGAAGTAGTCTGTCTTGATATTGCACCATTTACCTGTAAGGCAGCGTTGGGAGTCGTCGTCCCGATGCCGACCCTGACATCTTCAAAGTCCCCAAAATCAGGGTCACGTCCGAGATACATTTCGCCACTGGTTGTGATAAGCCTGTCATTAGGTCCATCTAATTCAAGCGAATTTCCACTCTTAATTGAGCCGCTAGCGTGAATATTGCCCGCAACGTCCAATTTCTCCCCTGGACTCGTTGTCCCGATGCCGACGTTATCTGTGCTGGTCTCCAACCTGACAACTGTGCCATCATCTATCCAACCTCCGCCATCACCGGAAACGTTAACCCAGCTTAATTGTCCGCTTCCATTGGTGGCCATGACCTGACTGTTGACACCATCTGAGGGGGGGAATTCATAACCATTGGTCTCATCGCCAAATCTGATGTGCGGCATATCGACCATAAAGGTTGAATCTTCGGTCAATTTGCTGTCTATCCCGAAAAGGTAGGAGTAGTCCGCTTCAGCGGTAATGGTATCAGCATACCCCCCAAGGATTGCCGAGTAATCACCCTGGACAAGGTTCTTATATCCCCCGCCGACAGTGCTGCCAGAGCCGCTGGCGGTGTTGTACCCTCCACCTCCTACGGTTGCAAA
>Ga0209636_10003528_pt1 | contig 15931 bp, 15 predicted proteins | sample DeeMarSWOR152_54_FD_187464 | JGI IMG/M metagenome (GOLD analysis project Ga0209636, IMG submission 187464) | Marine sediment microbial communities from White Oak River estuary, North Carolina - WOR-1-52-54 (SPAdes) (version 2) | ecosystem: Environmental > Aquatic > Marine > Intertidal zone >...
TCCCTGTCAAAAATCTAAAATGAATTGCTGCACCGAGTGACATGTAATAATTTGAACCGCAGCCCGTGAAAATAACACGTTCAATATCCTTGAAAAGGGACAAAACATCATCCCCCTTGGATTCAACACGTGTAATGACAGATGTCCAGAGTTCATGCTGTGTGAGAATTTCATTGATGGTATATTCACCCTTGTTTTTTCCCATATTTAAGGGAACCTCCTCTATGAATTCTTAAGCCAGTTGTGATGGCTTGCACCGAACATCTGGAGTGACTTTCTAAGAGCTGTAACAACCATTTCTCTTGCCGATCCTAATACTTTTCTCGGATCTATTTCTCCTGGGTGGCTGCTTAGATATTCTCTTATACCATTAGTAAAAGCACCTTTTATTAGTGTTCCTATGTTGATCTTCCTCACTCCAAGGCTCGCAGCTTTTTTAATGATTTCTGGTGGCAATCCGGTTCCGCCGTGAAAAACAAGGGGAACTTTTACTTGCCGGGATATTTGCCCAAGCCGTTCGAAATCAATGCTGGGCGTATCTTTGTAAAATCCATGCACAGTGCCCACGGATACAGCTAGGGAATCCACTCCCGTACGCTGAACGAACTCCTCGGCAGCTGCGGGGTTCGTGTAGGTTTCTTCGTCATTTTTGACCTCAATGTCGCTTTCTTTTCCAAGGACACGTCCGAGTTCTGCCTCTACTGATACGTTCACGGCATGGGCAATTTCTACAACTTTGCCGGTCAATTCAATGTTCTGTTCGAAGGGAAGGGAAGACCCGTCTATCATCACCGATGTAAAACCATGTTTTATGCAGGTAACGATGTGCTCCAAACTGGTTCCATGGTCAAGGTGGAGTGCGACCGGCACTCTACTTTCTTCGATCAATGCCTCTGCCATTCCACTAAAATAGTTCACCCCAATATGCCGGAATCCCTTAGGAGTGACCTGAATAAGAAACGGTGAATCCTCCTCATTCGCCGCAATTACCTGAGCCTGTATTACCTCCAAACAGTAGGAATCAAAGCCAGGCACAACGTACCCTTCTTTTTCTGCATGAGAATAAATATCAGCGCTGCTTACCAAAGGCATGGCAAACTCCCCTTATTTGAAGTCAGCTAATTCATAATTCTTTGAGATCCGTGCTCTCATCTCGAGTCAATTGATATCTTATCATTCTCCATATCAAAGATTTGATACTTCTTAATAAATGATATGAGCTCTTTCTTATCTTTTTGTCCAACCACCCCGCCATGGTATAATAGAGTAGAAGCAGCATTGGCAGATCCCAGAACAGAGCAAAATTTCACCGGAAAATGTTTTAAATAATAATAAAGGAAGCACGCCTGAAAAGAATCACCTGCTCCTACGGTATCTTTTATAGACTCTTTCAACGGGAAAGAGCCTATTTCATACACGGAATCCTTATAACGGACTACCACTCCTTCTGCTCCGCGTTTTATTAGAACCATTATGGACTCAGGACTTATACACCTGATTGATTCACGGGGATTTCTTTCTCCAGAAAGCCACCGAGCTTCAGAGTCGTTTAGAAATATAACATCTGTGTTCGGATATATGGCCTCTGTCAGCGTTTGAAGAGAATGTTTATTCTCCCATCTATCCCCGGCATTGGCATCATAGACTGTGAGAATATTTGTCTCATGAGCACGGGCGAACACATTTCCTATCTCTTCTGTTAATACAGGCATGATAAAATAGTTACAGGAATAAACAGCAGAAGATTTCAATAGGTATTCTTTTAGGTCAAGGGTATTTACTGAAAATCGTTCCAAGGTTCCAGGAAAGGTTGCAACCTGCCTCGGTGTTTCTTCGTCATCTTGAGTGAAAATGAGTGTAAAGGGATTTTTCATATCCTTTAGGAATCGCATTCCATCACAAAGTACTCCATGCCTTTTCATTTCATCGAAAAGGGATCTACCATCTGCGTCACCCCCAAGATTCGTGACAAGATACACCTTGGCTCCCAGTTTCGCAAGTCCGCATGAGACAACTCCAGCGGCTCCTCCAAGGCTTCTAGAATATCCTGAAATAATAACCTCCTTTCCAGATTGTAACGGTGGTGATTTAAATATGTAATCATAGTTTAAGTCGCCGATTACAGTGATTATTGGCTCAGGAAGGCAATCACTTATAACTGAGCTGAGTATATCTTGCGTGATATCCCTCATTTATATCATTGATCTTGTAACTTTTATTTTATGCATTATCACTAAATGAGTTAAAAGATAAGCAAAACAACGATACTCTTTTCCAGAATAAATGTCAATTTTTATAGCAAGTAATCCATTTTTCACAGTCTTATAAACACAAGTAGGGAAATCAACACACCCTTCATTTCAGAACTCTATTGCGATTTCTTAATCAATATGATACCTTAGCGGTAATCGTTATTTCATTTGCCTATGAGGTGGGAGAAATGTTTGTAAATCTGAAAGATGAGATTGCCCTTGTAACCGGTTCAAGCCAAGGAATTGGAAGGAGCATAGCCATAGGGCTTGCAGAAGCTGGAGCCCATGCAATATTAACTGCCAGAAATCAGCAAAAACTCACCCAGGTTAAAAGGGAAATAGAATCAAAGGGGAAGAACGCAACAGTTATTCCGGTTGATCTATCAAATGAACAGGGGATTCTCAGATTGTTCGACCAGATCAGAGCAAAGTTCGGGAAACTCGATATTCTGGTAAATAATGCAGGTATAGGGCTTTGGGGAAAACTCGTTGACTTTTCGATGAAAGACTTCGACAAAATCATGAGCGTGAATGTGAGGGGACTCTATCTCTGCTGTCAGCAAGCAATAAAAATGATGATTCCGCAACACAAAGGCTTCATAATAAATATGTCCAGTGTCGTCGGATTTAAAGGCTATCCAAAACAATCGGCTTACACCGCAAGCAAACATGCAGTAATGGGAATCACCAAATCCCTTGCTGTCGAGGCTCAGGAACATAACATCTGTGTATCTGCTATACTCCCTGGGGGAGTTAATACGGACTTTATTGGAGAGGCCCGTCCCGATCTTGACAGGTCTATTCTCATTCCTCCAGAGGACATTGCAAAGACCGTCCTCTTTCTTCTCTCTCTCTCCGACCGTACAATGGTTGATCAAATTTACATCAGAAGGAGAACAGGTTCACCCTTTAAATAACAACTCTAAAAAAGTGACTCAGCGTGCTTACGAAACAAAATCCCGATCATCAATCGACAGGAGCGTAGCCGCATTGTGCCACAGAATTTTCTTTTTTACGGCTTTTGGAAGATCGCTTTTCAGTATATTTGATGGATCGGTACCTTCCCATCCAAATAATACCCGTTCTGGACCGACAAACTCAACAGCTCTTTTTATAAGCTCTATGGGTTTAATAATGGGTAAAAACCGTGTACAAAAAAATGCGAGGTATGCTGTATCAAGATAGATATTGCTATGTTTCTCTGCCACGGCCAGTGCTTCATAGTGATAGTTACCTCCCATATGTGCAATGACAATAGGAAGCTCCGGAAACTCATAGGCAATCTCATCTATTCCAAAAACAGGGCATCCATATCGTTCAATATGGGGGATCCCGAACTCTGAATAAAACGTCACAATCCCGCAGTGAAATAAAATCGGAAGGGACAATCTCTGACAAAGCTCGTAAATTGGATACAGATGTTTTTCTTCAGGAAAAAAGTGTTGTATCAATGGTTGAAACTTGATTCCCCTCACCTTCCCTTTCTTCACAAGATTTTCAAACCTCGAAATATCCTTCGGAATATCCTTCAGGTCGCCGAGCCATGCAAAAGGTATGAAAGAACCTGGGTGCTCCTCGGAAAGTCTTATCCCCCTTGCTTCATCTTCGGCTCCCACAGAAAGGAGAACTGAAACACTTATCCCAAGCCTTTTGTTTCTCTCAATTAGATCATCAGCAACGTGTTCGTGGAAATTAATGATCTTCATATCAGACCCTCCTGGATGTGCATTCTCTCGATAATATCATGGATGGCTCAATCAATCCTCTTGTACCGCTTCGGGTTGGACAGCGCGGGAGCGGCCGGTTCAGACGCATATCATGGGGTGTTGCTCTTGCTCGCATCGCAGAAGAGACGATAAGAATAAAGCGGAGATATGACCCTCTCTAAAAGATTAAACGAATTGAAGGTGGAAGAGAAGGAGTTCCTGACCAAAGAGCAGGAACAATTTGGTATTGAGTACGCTGTAGTAAATACTGATAACCATGCAGTTAAAATAGGAATACAGGCAAACTTTCCGTTTTACGACTCTGTGTCAGTTGGCATAGGTGCCGAGTATGGTTTCTTGGATATGGTAATTGGAGCTATAATATCTCCAACTTGGTTTTCCCAACTATTAAGATATCACCGCTGTTAATTCTCACGCGCTCACAACGGGGTATAGGATTATTATTTAAATATGAACCATTGGTGCTTCCCTTATCCATGAAATAATAAGCTTCACCCTCCTGCTCAATAAGGGCATGCTTTCGGGAAACAAGAGGATCGTCCTTTATCACAATGGTGTTCTGGACGTCTCTTCCTATGGTTATTACCCTGTTTATATTCACCGACTTGTTTTTAAACCTGATTCTCATGCCCTTTGGTTTTATTTTCCTTGCGATTTCTTTTCCCTTTTGATCTCTTTTATATACTGTTTCATCCGACATTATCGAACTCCCGCATTAGAAACATATTAATATTCTCTATTACAATTGTAAAACAATCCTTTCAGCCAGTCAATCCGTTTTAATATCCAGACGGCCCTCCTTCTTTTTGTCTACTCCTGAACACCGTAGTTTCGCGAGGAAATCTTTCTGCTATTTTTAGTATATCGCTGTCATGATGATATTTTAGGCCAGCTCTCCTTATCTCTATCTGAGCCTCCACCCGTGTTATATTAAATGCCTTATGATAACTAGTTACAATACGCTGAATTAAACTGTGGGTTTCAATATCAACCAGATCGACCTTCCCATTGCAGTCGCAGACATAGATAGCATTTTTACTAAACACGTTTAAAAAGAACACAGTGCCACGAATTCCGGCTAATACTGTGGGCGTTCTCAGCTCAGCTGGTATGCCTCTTCTTACAATAATTAGAAACCATCCTTTTTTTACATCAATCCTTGGTTTTTCGAAAATATCTCTTACTATAACAATACTGTTTTCCTTTATGTGAAATATTGCATAATCTCTTATCTAACCATTTTCATTTTAAAGGGCCTCCATTGTTTCACGGTTGAACAAAGTCAATTGAAAGGCTGCATATGTTTCTTTCTTACAATAAAAATGGCAATTTAGCCTGTTTCGATAGGGTAGAGATGGCACCGGACGAAATGCCCCTGGGCATACTCAATCATCATAGGATCCGCCCTTGTACAGATATCCATCTTCTCAGGGCACCGCAAGTGAAAGCTGCACCCGGGTGGTATATTAACTGGGCTTGGAATTTCTCCCCGTGAGATGATCTTTTTTGGTTTGAGCTCCTCTTCATCTTTGGACACTACCGGTATAGAGGAAAGCAACATTCTGGTGTATGGATGCAAAGGATTCTTAAAGAACTCCACAGTTGGAGCAATCTCGCAAATCTTCCCAAGATACATGATTGCGACCCTGGTGGCCAAGTTGCGCATGAGACTAAGATCATGAGTTATGAAAAGATAGGTCAGGTTCAGCTCTTCCTGTAAGCTCATCAATAAATTGATAATCTTCGCTTGCACAGAAACATCCAGCGCAGAAGTTGGCTCATCAAGCACAATAAAGGAAGGATTGGTAGCAAGAGCCCGTGCTATTGCCACGATCTGTCTCTCACCTCCACCAATGGCAAGTGGATATTTATACATATAATCCGAAGGGAGCTCAACCATATTGAGTAGCTGTTCAATCTGATCAGTACGACTCCCATTAGTGATACGATGGACCCTCAATGGAAGCTCGAGGATCTGCTTTATGCTTCTTCTTGGGTTGAGTGAAGAGCCGGGATCCTGAAAGACGATCTGGATATCCTTTTTGAAACGTTTCGAACGCTTTTTAGATTCTTTCGATATGTCTTTACCCTTAAAAAGTATCGTACCCTGGGTTGGAGCATAAATCCCCATAATTGTATAGGCCACTGTGCTTTTTCCAGACCCTGACTCCCCAACAAGCCCAAGGGTTTCTTGCTCCCAGATCGAAAAATTTACCCCGTCCGCTGCTTTGACTACTCCCTGTTTTGTAAAAAAGTATTTTTTCAGATTCGTTACTCTCAGTGTTTCTACAGCCATCATCATTACTCCTTGTATAAGAAACAGGCAACCTGGTGAATGCCTTCTGTGGTGAAAAAGGGCGGTCTTTCTATTTTACACACAGGCATTACATGGGGACAGCGTGGATTAAACCTGCAGCCACTGGGAGGATTGAGGTAATTGGGTATCCTTCCTGGAATACCTTTTGCAATACCTTCACCTGTAAGCTTGGGAACTGCCTTCAGTAATCCCTGGGTATAGGGATGAAGTGGTTTTTCGAAAAGTTCTTCCGTTCGAGCTGTTTCAACCATGGCCCCAGCATACATTACATATACCCGCTTCGTCCATTCCCTCACAATGCCGAGAGAATGGGTTATCAGGATTGTGGATGTCTCTTTCTCCTGTACCAGTATTCCTAAAAGCCGGAGGACCTGGTCCTGAATCGTAACATCAAGGGATGTCGTTGGCTCATCGGCGATTAAAAGCCGTGATCTGGTCGCAAGGGCCATCGCAATGCAGATACGCTGTCTCATGCCCCCGCTCAGCTGAATCGGATAGTTCTCTAAAATTCTCTCAGGATCAGGGAGGGCAACATCCTGCAGTGACTGGATAGCCCGCCTTTGAATTTCTCTTTTCGATATTCCATCCTCTATGCTCGAATACTTGATAGCCTCCATCAACTGGTCTCCGATTGTGAAGACCGGATTGAGCGATGCAGTTGGATCTTGAAAGATCATCGAGATCTCGTGGGCGTGGATTCTTCGAATATCCCTTGAGCCCATCTTCAGTATGTCCTGATTTTTGAAGAAAATCTCCCCTTTGGGGATGCGTGCAGGTGGTTCTGGCAGGATTCTCAGGATCGATTTTGCAGTCGTGGTCTTTCCGCAGCCGGTTTCTCCGACGAGCCCTACCTTTTCACCCTCTTCCATGCACAGATTTACCCCGTTGAGAACCTTGAGAGTTCCGCCGTAGACGTCAAATTGTACATGTAGATCCCTTATATCGAGCAATTTCTCCACCATCAGACTTCTTCCACCTCCAGCATATCCCTTATTCCATCACCCAGGATATTGAAACCGAAGACTACGAACATTATTGCAATTGCAGGAAAAACCGCTATCCACCACTGATCAGGCATGTATCTGCCTCCTTCAGCAACCATTGTTCCCAGGTCCGGTGTGGGTGGCTGAGCACCGAGCCCGACAAAGCTGAGCGCTGCTCCTATCAGGATAACCCATCCCATATCGAGGCTTATCTTTGTAAAAATCGGGCCGAAACAGTTTGGAAGTATCTCTCTGAAAATGATATGGGGTTTTCCTGATCCAGTAACTTCAGCAGCCTGAACAAAAAATTCATTTCTTATGGAGGAAGCTATACCGTATACCATCCTGCAGTACCATGGCCACCACATGAGGGTAACTGCCATCATAGCATTGAACACACTTGGAGTGAGAATCGAACATACCGCGAGGGCAAGCACAAGAGGGGGAACCGCCACGAAAATATCCGTGAGCCGCATAATTACTGTATCTACCCAGGTCCCTTTCATATAGCCGGCAATCAACCCCAGGGAGATCCCAATTGGCGCTGCAATAGAAATTACTACCACTCCCATAATGAGTGACAACCTGTAGCCAAAAATGATCCTGCTCAGAATGTCCCTTCCGAATACATCAGTGCCAAAGAGATGCTTACCACTGGGAGCCATGCTGGCCTCATTAAAGTTTACAAAGCTCCCTGCGTGTTCAGGATAGGGAGCAATAAAGGGCGCAAATATTGTCAGACAGACGACGAAAATTACGATTGAAGCTCCCACAATGGAGAGAGGATTTTTAGAGAATTTATACCAGCTCTTCTTTAACTTATCCCACCTTCTTGAAAAAGTCGCAGTTTTCGTTTTACCCATTCTACTTACTCCTCTCTACCCCAAGCCGAATACGTGGATCGAGAAAAGCAACCACTATATCCACTATGATATTTACAATGAGGAACATAAGGCCTATTACCATGATCACAGCCACAATGGCGTTCAGGTCTTTGTGGAGCATCACATTTATCCCGTAGCGGGAAAGCCCGGGCCAATTGAATATTAATTCCACCAGGAACGCCCAACCCAGCTGAGAGGCAAAATCCAGGCCTAAGATTGATACAGTGGGAATTATGGATATCCTCATGAGGTATTTGGACATGATTCTTCTCTCAGGTATTGCCTGAGATCTCTCAAGAGCGATGAAATCCCTCTGCAAATTGTCGGTCATACTCGAACGGGTGATCCTCGCCTCCTGAGCCATTGGACCCAGAGATAGTGCAAACCCGGGCATAATGAGATGCTTCAATCCATCCCAAAATGCTGCAAAATTGCCTGTTATGAGACTGTCCACCGTAATTAGTCCTGTTATGACAGGTGGCCGCTTAATCCAGGGACTCAGCCTTCCTATGGTGGGAAGAAGATTCAATATGTATCCAAAGAGGAGCAGAAAAAGAATAGCAAATACAAAAGCTGGAGTACACACACCCATGTATGAGATCACACGTACAACATTGTCTGGCCATTTGTTGGAGTATCGTGCAGATGCGACGCCAAGCAAGATACCAAAGACCGACATTACAACACCTGTAAAAAGCATTAACTCCAGTGTTGCTGGAAAGAACTCCTGTATATCCGCCGATACTCTTCGTTTCGTAAAAAGAGACTTTCCGAAATCCCCACGAAGGGCTCCTCTCAACCAGTAGTAGTATTGTATATAAATTGGTTTATTCAAGTGCAGTTCTTCCCTGAACTTTTCTACCACTTTCTCCGGTGCCCGTGGTCCGAGCGCCATACGTGCAGGATCACCTGGCATTACCCGTGCGATGAGGAATACAAGAATTGAAAGCCCAAGAAGGACGAAAATAGAGTGAAGCAGTCTTCGAGCAAAATACACTAGAAATCGCATGGCAGTACAAAATGAGGAGAGGGAAGGTATGCCAACCCTCTCCTCATACTTTCTCCTTACCTTGTCATTTTTCTTTCATTGATTGTGCATTACTTCTTTTCAGGGAAAACCTGAATGAAACGGGCATCAAAGTCATACCCCATTACAGGGATTTTCACACCTTTTACTGAAGGCCAGTCAATATATGAAGCCTGATAGGCTTGCTTCTGAGCCTGCTCAAACATGTAGAGAGAAGGACAAATTTTATCAATCATTTGCTGTATATCACGATAGAGTTTGTATCTCTCCTCCCTGTCTATGGTGGATATGGCTTTTTCGATCATCCCGTCTATTTCAGGGTCCAGGAGCCACTCATTCTGCTCCCATGTTGCTGCTGAGTTTGAATGATATCGGGACTCAAGTAAGGAGCCGGCCTCAGCATAGTGAGGAGCAACGAATACTGTAACAATATTCGGGCTTTTATCAATGTTGGACATCTCCTCTACTACTGAAAGCCATGGAACTTTAACGATATTCACTTTGATCCCGACATCTTCCATATTGGACATGAAGAGAAGCGCAACTTTCTCTTCATCAGGAACTTCTGAAATCCAGTGAACTTCAACTGGATACTGATCAAGCTTGTTATAATATTTTGACTGTTTCAGCTCAGCCTTTGCCTTTTCCAGATTACGTTCATATTTGGTAAAACCGGGATCATGACCGGGAAAGCCAGGTGCAACCGGGCCCTGTGCCATACGGGAACCTGGGAACAGCTTATCAACCACTGTCTGATAATCCATTGCCCAAGCCATAGCTTTTCTGAAGTGAACATCGTCGGTGGGTGGCTTTTTGGTGTGTATCATATAGTAGAACATGGTGCCCAGGTACGTGGTTGCAATGTCCACACCCTCAAGAGCATCAAGGGACTTCAAAGCCTCGACAGTCTGCCACTGGTCGGATATTTCAAGCTCCTTTCTGGACATCATCGTTCGGATTGTGACCGGCTCTGTGGTACCGATAAACTTCACCTCATCAGGTGCATTGGGTGCAAACTCTCCCCAGTAGTCATCGAACTTCTCCATGAGCAGGTACTCCTCGAGCCGCATCTCCTTTACCTTGTACGCACCAGAACCAGCGTCATGGGTAAGCAACCATTCCTTGCCGTAGTCCCCAAACTCACCATATGATCCATCAGGCTTGGCATTTGCCATTACCTGTTCTTTATTTAGGAGATATAACCTTACCAGGGTGGTGAGAAATGGGCCGTAGGGCGCTGTCATATGGAACTTGATGGTATACTTATCGACCGCTTCGCTTCTCTTTATCCTACCGGCATACAGGTAACCGTACCCTTCTCCAATGGTAATTGTCCTATCCATGCTGAAAGCAACGTCTTCAGCCGTCAGTTCAGAGCCATCGTGGAACTTGACACCCTTGCGCAAGTAGAAGGTCCAGGTCAGACCATCTGCCGATGCCTCCCACCTTTCCGCAACGTGGGGGATCGCATCACCTGAGGGTGTAGGATATACGAGGGAGTCATACAGGTTGACAAACGAAGAGGAACTTGAAAAGTCAGATCCCACTGCCGGATCAATATAGGTCGGCCAGGCAAAGGTAACCCTGAGCTCCTTGGCAAGTTCAGGAGCCGGCTTTTCAGCTGCTTCCTCTTTCCCCCCAGCTGCCCAAAGTGCAAGCGCAGGGAGCATTAAAAGAAAAATGAGCGTAAATCCAAATTTTTTCATAGGTTCCTCCTTTACTAAATTTTTTAAAGACATAACACTTTCTTGAAATTGACCTTCAACAGGCTATATCAGTTTTAAGTTCATGTCAAGTAAAAAATTACATACCAAGCTGCTTTGCGAGGTCGACCAGATCCTCATGCACTACCTTCCCCTGATCAAGCACCTGGATGCCGTCAAGCCATGCAGATGTATTGAGACAAACCCCATCTGTGTGCGAAGCTGCTGGTATTCCATCAGGAACGATCAGGCAGGATCCAATATGGCCTAAACCCCACTCTGTTGCTCCCCAAACTCGCTCATCCTCTACAACATCGCCCTTGAGCCTTGCTCCCGGATTGAAGCCCCAGCACACATGGGCCAGAACAAACATCCTTGGATCGTCAAAACCTCTCAACCACACCTCGAACTCTCTTACCTGTCTCCCTCCTTTGATACTCACTACTTTCCCCTTTTCTATCTCCAGAAAAACAGGCTCATTGAGTAAACCACAGGGGGGAACTATTGACCCATCGAAAACGATTGTCCCGTTTATCGTATCCCATTCTGGGGTCCACCCAATCTGGCCTGCCATCATGTGTGAACCTGGTTTATCGGCATACCCATTGTCCATGCCGTACACACGATTTGGATCGCGAGAGTTTTCGAATTCGATGTCCTCTCCTGCCAGTGTGGTAAACCGCCAGTGTCTTGCAGATACAGTCAGTTTCAACATCTTTTCGAGGAACCTGCTGAGAATCGGGTAATTCACCCTCCCAATGCAGCGCACCATCATGTCGGTGTTGAGACCTGCAAGACACATATGGCGTAGTTTTTTATTCTCCTTCATCGCCACCTCATATGGTGTGGAATAGAGCAGCCATTGATTATTCAGCTCTATCCATGCATCCGCCTCCTTTAAACAAGCGGTGAGCGCCTTCACAGGAAGCATCCCATCTGCCGCTTTCCCTACTCCCAGCGGTGATGCAAGGTTCACAACCATGGGCTTTGCCCCACACGAAAACGCAGCCCGTGCCGTGGCATTTACAACCTGCTGGTCACTTTCCGTATCTCCCGTAATGACGCATGTCTCACCTTCCTTGAGCTTGAATAGCTCCCTGCAGAGGGTATCGGCTGCCTTGCCCAGTTCATACTCGTAAAGGTCAAACATTAGCAATTCCTCACAAGGTCATTCTTCTTTTGACTCACTGAGAACTTCTTTCGAGATCAAAAAGAGGGGGCTTGAGATCTTTTTTAAGGCTTCAGTAAGGTCTTTCTGGTAGTCAGGATCAAAGAAAGCTTTCTTGAAACTCTCCATATCGGGCCAATACATTTCTGTCATGTATCGATAGGGAGATGTTTCAAGCTTCCATGCATCTTTAATAACATAAAAATCCGATTTTATGACCCCGGGTGTTTCCATGTTCTCCTTCTGATGCTCAGTGGTTCTCCATTTAATAAACTCTTCATGATCTGCTCCTTCAGGAAGGTTATACATCACGGTCAATTTTACCATCATTTACCCCCTTGTAATTTCATACTGACACCCCTGTTGAATACCGTCTCCGAAGCTGTGCTGTTTTTTTCCAGTTGATTTCCATGGTATCCGGGTGCAATTCCACTGCATATATATCCCTGGACTCAGCAAAGGAAAAAAATCCGTTTCGCACATCTTTTTGCACCGATACTGGATCTCTCTCTTTCGCATTACCGTATCCACCACCTGTGCCGGTGATCAGCCTTGCAACATCTCCCCTTTTCAAGGGGTACCGTGCGAGTTTGCCCCTCCAGATCACAGGTGACACAGAGCCTGCGGGTAACACCACAACTCCGTTTGAAGATCCATCCTGTCCTCCGCCCCATCCCCAGGGAGCATACTTATGGCGGCCGAATGTGGCAGTAATCTGGGCTTTATTGCAAAGTACCCTGTAGTCTTTGATAAGTCCGAATCCACCCCTGTATTTACCATTGCCTTTTAAACTTTTTTGAAATCCATAATGATCGACCAGAATGGGATATCTGCTCTCGCATACCTCAACCGGCATCACATATGTTTCACCATCTCCCACAACCACCAGGCCACTCTCTCCATCCTTTGTGGCGCCGGCTCCCCATCCACCTGCTTGTGGTTCTACTAAAATAAACTCCATTCCGTCTTCAGTGTTCCCGCTAATAATTGTCCCACATACACTCAGGGAATGCCCTGCTGTCAGCCGGTCGGAAAGTACCGGGAAAAGCGCATGCCATATCAGGTCAACTGCATAGGCCCCTGTTTCCCAGTAGGTTGAAACAGGTGCAGGTCTCACCGCAGTAAACACGGTGCCATCAGGACATATAATCTTTACTGGCCTAAACCAACCGTCATTTACAGCAGATGCAGGATCGGTTATAGATTTGAAAATCGACCTGCATGCGGAAAACAATCTCGTTCGTGTACAATTAATGGGTCCACGTACCTGAGGGGAAGAGCCGGTAAAATCAGCGATAAACTCAGTATCCGTTATGGTTACCTTTACCCGAACATACACAGGGCTGTCTGAAAGCCCATCATCATCCATCCAGTCCTCAGCAAAAAAGGAGCCTTTGGGAAGCGCCCTAAGGGCACGGCGTGCTGACTTTTCTCCCCGCTCTAAAAGATCCGATACACTCTGTAAAAATGTCTCGAGCCCATAGCGTGCGCCTATTTCGTTGAGCCTGTTCTCCGCTGCCCGGAGGGAAGCAATACCGGCGTACATATCACCGAGTGTTCTGTCGGGTGTTCTCACATTGGCTGCAATCAGGTCAACGATGCTTTGATCTGGCTCATAGTTTTTACCAAGATAGATTACAGGAAATTGCAGTCCTTCCTGATATATCTCGGTACTATCTGTTGTCCAGCTTCCGGGCGCCATTCCTCCGACTTCTGTCCAGTGTGCCTTGTTTACACTGAAAGCTATGAGAACATTCTTATAAAATATTGGAGCGATGAGTGCAACATCTGAAAGGTGGTTCCCGCCGCCTGAATATGGATCATTGGTGATAAACATATCACCAGGATGAAGATCTTCTTTTGAAAATTTCTCAATTACGGTCTTCACCGCAAAGCTGAGGGTCCCGAGAAAACCAGGAACACCGTTTGCTTGAGCTATTAAATCCCCATTCCCATCGGTTATTGCACATGCGTAATCCAGGACTTCATAAATGATAGGGCTCTGACTGCTACGTCCCAATCGAATAAAGCTCTCTTCAGCAGCTGCGATCAACTGTTCTTGAATAATACTTGCTGTAAAGGGATCACACTTCATCTGGGAAAGTCCTGATGACTGAAGTCCTGATGACTAAAATCTGCTCACTAAAATCTGTTTATTAAAGTTTGGCTTACTTAATACTGTCATTTTTTAATAGGTTACCTATAGATGATGGGGAGATAAAAAGGCCCATTTTGTCCACCTCGCGAGGAGGAGGAGCCTCACTTCCCAATACTCTGCTCGGATACCAGTGAAACTTGCTTGCAGTTTCTACCAACAGCTCAACGAGCTTGAAGGGCGCAAGAACTGCATCAATCACGGGCACACCCAGGGTGCGTTGCATGTGCTCGTGAAACCCGAACTCAATTGTACAGCCCAAAATGAGCACTTCGGCCCCATCTTCCTGGATAGCTTTCTTCCCCTCCTCCATCATCGTATCTTCTGTCTTCTTCATATCCGCTTGAAAGTCATACACTCCCATTTCAAGCGTTCTCATAGAGGCAAGTCTGCTGCCGTAGCCGTACATATGGACATTTTCCCTCATCTTTGGAATCCATTTTCGCCTTCCCACCAGCACAGAAAATGAGTTTCCAAGATGCGAAGCGAACACAAGCGACGCTTGACAGGGAGCCGCGACAACAGCGTGCCGTGATACCTCCCTTGCCTCGCGAAGGCCCACATCATAGAAACATCCAATGACAATCCCATCATACTTCTCTGACATTGAATAGACGATGTTTACAATATCGCCGACTACAAGGCCCTCATAGGCATGATACTCAAGATGTTTGGGACGATCCCCAGGGAGGGAAACCACATCCAGAGATGTATCACTCCTGCATGCCTCTTTCAGTATTTTTCCAATGGTCATATCAAATGCATCCGAACCTATAGGATTTATCCATAGAATTTTCATCCTTACCTCCTTACTACCTGAACAGATTGATAAAGTTAGTGGTGATACCGCAACCAAAACATGTGGAATATATTACACGTTTTCTCGTGTGACTGGTTCTGGATATTCAAATAATCAAAATCAAATCTTCTGCCTCTGAGAGGAAAGTTTTACCACTTCAAAAGTATTCGGATTCACCTGCACTCCATACTTCTCTTCTGCGATTTTAGGATTTATATAACCGTTTTTCAGATCCTGTATCACCATTTCCACTGGACGTGCGAGGGGATTTCCATACCCTCCGCCGGTGCCCGTGAACAAGTACGCGACATCATCTTTGCGCATGTGATACTGTGCTGTTTTTCCAAAAATATCTGGTTTACGTCCATCAGCAAAAATCATCTTTGTATAGTTCCTGGAACCGTCCCTCCCATTATTCATTCCCCAGGGTAAGTACTTGTATCTTCCGAAAGTACCGGTAAACCACGCTTCATCAGCGGTTATCCTGTAAGCTCTCACAAGACCTCGGCCACCCCTGAACCTCCCTTCTCCTCCTTCTGTTATATCATATCCATATTTATCAACGAGAATACCGTACCTCGTTTCGCAGACCTCGATGGGGATAATGTAGGTCTCTCCATCACCGACACATACAAGCCCGTTTTCCCCATCCTTATCCGCACCTGCTCCCCATCCACCTGCCTGGGGTTCAGTAAGGATGAAAAGTTCACCCGTATCAGGATGGATTCCCGCGAGGACTACACCACATACACTGAGGAAGTGTCCTGCAGGGAGCTTTGTCGGCATGGCCAGCGCCATTGCCCGCCATATGAGGTCAGCAGCATACATCATTGTTTCCCAGTATGTGGATACCGATGCAGGTTTTTCACAGGTAAAAATTGTGCGGTCAGGGCATATAATTTTCAATGGTCTGAAA
>Ga0209636_10003531_pt1 | contig 15926 bp, 13 predicted proteins | sample DeeMarSWOR152_54_FD_187464 | JGI IMG/M metagenome (GOLD analysis project Ga0209636, IMG submission 187464) | Marine sediment microbial communities from White Oak River estuary, North Carolina - WOR-1-52-54 (SPAdes) (version 2) | ecosystem: Environmental > Aquatic > Marine > Intertidal zone >...
CTTCGATTTCAAAGCTCCTCCAGTGGACAGAATATTCCTGGACGCCACTCCATTCAGGTATCTCACATTTGTTATCAGGGGAGAAGAGGGCAATGAGAAACTGATACTTCAGGTGGCTGATTATTCCTGGGAAAAAAGAGAGGATTCTGTTGAAATCGGTTCTGTGGAGCGCTTTATTCCTTCAGGAAGGATAACAAAAGACTGGCAGCGTGTCTGGATTTCTTTGGAGAAACTTCCTGAGAACATAAATAGGCAGGAATTAGCCAGCCTTGTATTTTTGGCCCAATCAGAAAGAGGGAGGATTTTTATCGGAGATATCGCCTTCACCACAAGGAAAGATGTGCGCATTCCAAGTGCAAGAGAGGACAGAACTTACGAACCCTCCCGCCATAGGGCCATTTGGGTGTGGGAGACCAAAGAATTGCTGGGAGATGATCAAAGCCAGGATCAGCTATTGGATTTCTGCCAAAAAAGAGGCATCACCGAAATTTTTTTGCAGTTGCCTTATGAGAGAGAAGAGAAGGAGGGAATGGGGGAAATAATCTGGGATAAATCAAAGGTGAAGTCCTTGCTGTTCAAGCTTCACAGCGCAGACATCAGAATCCACGCACTCGATGGAGATCCAAGGTTTGCACTTCATGAGTGGCATGACCATGTCATCGCCACCATCCAGTCTGTCGTGGAGTTCAATAAATCAGCAAATCCTGAAGAGCGGTTCGACGGAATACGTTATGATAACGAGCCTTATTTGCTGCCGAATTTTGCAGGAATTCAGAAAGAATCCATCCTCGAGCAGTATTTAGACTTCCTGATGATTTCAAAGGGCATGACTGAGTCTGCAGGTCTGGAGTTTGGCGTGGATATCCCTTTCTGGTTCGATCAGAAAAATGAATTCTTCGAACCTATCACTAGGATCAAAGGACGCCCTCTGACCGAGCATATTTTAGATATGGTGGATAATATCGGAATCATGGACTATCGAACCGAGGCTTATGGTGCAGATGGTGTCATCGTCCACGCCCTTGGTGAGCTCGGATATGCTTCCAGGAAGGGTAAGAGAGTTTTTGTGGGTCTGGAAACGAGGGATGTCCCAGATGAGACAATTCTTGAATTCGGGAGAGGAAAAGAAAACTCAGGGATTTTTTTACAAAAATCAGAAGGAACAAAGATTCTCCTGAAGTGGATTCCAGAACTCAGAGGCAAAGGGTCAAAAAGAGGGGCTTTTCTCTTTCAAAAGAAAAAGACATTCGTTCCTTCGGAAAAATTGACCTTCAAGGATAAGAATATCAGGGAACTTGCCGAGGTAATGGAAAAGGCTGAATCAGAATTTAGCCGCTTTCCGAGTTTTTATGGATTTGCCATCCATTCTTATGAGAGCTATAAGTTGCTGCAACGGAAATAACCTGGACTATTCATAAGAAATGCCGATTCTTTTCATTATTACAGCAATATCAGGAAGCTATCCTGATATTGCTGTAAATGCTAACGAGTACTTATTCAAGTTAGAATTCTTATTTCTATCGGCTCGTGATTGATTCAAATTAGGAAATCGTGGTTAGGTCAAGCTTTGTTCCAGCAGCCTTTTCATTTCTCCTGTGGCTTTGAAAAATTTACCTGTTGATACAGCCACGATGGTACCATCTTCTTTTGCCATTTCTCCTTTGGTCACGATGATTTTGCCCTTGTCCTCTATGATTTCACCCTCCAGGAGGAGTTTTTCGCCGATTCTTGCAGGCTTTTTGAATTTGACTTCTATCTGGGTGGTAAAGGTCAATATTCCCTGAGCGATGATGGCTTGGATCATCACCTCATCCAAAAGGGTCGAGATGATTCCCCCGTGGAGAATATCCCTGTAGCCTTCAAACTCCTTTTTGGGTGTATACTCGGCCTTGGCCTTTTCTCCCGAAGAGTAGAATTTGACATTCAATCCTCTTTTGTTTTTATCTCCGCACACGAAGCAATAGGGATAGTTCGGGATGGCTTTCATAATGACCTCGTCTGCTAGGATTTTTTTCTTATTTGATTTTCCAGGGTCTGCATAACCTTGGTCAAGGATTCAAGAAAAGGAGTGGGGGCCCCGACCTTCTTTCCATAGTCGATGATGGGTTGGAAGATATATTCGATCGGATTTCCTGCCTCTAGATCGAGGGAAGTCGAAGGTTTGTGATGACCAGCTCCTGAGAGATAGGCCAAGCTGTGTTCAAAGAAATCTTCCCCGTATTCGTATCCCACTTTTTTGGCAACTTCGATACACTCATTCAGAATCTGTTCGCAGAGGTAGCGGGTTTCTCCTGTTGACATGGCTTCTTTCATGGTCAAGCCGGTTGTGGCACACACGGGCATCAGGGCTGCATTGAGGATGGTTTTTTTCCATTCGTATTTTTTGATGTCAGGAACGTATTGGGTTTCCAGACCAGTTTCTGTGATAAGGGCTGCGATTTCCTTGGCTAAGGATTCATTCTCAGGAGCCAGGACTCCGATGTAATTGGGAGGATGAAAAAAGCTCATCTTGACAACACCTGGCTCTAAGATCATTCCAGCGTAATTGACCACAAATCTCATCACAGCATTGGCCCCAAATTTTTCAGCCACTCTCTCTTCATTATCGATACCGTTCTGTACCACAATGATTTTTTGTTCTGGCTTGAAGATCATTTTGATCTCTTCCAATAGGGGATCATTATAATTGGCTTTCACAGCGATAAGAATCAAATCTGGATGAAAACGGCTGAGGCTGGCCGTGAAATATCCTGTGCCTTTAATCTGGGCTTTAAGTTCTTCGCCTTTCCATATGATGCTCAGGCCATTCTTTTCTATGGCTGATATCAGCTCTTCTTTGATGTCGACCAGAAATAAGTTCTCCCCTTTTCTTGCAAGGTGAGCGGCCATAATGCTCCCCACAGGGCCGGCTCCAATTATGGCGATATTGTGCTTCGGCATTTGTGCGCCTATTATAGCAAAAATAATGGGGACGGTTCTATTTTTTCTTTCAAACCTGCCTATTCCAATTCTTGGGATGAAAAATAGAACCGTTGCAAATCCTTTTCAGCCTGACTTGAATAAAAATTGAAGGATTCGGGAGGATTTCTTTAACTTCCATCGTCGTCATGGAGCTTCTAAGGGAAAAACTCTTTATCTTTATAAGGTTTTAAAGAAAGAATATCTTCTGGACAAAATTTGCTCTCTGAAGTAGCTAATGTACAATCGAGTTCGCAATTTTGATTTTCGAGAGGATGATTTTCAACTGGATTTATATGAATTGGCTATAAAATGCGAAGTCATAGTAATTTAAAATATAATAAATTCTATTTCACTGCCTGAAAATATGATTAAGTCGCTTTTTTTATTATTATTCATATCTTGAATAATGTAACTATTGATATCTTGTATTTTAATATTGAATTCAGGTTTACTTTGAAAACCCTTATCCATATTTATAAGCGGGAAAATCTTTATAGAGCCTTCATCGACTATTAGCAAATCTTTTTTTCCATCTCCATTAAAATCTCCCTCGACATTCATTGGAATTCCTTTTAAAAATTTCATTTTAACTTTTTTTAACACTATTCTTTTTGAATAGCCTTCATTGTATGGTAAAACCAAAACTTTCACATCAATCCCTCTTCTTAAAAATTTATTTATGATTGACCCAATGGAAAATCCTTTTGTAATAGGATCAATTAAAATTAAATCTTTCATTTTATCCCCATCGATATCGGCTAATAAATTATGTAATAGGGGAAGTGACGTAGTTTCAATAGACTGATCAGGTTTGGTGCTGTAACTTCCGTCATTTTTTGCAATAAATATAGAAAAGGTACTTTTTTGATGTTTTCTTAATCCTGTTTTTATCTCTGTCTCAATTTTTATGAAGTCCAATAGACCATCATTGTTAATATCAGTGCAATTTGGGGATATCCAAGCACCATGTGGATCATATATTGTGAAATCAGGAGATATGTTAAATTTGTTATCATTATTAAAAAGATATATTTTATATTCAAAAACAATTATGTTTCCTTTTTGTGGAATTTTCTTCTCTATAGGTTGTATAAGAATGAAGTCCTTTCGGGAATCTTTATTAAAATCCCAGAATAAACATCTCTGAAAAACTTTGGTGTTTGAGACGAGTGCATACTTAATTTTGTTTGGCCACATTATTTCGAAAAATCTTTCTGAAGGATTTAGGCTTTTTATATTCCAAGGAGAATTTGTAATTCTTAATCCAGGAGAAACGAAATAATTTTTTGTTTCATAAGGAATCGATTGGATAAGTTTATATTTATATGAGTTATTTCCTCGGTAAATGTTTAAAAAATTCTCTTCCCATAAAATCAGTTCTGATATTTCATCCCCGTCAAAGTCAATAGCGAAATATTCCCTTTGTAAGCTAAATCTATTTCTATAAATCGTTTTTATCTCTACCAAAGCCTCATCCAGATAATTCCATTCTCCGTTCTCTTTTTTAAGACATGAAATACCATATTCGTTCATTATAAGTATTTCTTTTTCATTTCCATTTATCACATTCCCAACATCGATAGCACCATTAGCTTTTGACGATATTTCTGTATATTCCGAAAATCCACCTCTGTTTTTTTGTTCAAAAACATATATTTTGTCATCAAAAAATATCAATAAGTCTTTCAGATTATCACCGTTAATGTCGTCAATGATTGTATTATTAATCAAATTTCTGTCTTTCAATACATTTGGAAGAATTATTGAGTCAGAAAGGAAAGCCTCATTCACTGATAATATTTCGCTCCCTGAACTTGATAGAAAAAGTTTAATTAGAAGAAGAGCATAAAAAATTGATTTCATTTAAGAATCATCGTGACTGATATACAATTATCTTATTATCTGTTGTTAATAATATATCACTTTTACTGTCATTATTGATTTCTATTGAAGTGAACTTGTCCACATATTCTGGCACGGAAATTCTAAAAACTCTACTGATATTTACTTTTTTTTCATTAAAAGTCATCAAATATATTAAAAGATATTCTGGATTTATTCGGACACATAGATCTTTATTTCCGTCACCATTGAAATCGCCCGAAAAATCAAAGGGGATGTAACTTCCAATATCGGATAAGCTAGCATATTTTATTTTTAATCCCATAGAAATGTCCGGCGTTTCCGAATAACCCAGACCTTTTATATTCATATAACATCTCAAAGTGTATTTCAGAACAGAATTTGTCATAAGTTGAATAATACTTTCTTTTGAACCTAAGGAAGCATCAGACCAAATGGATATAAAATCTAGATCTCCGTCATTTTCTAAATCGATAAAGGGAATATGATTATTAAATATCGTGGATTTGAAAAAATAATCCGGGTTATCATTAAATTTGTTATTGATATTAAGAAATAAAAAATATTTGGCGTACCGAAAAAATCTAAAATCTGAATAAAAATCATCAATTATTTCAATTGAAATTTTGTCAATCCTATTATCTGCGTTTATATCAAAAAACATGTTTTGATATTTTTCGTCAAAAAAAGAAGTCAAACTGTGAAAATCTGTTTGATTCATTGGTCTATTGAGAGTAGAAATTATGTCATAATTGAAATGAGTATTCTGGAAAACAACTAATTTTGAAGTGAGAACCTCAGGATTAAAAAAGAAGGCCATATTGCTATTATCTGAACAATGATTCCCGTTCTGTAAAATTCTGGAATTTAGAGAAATGTCTTCTATTTTATATGCGTTTTCCAACTTGCTTTTTTCTGTAAAGCAATTTCCTTTATTGATATATTGATAGAAATCATTATCATGGAAGATCAATAAATCATCCAATCCATCGCCATTCATATCAAAAGCAAAATCGTACAAGATTGGCGCAACCCGGAACAGGGTTCGTTCTATTTTTTGGTTAATGAAATAGGCTGGACTTTCTTTATAGTGTTTTCCGTCAAAATAAAAATACTTCACGCCTTTTTCTGAAATTCCTAATATTTCCAATCCAGGAAAGCTGGGGTTGATGTCTCCAACATCAATAAGTTCTCCGATTTGTTTATAAAAAATTCGATCATCAGGAGCTTTTTTGAAACCAACTTCGGATTGCTTATATGTATAAATGTATATCCCGGAAAGAATTATAATATCACTCAGTCCATTTCCATCTAAATCAGTGATTATTCCATCTGTAATTTCTTCTGGGAAAGATAGTTCTAAAACTTTCCAATCAACGCCAAAGACAGATCTCATGAAAAACATGAGCATAAAAACCAAATAAACAAGATTTTTGAATTGCATTATTTAAAATTTGTCCTAGAGAATATAAAGTAACCAGTTACAAACATAAGAATCATCCATATCCCTGGTACCGCTATACAATTGATTACGTTAGGAATCCAGTTGATTTTAAACCCATCAATAAGATTTTGTGCAAGTTCAAAGGAATTCTCAATATAAGACTGAAATAAAAAATGTGAAATATCTATACGTTCTTTCAAAATGTCGAATATTATGATACTTCCGATACTCACACCGATTGCCAAACCAATGTTCTTGGTCAATGTGGAAATCAGCAAGCCGAAAATACAAATGGCAAAAATTGGCAATAATAACAACAAGAAACATAATGACAAATTCATAAATATTTCATTTTGAGTATATATTGTGATTCCGTTCTCAACATAATCTCCAAAAGTAAAATTTATCTTGGCTATTATGAACGAAACTAGTAGAATTGTTGCTACAATCAGAACCGAAAAAACCATTCCAATTATTATTTTTGAAACATAGAATTCAAATCTTGATATTGGGTTAACCAGAACAGACTGGATGGTCTTAGAAGAAACTTCGCTTGAAATTAATAGCGCTGAAAAAATTAATATTAAAATAACTCCAAACATATTGATGACAGTACGTGAAGAAATGAGGAAAAACAAATAACCTGAACCTATCTCTGAACGTTCAAGAAATAAATAATTGGCTCCAATCCCACTAAGGACTGACATAAGAACGACAAAAAAAATAGAAAAATATGTAATTTTTTGTCTAGCTAGTTTATAGAATTCGTTTTGACTTAGCCTTAAAATTCTTTTTATCATACTGCTAAATCAGTCTTTCAACTCAAAAAAAAGTTCCTGAAGTGTGCGTTTGCTCATTTTTATTTCATAAACTTTGTAACCTTTTCTAACTAGATATTGATTAAGTTCTGCTGATGATGAATTAGAAAGCACTACTTTCACACTATTGGAACTGAGTTTTACGATCTTTCTTAAACCTTTAAAGGACTTCAAAGCAGAACAAGCTTTGTTAAAAGGCTCTATCTGAAGAGTATAGGAGTTTTCAATGGGCTTTAACAGCGCATCTACATGTTCACAGAAAATTGCTTTTCCCTTGTCTATTAGAAGAGCCCTGTCACAAATTGCTTCTATATCCTGAAGCAAATTGCTTGATATTATGACGGATTTACTTTCATTATTTGATAAAGATTTGATTAAATCAAGGATAATTTGTCTCCCCTTTGGATCCAAACCACTTGTTGGCTCATCTAAAATGAGGATTTTAGGATTACCTAATAAAGCACAAGCAATCCCAAGTCTTTTTTTCATTCCGGAGGAGTAATTTTTTACTTTTGTCTTTGCCCAACTTGCCATTTCCAATTTTTCTAAGGTCGAGTAAATTTCTCCTTTTTTTACCATTTTTACCCGACTCAACAACTTTAAATTTTCAAATCCAGAAAGGTAACCATAGAAGCTAGGGATTTCAACCAACACTCCCAAATTTTTAACTGCTTTAATAAAAGTCTTTCTTAAATCATAAGAGAAAACTTTCACCTCTCCTTCATCTGCTTTAACTAGACCAGTTAGAATTGCTAGAGTTGTACTTTTTCCGGCCCCATTTGGGCCCAATAATCCGAAAATTTCTCCTGATTTCAATTCAAAACTCAGATTATCGACAGCTGTAATATCTTGGAATTTTTTCTTTATATTTTTGACTTGAAGAACAATATGTGAATCTCTTGCCATTTTTTATATATTAGAAATTCAAATTATATTTTTTCGAAGTCAAGCAAGGTATATAAATATAATAAAAATAATGGATGAAATTACAGAATAGAAACATCCCTTAGTTAATTCTTTTAACAATCAAGATTATTTCATAAGCTGGAAGGAACTTGAATTGCTATTTTAAAAGAAAACATTTATAGATCCATCCCTTACTGATATGAAATAATAATTTTAAAAAGGGATATAGTATCAAAAATTTATTGTGATACTCTTGACTTTAATTAGATTCTTTTAATTCAAACTTTTAAACTTAGTTAAACTCAAATTCTACATCATAATCTACATAAGCTTTAATTTCTGAGCCCGATGTAATTACTCCGTTTTCTCCCTTTATTAAGAATAGCCCGAGTATGCAAAGAATAAGACCTACTAAAAGTGCAGTTGTTTCTTTTCCCTTTCCTTCTCGTGTAAGTGTAGCTCTAAGTGGTACATTTTTTCCGTCTACTGCTGCAACGCTTTTCACAGCAATCGAGATTTTTCCTGGCTTTCCAATGGCACCCTTTTTTTCTACGGCGGAAACCTCTCCTCGCGCCATTGCCCCGGTTTCAATTACTGTTTTACCATCAATTTTAACCTCTCTCACTACAACAAGATCCACTAGGTCTCCTACGTTTGCAGTGTCTGTGCTTATGCTTTTTTCTAAACTAAGTATCACAGGAGTTCCTGCTTTCAAGATCACTTTTTCAGCAATGGCTGTTGCTGAAAAACCAAAGTTTGTGAGTGACATAGACCATAATGAAAGCACTAATCCCAGTGTAAACAATAGTTTTGATTTTCTAATAACCATTTTACCCCCTTAAATAAAAATACTCGCGATTGACTCCTTAATCAAAATGTTTGCCTTTTAACTAGCCTATTCGCACCTCCTTTTTTGATAAATTTTTTTATGAGAACCACTAGTCTAAAATATAATGGATAGAAAATTGAGCCAATTCCAAGCCCAAAAAGGAAGCCAGTAACAAATCTCAACAAATTATCACTATGTCTTAATCCTATTGCCTGAGTTATTCCATCAATTAAAAGCGGAATCACAAAAACAATCGAGACTTTCCAATTGAATTGAATTTTCTTTTTTATTCCTGAATAAATTCCAACGAAAAAAATACCTAGAAAAATACCAAAACAACGACTGCACAATCCCATGTTGCTTCCAAAGACCCATAGACATCTAGATGGTAATTGATGACAGAAATTTCTTAATATTGAGTAAAAATAATAGGATTCAGAAATCATTTTTGATTCTAGAAAAGGAGCTAAAACACTATCTAATAAAATGAGAAACAGAATGACATTAACAGGCAGGAAGATTTTCCAATATTTAATTTCATTTTTTGATGACTTTAAGCGTAATTGTGTCATAAAGATTGATGAAAAATCAGATTGAATTTGATAATTCTATTTCTTATGGATTTCAATATGTTGTTGTTAACAATAAGCAGAAACTCCCTTTAATCTAATTTTAAGTAACATCAAAAAATTTTCATGTCAAGAAAAAGTTTTTAAAAATTATTTAAATTTATTTCAGATAGGATAAGGCACCTTAAGATTCCACTGTTACTCAAAACCATATACCTTAGAATTCCACATGCCTGTATCATTAGATTGAATTCGGCCAGGGATACAAGATTCTTATTAGCTCTTTACCTCCCAACCCTCCAAATAAACATTTATAATGACAGCCTTATCCATCTTGACAGGAAAGCTATGACTTTGTATCTTGTATTTTAATCGAATTTTTCGATAATTAGCCTTTTCCTGAAACTAAAATTCCTCATCTAGGAACAAGGAATGAAACAAGAAGTCTTATTGGGCGATGAGGCTGTGGCTTTGGGTGCGATCCATGCCGGTCTCTCCGGAGGTTATTCCTATCCCGGAACTCCAGCTTCAGAAATCATGGAGTATTTGATCAAAGCCTCTGAAAAAGGGAAGAATTTTGTCGCTTCCTGGTCGGTTAACGAGAAAGTGGCCTACGAAGAAGCTTTGGGTATTTCCTATGCAGGGAAGAGGACCCTGGTCTCTATGAAACATGTGGGACTCAATGTTGCTGCTGATCCTTTTATGAATTCGGCCATCACAGGTGCAAATGGAGGATTGGTGGTTGTGGTGGCCGATGACCCTGGTATGCACAGCTCACAGAATGAGCAGGACAGCCGGTATTTTGCCCAGTTCGCTCAGCTCTTTTGCTTCGAACCCTCCAACCATCAGGAGGCCTATGATATGACCCGCAAAGCCTTTGATCTTTCTGAGAGTCTTGGCATTCCTGTTTTGGTCAGGATGGTTACACGTCTCTCCCACAGCCGGTCCCGAGTCCAGCCCCAGCCATCCCGGGAACAAAATCCTTTGAAATATGGAGAGGGGAAGGAATGGACCCTTCTCCCTGTGAATGCCCGGAGGCAGTTTAAAATCCTTGTTGATAAACAAAAGGACCTGATCAATGCTTCGAATGAATCAGGATTCAATTCCCTAAAGATCAACAAAAAGAATACAGCGCTTGGCATCATAGCCTCAGGAATCGCTTACAATTATGTTCTTGAAAACACCAAAGACGAAGCATCCCCTCCTTCCATACTGAAAATCACCACTTATCCTCTGCCCGAAGATCTCATAAAGAGGATTGTGGATCATGTCCGCACCATCCTTGTAGTGGAGGAAGGCTATCCTTTCATCGAGAGAAACATAAAAGGTCTTTTTGGTATTTCAGGTAAGGAGATCAAAGGAAAATTGAACGGCGATCTTCCCTCTACAGGAGAGCTTTCTCCAGAGATTGTGCGGCAGGGATTGGAGATGAAACCTTTGCAAAAGAGAAAGATCGACGCTTTTCCGATGGCAGCACGGCCACCCCAACTCTGCCAGGGATGTTCCCATGCCGACACATACAGAGCCCTGAACAAGGCGTTGGAGTCTTATCCTCAGGCCAATGTGTTCAGCGACATCGGGTGCTATACGCTGGGGGCTTTGCCTCCTTATAACGCCATCCAGAGCTGCGTCTGTATGGGAGCGAGTGTCAGCATGGCTAAAGGAGGGGCCGAGGCTGGCGTGTATCCTTCTGTTGCAGTGATCGGAGATTCGACCTTTGCACATTCAGGAATCACTCCTCTTCTGGATGCAGCCGCTGTGAACACGAACATGACCGTACTCATTTTGGACAATGCCACAGTTGCGATGACTGGAGGACAGCCTACCTTTGCCTCGGGAGAGAAACTGAAGCGGGTGATCCAAGGGCTGGGTATCAAGAAAGAACATCTCCGGACCATCATCCCTTTACCTAAGAATCATGAGTCAAATATACAGGTCATGAAAGAAGAATTTGACTACAAAGGCCTTTCTGTGATCATCGCAGCCAGAGAATGCGTCCAACAAGCCCGTAAAAAAAAGAGGAGAAAATCCGAATGAGACAGGACATCGTCTTGGCTGGTGTAGGAGGGCAGGGAATTCTCTCGATCGCATTTGTGATCGATAATTCGGCACTGGAGGAAGGCTTGAATTTTAAGCAGGCCGAAGTGCATGGAATGGCCCAGAGGGGAGGGGCTGTTCAATCCCATCTGCGGCTCTCCAGTGACCCGATATACAGCGATTTGATCCCCAAAGGGGGGGCGGATATGATTTTGAGTGTCGAGCCTCTGGAGTCCCTTCGCTATTTGGACTATCTTTCTCCTGACGGGATTGTCGTAACAAGCCGATCGCCCTTTGTCAATATTCCCGATTATCCCGCTATCGAGAAGGTGTTGAGTGAAATCGAAGCCGTGGAGAAAAAATTGATTGTGGATTCGGAAAAACTGGCCAGAGAAGCAGGCTCTCCCAAGGCCCAGAATATGGTTATGTTGGGAGCTGCATCCCCTCACCTGGTTCTGAGTGAGAAAAATCTCAAGAAATTTGTCCGCGTTCTTTTCGAGCCTCTGGGAGAAAAAATCGTCGAGATGAACCTACAGGCTTTTGATCTCGGCCGCAAAGCTTCACTGTAGGGACCATATGAAAAAACCGTATACTGAAAGGCCAGGGATATGTAACGGCTTCATGATTGAAATTTTAGGTAATGGCCATGAAAAAAAATATTGAAAAAATCAATCAAATTTTCCAACAGGCAGAAAAAGAAGAACGGAATTTTCTTCTCGAACATGAAGTGTATCACATACTCGGAGAGGTTGGGATCAAAACTCCCAAATACATCTTCGTTAAAAAAGGGCAGCAGGTTCGAGAAGAAGATTTAAAGGATTTTCAAAAGTATGCACTGGTCTTAAAGGTCCTCAATCCCTATATTGTGCACAAAACCGATGTGGGAGGGATTCAGTTTGTAGAGCGCAGTGCCGTGAAAATAAACAGGACCTGTCAGACCATGCTGCAGACCATTCCCAGGAGATTCAAAGAGTGGGTGGGAAAACTTTCCGATCCCGAATCCAAGAAAAAATGGACACTCAAGAGCATTGAGCAGGAGATCAGGGGATTTCTCATTTGTGAAATGATCGAATACGACAAAGCAGGCTTCGGCACAGAGCTCCTGATGGGGCTCCGCAACTCCAGAGAGTTTGGTCCGATAGCCACGATAGGCGTGGGCGGAGTGGAAATAGAATATCTGAGCGAGAGAATCAAGGAAGGGAAGGCCGTATCCATAGGTTCACCTCATATCTTGTTCAAGAAAGATATTTTACGCATCCTCGAGCCCCTCGCCATCTATGATAAGCTGGTTGGAAAAGTCCGGGGAAAAGAGGCTTTGATAACCCAAGATGAGATGGTCGAGACGTATTTTCGCTTTCTGCAGTTGGGTGCTTACTTTTCTCCTTACCGGATCGATAATCCCTATGTCATCGAAGAAGCAGAGGTCAATCCTTTTGTGGTGCAGAATAAGAAATTGATAGCCCTGGACGGCCTGTGCAGATTTTCGAGAAAGCATCAGGAATCCCGAAGGAGCCGTTTCAAGAATATTGACTATCTCTTAAAGCCGCACACCATAGGCATCATCGGAGTTTCTGAGAAAATGAACGTGGGGCACATCATCTTGAATAATATTCTCCAGCAGGGATTCCCCAATTGGAATGTCTATGTGGTGAAGCCTGGAATGGATGAAATTGAGGGATGTCGTTGTGTCTCTCAGATTCGGGACCTGCCAAAGGCCGTTGATCTTTTTGTGATTACGGTCGCTGCTGAACAGAATTATGAAGTGTTGAAAGAACTTATCAAACACCAAAAGGCGCGATCAGCAATCATTATTGCTGGAGGTTTGGGAGAGAAGCAAGGGACCCAATCTTTGGAGGAAGAAATCAAAGTGCTCCTTAGTGAGGGCATCCAGAAAGACAAGCTCACTCCAGTTGTGAATGGAGGAAACTGTCTGGGAATATTTTCCAAACCCGGGAAATACGACACCACTTTTGTTCCGGATTACAAACTTCCACGGATCACTGGGAGAAAGTCCAATCTCGTTTACATCAGTCAAAGCGGTGCCTTTATGATCTCTCGTATGAGCAAACTCCCCAATATCGAGCCTCTTTATGCCATTTCCATCGGAAACCAGATCGATCTCGCCGTATCTGATTATCTGAATTATTTTAAAGACGACGATGAAGCCAAGGTCTTTGGTGTCTATGTCGAAGGATTCCTGCCTGGCGATGGTCTGGCTTTTGCTGAAGCAGCCTGCAAGATTGTCAAGCAGGAAGGAAAGATGATCGTGCTCTACAAAGCCGGAAGAACTCCAGAAGGACGGCAGGCCACAGCCAGCCATACAGCCTCTGTGGCTGGAGATTACAGAGTGGCCAAAGCTATCTGTGAGGAGGCTGGTGTTATCGTTGCAGAAAGCATCTTCGACTTTGAAAACTATGTCAAGAATCTCTCCTTTCTTGCGGATAAACAGATTCGTGGCAACCGCATTGGTCTGATCAGCAATGCGGGTTTTGAATGTGTCACCATGGCCGATAACTTGAAGAATGATCAAGAGTTTGTACTGGCAACCTTAAGCCCGAAAACGGTAAAGAAGATATCCGGATTGATAGAGGAGCTCGGGATTCACCGTCTCCAGGATGTCCGCAATCCCCTGGATACGACTCCTGTTGCTGATGATGCGGTATTTGCTGAGTGTGTTTCGGCAATGCTCGAGGATGTGAATGTTGATTGTGCGATTGTCTCCCCTGTTCCTATGTCGCCTTCGATGCAGACTCTTGTGCCCAGTCGGTTTCACGAAGAGAATGTGTATCACCCCCAAAGTATCGTCATGAGGTTGATCGATATTTTTAATAAAACAGATAAACCCTTTGTGGTCAATATAGATGCCGGGGATATCTTCAAACCAATGGTGGATTGTTTGGAACAGGCGGGAGTGCCCACATTTCGACGCTCAGATATTGCTGTGCAATTTTTGAGAAAGTACATCAACAACCGTCTGAAGATTCGGAGGCAATATGAGGAGGAATAGATGGACACAAGTGAAAGAGTTGAATCGATCATCAAGAAGCACGACTACAGCGATTACAAGTGGATAGATCCCAGCGAGATCATTGTCTCCCATTGGGTGAGGATGAAATGTTTGTATGGGTGCAATGAGTACGGAAAAACAGCAACCTGTCCACCCCAAGTCCCCAGTGTGTCGGAATGCGAGAGATTCTTCCGAGAATACAGCAAAGCAGTGGTTTTTCACTTTGCTAAAGAAGTCAAGAAGCCTGAGGATCGCTTTGCCTGGACAAGAAAGACCAATCTCAAACTTTTGGAGCTCGAGAAGGAGATCTTTAGTTCAGGATTCGAAAAGGCGTTTCTCCTGTTTATGGATAGCTGCAATATCTGCAGGTCCTGTTCAGGAGAAAAAAGGGACTGCAAGGAACCAAATCTTGCCCGCCCGACTCCAGAAGCATTGGGCGTGGATGTATACACCACGGTCAGGAAAGCGGGATATCCCATTCAGGTGTTATCTGACTATGCGCAAACAATGAACCGTTATGCTTTTTTATTGATAGAATAGATGGGTAGGCTCAGTTACATGATCTGGATGTATGGGCCGACCCCCGATTGATACGATTAAAGGACGTAACTATGGTTAAAGAGAAAGAATTTAAAAATCTGATACCTGAACCCATTCTGCTCCTCAAACCGAGAAAGGGAGGAGCGTTGAATCTCATCTATATTGCGCTGCTTTTAGAGGCTTCACGAATGGTCGATGATGGCGCAGATATTCACTATATCGAGGCCGCTGCGAAGAAAGCATTCGGTATGTCGAAAGGATTCTTGAGTCAGATGGATGATATTGGGATTCCAAAGGCGGTGGTAGCCATGGAAGCTTTAGCAGAAGATGTCGATCCTGAAGATCCTGTTTATGCGAAGTACCACAATTTTTTCGAACCTTCGGAAAGCTGCAGGAAAAAGCTCGAGGAATACCAGCAGTCCGAGGACAAAAAAACGGTAAGATGGGTTTCTGCGGAGGATGTCCAAAAGGAAGCCACTGACTTTATGCTTGTCGATCTGCTGAAGAAAAGATTTCAGGCTGTTTCTTTCATAACAGCTGTTGAAGTGGTGGAGGCTGGACTTTTGAAACTTACCGATGCAGATAAAGTGGTCAAAGAAACATATCAATGGAAAGAAGGGCCGTTTTCCATGATGAATAGACTTGGTCTTGAGGAGACGATGAGTATGGTCATAGAAAAGATGCAGCGTTCTCATCGTCAAGAGATCAATTTTCCTATTCCTCGGCTTCTGATCAGCCAAGCTCAAAAAAATGAACCATGGCCTCTCAATAGTAAAGCCGAATAATATTGAGCCGGAAGGAGATGTCTCGAAAAAGGTGAAACTTTGGAATCCATAAGAGATAAACTGGAGAGGATAGAAAGGGAGACTCTTTCTGAGAGAGCTTGTCGCAGTTCAGAGACAAAGGGGAGAGTCAGGCCTGAAAAGCCTCATCTGTTTCGAACAGCCTTCCA
>Ga0209636_10003533_pt1 | contig 15925 bp, 13 predicted proteins | sample DeeMarSWOR152_54_FD_187464 | JGI IMG/M metagenome (GOLD analysis project Ga0209636, IMG submission 187464) | Marine sediment microbial communities from White Oak River estuary, North Carolina - WOR-1-52-54 (SPAdes) (version 2) | ecosystem: Environmental > Aquatic > Marine > Intertidal zone >...
GTTTAACTCATCTTGTACAGGGAACGAAATCCCGTATATTCGTTGAAGCATTGCCTCGTTGACATCACCACGCCAGTAGGCGCCGGCCAGGCTGAGTAGCTTGAAAACACCTATGTATCCAGTGCGGGGCACATGGGGGCCGCGACAAAGATCAATAAAATCATTGTTTCGATAAAAACTTACCTCATCATCCTCGATTTCTTTGAGCAGGTGTACTTTGTACGATTCATTTTTATTCTCGAAGGTATTAATCGCTGCCGCTTTCTTCATGGTTATACGTTCGAATGGAATGTCCTGTTCGACAAGCTGACGCATCTTTCTTTCTATTTTTGAAAGGTCTTCAGGAGAGAATGGCTGTTTCGTGTCGAAATCGTAGTAGAAACCTTGATCAATCGCCGGACCGATGGCCAGTTTCGCGTCTGGAAACAAGGTCTTAACTGCCATTGCCATCAAGTGCGAGGAACTATGCCAATATATCCTCTTGCCTTCTTCGCTGGAAAAATCAATGAGCTCGATCTCACAATCTTCCGTGATTTCAGTGCTTAGATCGCGGAGATCACCGTTAACACGTGCCGCAAAGTATTTTTTGTCCGTAACAAGGTCGGTAATTCTTTTTCCTGTCTCGAGCTCCATGATCCTGCCGTCTATCTTGAGTCTTATCATACAGCAATTATAGGTCTATTTTGAAAATTGTCAATAGAAACCGAGTTTTTTTGAGGAGATTACAGTGATAGGGGAGCAGATTACAATGATATAATATTGAGATTGCAACGATAAAAGACCTGATTACAGTGATATAATATAATATGTAGAATACAGTGATGCTTCTCATCATTGCTCAATATTGACTTCCTTTTGCTTATTCATTATAATGATCTCAGTGGATTACCTGAAATACACGCTCATTGCCCTTATTGGTTGGGGGTTTTGGGCAATTGGCAGTAAATTATTGACCCGATATTTCAACACATTGAGCACAACATTTTGGATTTCATTCTGGTCAATAGCGTTCTTGACTCTTTTCGTGTTCCTTCGTAAGGGACTGATCGTTAATAAGTATGTGACCTATGCAATCCCCGTTGGGTTAGTCTCGTTATTTGCCATAGTCGCCTTTTACAAAGCACTGAGTATTGGTCCCTCGAGTGTGGTCGTGCCAATCGCAAATCTGTATGTAATTCTGCCAGTACTCTTTGGCTTCATTGTACTTAGGGAGCCGGTCACCACAACCCGGGTTTTGGGGATTATATTTGCTGTCCTGGCGACGATCCTTCTGACTCTATGAAAATAGTTATATACGAAGAAAAACAGGAATTGTTCTGTCCTTTGACCAATCTATTGCCTCAATTCGGCTTGCTTATCGGGATGAAGACCATCGCCGAACACGTTGCGGCACTTTTCAAGACCTCGAGAATTGATTTTGTCAGCCGTTCCATGTTCGGTTACAAGCCAGTAAAATCTGCAGAGAAGACCCTTTACCTGTCAGGTCGGTTGCTCCTGAGTAGAAGATTCTCAGTCCCGCGCACAGACAGCCTGCTTAAGGTTGGCAATGTTGAAGTGGGTTTTGTGAAATCCTCGGCTCCTTTCCCAAAATCGGCCAGCGAAATAAAGGATGCGCTTTCAACAATCAAAGGGTCACACCAGATTCAGGGTCATGTAATCGCTAGATTATGGGATCTTATCGCGCTGAATGAGAAAATGATCCATCTCCATGCTGGGATGTACCGTAAGAAAAGCAGTATGGTTAAGACACCTTATATTTGCGGTAGCCGCAGGAATTTGTACATCGCGAAGGGCGCAAAAGTCCATAAGCAAGTGTTTCTGGATGCTACACAAGGACCTATATACATTGATGATGGTGCGGAAATTAGACCGTTCACAACCATTATCGGTCCTTCTTATGTAGGGCCGGGCACGATAATTGAGCGAGCAAAGATAAGCAAGTCTAGCATTGGGCCAGAATGCCGGATTGGCGGCGAAGTCGAGGCTTGCATATTCAGGGGTTTTTCTAATAAACATCATGATGGGTTCATTGGTCACTCCTATGTTGGCGAGTGGGTGAATTTGGGTGCCCTGACCACAAATTCAGACCTGAAGAATAATTACGGTCCAGTGCGAGTAAGTCTCGGCAAGAAAGAACATGACACTGGTTTGACGAAGCTGGGTTGCTTTGTTGGCGATCATACCAAACTCGGTATTGGTACCTTGATCCCGACCGGGGCTATAATCGGCAGCTTTGTGAACTTTGCCGGGGGCGGTATGATGCCGAAGTCCGTACCTGATTTCAGGTGGTTAACAGTAAACAGAGATGAGAAATACGATCTCCAGAAAGCGATCAACACAGCTAGGACAATGATGAAGCGTAGAAGAGTAAGAATGTCAGAGCGATATGAGCAAGTAATTCGAAGTTTCCATGAGCAAATTCGTCGTAGCAATTGACGGCGGGGCAGGATCAGGCAAGAGTACCACAGCAAAAGGCGTAGCCAGGCGACTAGGATTCTTTTACCTGGACACTGGTGCTATGTATCGTGCCTTTACGTTGAAGTATATAAAGGCTGCACAGGAGTGTGAAAAGATCGATATGGGACTCGTGCGAAGACTACTCGGAGAAACAGAAATTGGTCTGCACCAGGAGGATACCGAAACAGAAGTATACCTGGACAGTAAAAACGTTACCCTGGCCATACGGACACCAGAAGTTAGTGCTTTTGTTTCCCAAATATCGGCAATCCCTGAAGTGAGAGCGTATATGGTGGCTAAGCAGAGGGAGGTTGCCGAAGGCAGAAATGTAGTTTGTGAAGGTCGTGACATTGGTACGGTTGTGTTCCCTGATGCTCAGGTAAAGATATTCATGACCGCCGAGGTGAAAGTAAGGGCGCAAAGAAGGTTGAAGGAATTAGGCGAAAAAAAAATTAAGGCTGATCAGGATGAGGTGATAGAAAACATAAAATTCCGAGATGAATACGATTCACAGCGCGCGCATTCACCTTTAAAGAAAGCACAAGATGCGATTGTAGTAGATACCACAAATCTGACAATTGAACAGGAAATAGGCCTTGTAGAAAAAATAATTGAAGATCATTTGGGTAACTACATTTAAAGGTTACGTCTCAAGGAGCTTGCAGCCCCTCTTTTTGGATTAGTCTCTTGGATGTTGACTGACGAACTGATGCACCTCTGAAACGAGGATACAAGCGCCTTCCCACAAGGCGTGCCTTGCTCAGATGTTTTTCTATTGCTTAGGCGTTTTGACTTAGCTTGATTTTCTCAGTCTTTGAAGGATACCGCCGACGGTCATTGGGTCGTCTGGATTGCACCACACAATTTGTGGTATTCTACTAAACCAAGTTACCTGTCGCTTTGCATAGTTGCGGGTTCGACGTTTGGCTTTAGCTATTGCATCTTCTAGGGTTATAATACCATCCAGGTGCTCGATGATCTCCTTGTAGCCAATGGTTCTGAGTGCACTCGACTCTTTGCTGAACCCACGGGCAAGCAGCGTTTCTGTTTCTTCAACCAGTCCCTGTTCAATCATTCGACTGAAGCGTTTATCGATTCGTGCGTAAAGGACCTCTCGGGGTAGATTCAGGCCTATATAAAGAGGTGAAAAATCCTTGTGTATTTTCTTTTTTCCAATCAATTTACTCAGTGGCTTGCCGGTTACCTCGTAAACTTCCAGTCCCCTCAGGATTCTCTGTTTGTCCGTTGGCTTGATCCTGTTTGCCCAGTCCTGATCAATGCCCTGTAATTTCGTGTACAGATATTTAAGGCCGCGCTTGTTTAGCGTTTCACGTAGCCGGGACCTTGTTCTTAAATCGGATTGCGGTAATTCATCTAATGGGTGAAACAGAGCTCTTATGTACAAACCTGTACCGCCACAAACAATGGGTACTCTGTTTCTTGCTGCAATTTCCTCGATTTTCCTCTCAGCATCGCGTGCATACCGGCCGCATGAGTAATCTTCATGTGGTTCAATAAAATCGATCAGATGAAACCTTGTTTTTCTCTTTTGCTCAACAGTCGGCTTGGCAGTACCGATATCTAAATACTTGTAGATCTGTCTTGAATCAGCCGAGATAATTTCACCATGGAAACGGGTTGCGATTTGGATTGCTATTTCTGTTTTGCCAACCGCGGTAGGACCCACTATGGTCAGAATCCTCATAGCATACTGTAACGTATTCGTGATTCGTATTTCGTATTCGTAAACGAACACGATTCACGAGCTACGAATACGATTTGCCGCCTACAGATAGACACCAAGAAATGCGAAGAATGCGGTTATCTGTGATTGAAAAATGATGACCGCGGCTCCGCCCATGGCCAAGAAAGGGCCGAAGGGGATTGGGCTTTCCCGACTCTGGTGAGTGGAAACGACGTACGATATTCCAAGGATGGCGCCGACCAACGCGGCGATAAAGATAGCAGGAATAATGAAGGGAAAACCGACGAAAGATCCTATCATAGCGGTTAGATAAACATCACCCAGGCCCATTACTTCCTTTTTATACACCTTGCCACCGATGACCCGGATCAAAAAGATCAGTCCTCCGCCAAAGAGCATACCGACAAGACCAACGACAAGTTCGCCTTTGATGATTTGGTAGATGACGCCAATAATAATGCCTGGCATAGAAATTATGTCAGGAATGACTTGGAAAGAGAAATCGATAAACGCAACAACGATCATGGCACAGAAGAATAAAGCAATGAAGAAGAATTCGAATTGGAGGTGATAGCGGCTGAATGAATAAATGAAGAGCAGCCCGGTCAAGATTTCAACTATTGGATAGCGCAGCGAGATCGGGTTTCGGCAATTGGCGCATCGGCCGCGCAAGATTACGTAGCTTATGACTGGTATGTTTTCATACCACTTGATGGGTTTCCTGCAATTTGGACAAAAAGAATGTGGTGCGATGATGGAAATCCTTCTTGGCAGGCGGTAGATTAGAACATTGAGGAAACTACCAATGGCTGCGCCGAAGATGAATACGAAAAGATATGGAATTATGTGCAAGGACTAACCTCGTCTTTCTTTCGTTTGAAATATTCGGTGAAAGAATTCACACATTGATTGAAATCGCCGATACATTGTTGCATGATATCGACCAACTCGGGATGCGTGTAGCTTTTCATTTTAGGCATCATGAGCGCAGCCTTTTTTAACCCCGGCACGATTGAGGGAGATATGATATTATTCTCTGCGAGACTAATAAAGACGTCAGCCGTATTCAAAGGATTTCGAAAATCGTTGTTAATGATTATGTTGTTGCCGGTATCAATCACCGATTTGATTACGCTTTGGAACAAATAAATGATCCTCTCAAATGCTTGATGATCAGCGGATGACAGCAAATCGGGATCCTTGATCGTCGATTTGATTTCGGCAATATTCTTTTTTAGATTTTCACTTTGGCTTTGGAAGTAATTCATGGTAGCACGCGTTTGATTATACAAACCTGTAGGTGCAGTGTCAATAGCGCTCAGCTGCGGATGGCAGAAGACCGCTGCCCGAAAAAAAAGAAGGGGGATTGCTCCCCCTTCTTTTTTGAAAACAACTATCTCTTCTTCCTCTTCTTTTTCTTTGCCTTCTTCTTAGTTGCCTTCTTCTTAGCTACCTTTTTTTTCTTCTTCTTAGTTTTCTTTTTAGCAGGCATTCTTACCTCCTTTTGTGCGATTATAATCATTATTTAAAATTTGTCAAGACCCAAGTTAACGTGTAGCATCACCTTTTAGTGCTGTGCTGCTATTGACTTGATTTTCAAATTGATTATTCTTTTATATGTTTGTGTTATTCTTATCATTGTTTCTTGCAAATGACATATTCATTGCCGATTTGGATGGTGTGATAAGCCCGGCAAGTAGTTCCTACCTCATCAGGGTCGTTAGTTTTGCCGAGCAAGAGAGTGCTGCCTGCTTGATATTCAAGATTGACACGCCGGGCGGCCTCGATGTTTCGATGCGTGAGATCACGAAGAGAATATTGAACGCAGAAATCCCGGTCGTGGTTTATGTCGCACCTAAAGGGGCACGTGCTGCTTCGGCCGGGGTCTTTATATTGTATGCAAGCCACGTTGCGGCGATGGCTCCCGGAACCAATGTCGGCGCCGCGCATCCGGTGAGTATGGGCGGCGAACAAATGGACAGCATAATGACTGAGAAAGTCACCAATGATGCGGTCGCCTACTTGAGGGCGTTAGCAAAGGAGCGAGGGAGAAATGAAGAATGGGCAGAGCAGTCGGTGCGTGAGAGCGCGTCAGTTGATGCCGAGACCGCATTGGATTTGAACGTGGCGGACCTGGTCGCCGATGACGAGGATGAATTGATTGAGAAACTAGACGGCAGAAAACTTAAGGTCGGAGGTCAAGAAATCGTATTGAACACAAGAGGCAGCCAGGTGAAAGAAATCAAGATGACACTCCGTGAAAGATTATTGCTTTTGTTAACTAACCCCAACATTGCCTACGTGCTTTTGTTGTTAGGAATTTATGGGTTATTTTTTGAGTTACAGAATCCGGGGATGATTTTTCCTGGTGTGGTGGGAGGCATTTGTTTAATTTTGGGATTCTATTCACTCCACGTGCTGCCGGTCAATTATGCTGGGTTGGCACTTATAATTCTTTCCGCAGTTCTTTTCATACTGGAGATATACATAACTTCTCAAGGCTTGCTCACCATCGGTGGCATTGTTGCCTTGGTTTTTGGCTCATTGATTCTCTTTGAGAGCGATGTTCCCTATTTGCGTGTATCGTGGGAGGTAATCATGCTTGTTGTGGTTCTTGTCGCTGGTTTTGTGATTTTCTTGTTGACCATGGGTATTAGGGCTCAGTTTAGGAAAAGAGCTACTGGTAGCGAAGGTATGGTGGGAGAAATCGGCACTGCCAAGACAAACATAAGATCAGATGGGGGAACCGTTTACGTTCACGGTGAATTCTGGAACGCGGTCAGTGATCTCATGATAAAGAAGGGAAGCAGGGTAAGAGTGGTCGGCGTCAACGAAATGGTCTTAAAGGTTGAACCCGTAGACTGATAGTCGACCGAACAACTTCTCCCATTGACACTCTTAGTGTTGGTCGGGTTTTTTGATTCTTTTCTGTTCCCGAGAAGCATTCTGTGCGAACAGCAATTCAACCCCGCACAGCTTCACAAAGAAAGATCGGAAATACTGCTGACAAGCGAAATGCGCTTTGAGCTGTCCGAGCTGCGTACTTTTATCATATTTTCGCAGGTCGATAGATACAGCTTACAAGTCGCCAGTTTCGGTAACGATTTGTATCGGGAGAATTTCTTTGAGTTTGGATTCGGTTTTCCTGTAGGTAAGGGATTCGCATTGGGAATCAATGTTGCTGGGTTAAACTGTTGGTTTAAAGATATTAGCAATGACTTTATCTATTCCCTGAAAATAGGCGGGCAGTATGAAAATGCTCCATTCCTGGTTGCTGCGTGGATTAACAATTTCAACATACCAAGATTATCATCGATTGATTATGTGCCACTCAGCTATTCCTTGGATGTCGATTATCAGGCACTGCCTACGCTCCTTTTTGATTTTGCGATACGCGGAGCAGATACTGAATTGCCGTTTTATAACTTCGGATTGACCTTCTTGCCTCACAAAGTGTTGGCGTTAGTTATTGGCGTAAACACTAGGCCAATGCTACTTGAATACGGGTTGAGGCTTTCACTTGGAAAAATGTCTCTTAGCTATTCAGGCAATCGTCATCAACAACTCGGTCTCACCCACAGCCTCGGTTTGGGCTTTCGTCCGTGATGTTACTGTTTTTCCTCATCGTTGCTTTGCCTGAGGATGTGATATTTAAGACCGAGCAGGATATCGATTTTGAATTGATTTTAAAAGACCTCGAATTCTTGAAAGACCATCCTTTAGACATAAACACGGCGACTGTTGAGGAATTGTCACAGTTACCTTTCTTGGCTTTGAATACCACAATAAAAATAATAGAATACCGTGAAAAGCACGGACCCTTCAAAACGCTCGATGAATTGCTGAAAATCCCGGGGTTAGATAAATCTTTTATTGATATGATCCGCCCCTATGTCACGGTCGGGATCAAGAGAGTCGAGGTGAAAAAAATCGCGGCCCGCGCTCGGCTCCAGACAGAGTTACCGATGGAGGAGCAGTCATCAGAATACTATACAAGAACGGATCTTTTATTCGGTCAGTATGGAGTACATCTGGTAACCGAGAAGGATCCATATGAACGAGTCTTCTTTGATCACTATGCGATTGGCATGCAGGTCGACGAAGGTAAGAGGAAGTTCGCATTGGGAAGGTATAATCTCGATTTAGGCGCGGGCGTTGTGCTTTCCTCAGTAGGTTCGTTTTTCCGGGGTGTTGATTTCCGGATCATGATGAACGAGCGTGGTCTTGTTCCATATACCTCAGCAATCGAAAATGGTGGTTTCTTCGGGGCCGCATTCAGTGATTCGTTTTTCATCGACTACACATTATTCTATTCGAACCAGAAACTTGATGGCCGGATTGATTCATTGGGTTTTGCGCGCTCCCTGGATGAATCAGGTGAACATATCGATTCATTGTCCCTGAGTCGTAAGAATCGTATCAATGAAGAGATATTTGGCTACGATGTGCGGTATCGTAAGGCAGGCATGTTGGTTTCGACTCGTGCATATTTCTGCCGCTATGACCCCGCTTTTGCCGTGACCGATTCAGTGGCGAAATACTATGGTGACGAGTTTTTTATTGGCAGTGTCGAGTTCAAGTATATCGGCGAGTCTTTTGTGCTATTCAGTGAAGTTGCGCGTTCGTGGAAAAACCGGATTGGTGGTTTGTTTGGTTTTAGCGCTGTTTTCCCTTACGTTGATTTCAATCTGGCAGGAAAGTATTTCCCGGTCGGATTCTATTCGCCTAAAGGCATAGAGGCGACACCAAACTACGCCGGCGGTACCATTGACATAAAGCACCATTCGCGGGTGATCGACGTAGGCCTGAATTTGACTATGGACAACAGAATCGACGACGATACAACAAATTATGATATAAAGCTGAGCCTAGCAAAGAGATTGGGCTTATTGGATGCCCGTGTCAATTTCAGGCATCGTTACCGGGCTGAGGAAAAAGATATTTCTGGATCAGACGTATTGTTACGGATCAGACCGGTCAGGTTCATGTTTTTTGATATCCGTTTTGAACAGAAAACGGTCTATGAGGAGGACGTAGAAAACGGGATCTTTGGTGGGTTTGAGGTCGGTCTTGATTTCCGGGATTTCGATGTCCGAGCGCGCTACGGGGTGTTCGATACCGATTCTTATGCGGCGCGTATCTACGCATACGAAATCGATCTGCCCGGTATCATCAATAATCGCATGCTGTACAATAATGGAAAATATGGTTTCATCTATATGACATTTAGACCTTTGCGGGTGTTGAGGGTGAGCGCGAAGTATCTAGTACTCAAGCGGGGCGATGTTACTGATAGCCAAATAGGTGGCCAGTTTGATCTCAGCTTTTAGTGTAGCGAAAGTGGTGCGTTATGTTTGAATGGATCTGCGGAAGAAGTTTAGTTTTGATTTACTCCTTTTTGTTCTTTAATGCGTTGTTCGAAAGTGTTTTCCCGCCATATCCTTCAGATGCATTTGTCCTGGTTTTCTCATTCCTGGCAGGGCAGGGGTACTATGATCCGTATGCTCTCTACTTCTTAACCGCAGGCGGCAGCATAGCCGGGATAATGCTAATATATTACATTGGCCGGAAATATGGTGATGGTGTGCTGGAATACTTTTCCCGGTCGTTCCTTGGGCGTTTGTTCCCAGTACGTATGATTCAAAGAGCAAAGAAGAAATTCAGTGAAAGAGGCGACTTGATCGTATTCCTTAATCGATTCCTGCCAGGCATGCGCGCGCCGATATGCTTCGCGGCCGGACTCGTGGGCATAAAAGCACCCAAGGTTTTTTCATATAGCCTGATAAGCGTAATGATTTGGAATGCGTTCTTGATCTCGGCAGGATTCTATGTGGGCGCAACCTGGGATGAAGCGTCCAGGTTTCTGAGGGATTATACAATAATCGCAAGCCTGATACTCATGGGGATTTTGCTCGTGCTTACAATTATCTATTTCAGGAAACGTCGGAATAGACGTGATGTTGATTGAATTACGAATTAATTTTGAGCATATCAATCAAGAATCTTGATGGATGTTGGTAACGCCCATGACGCCATTTTGGATATAGAAGATAGAGTCTTCTCTGGGCCCGAGTAAGGGCCACATAACATAGCCTTCTTTCTTCCTCTACTTCCTTTTGTGATGATATTTTCTTTGTCAGGGGGAAGATGTCTTCAACGAGATCAACGACAAAGACAACCGGGAACTCAAGTCCCTTTGCACTGTGGATCGTCATCACCTTGACCACATCTTTTGCCCAGTCAACGAGATCCAGGTCCTGTACGAGTTGAAGTTCGTTCAAGAAGCCTGTGAGATCCTGGTTCCTGTGACTAAGTGCCATCGAGTGTAATTCAGTTATGCTCTCGCCCTCTATGCCGGTCAGGTCAGTAATATCTTCAATCAACTTCTGCGGTTTGAGCAATTTGGTGTTGTTCCAGTGATGTTCATATATCTCTGCAGCCCGTTTTTGCTTCCTCTTTGGAATCTTGATAAGATTATTTGCCTTTGCCAGAAATGTGACAAAGTCTCCTTTCTCTCTTATAGTTTCTTCAAGAATTTGGAAGTAATCGATGATCGGTTTCACATCAGCACGTTCGTGGAAAGATGGGCCTCCGATAAGGGCATGTGGAACGCGTGATTTAGCAAGAGTTTCTTCATAGAGGCGCGCGAGATAATTCATTCTACTGAGTATTACGATATCTTGGTAGTCAAAGGTTTCTTTTCGTAGTTTTTTTATCTCCCGAACAATGTAATCAGCTTCATCCTGTTCAGATTTTGCCGCGTAGACAAAAACCTCACCAGTCTGTGGACCGGGAATCATCAATGATTCCCGATGCATCAAGTTACTTGCGATATCGATGATGCCCTGCGCGAGACGGAAGCTTTTGTTGAGTTGAAAGATTTTGATGTCTCTGTAATCTTTGGGCACACGATACATGATTTCCCGTTCCGCACCGCGCCATCCATAAATCGCTTGGTCTTCATCACCGGTCAGGAAAATACGCTCTTTATAGATAAGGTTTATTAATTTGTACTGAGCCGGGTTTATGTCCTGCAGTTCATCTACGAATATGTAATCAAAGAGATTCTGGTAATGTTGCCTGATATCTTGGTTGTTTTCGAGTAATTCGATGGCGTAAAGGATGAGATCATCGTAATCCATTAAGTCTTTTTCCTTCTTATATTCTTGATATTTCTGGTAAGCGTCATGGCATGATTTCTCCCAAGCAGTCTGAGGCTGGAATTTATCTGGCGTAATCCCCCTTGCCTTTAGTGTTTCAACGAACCTTATGACGGCATTTATGCGGTGCTTTCCTACTGTCAAATGCATTTCACGAAATATGTCCTTGGGTTCTCTAATGATGAATTCGTCACTCATGTTCAGGCGCTCGGCATGACGACACAAAATACGAAATCCCAGCGTGTGGAATGTGCCCAACCATAAATCGTAAGTCGAGACAGTGGTTGTTCTCTGTAATCTTTCTTTAATATCATTTGCTGCCTTGTTGGTGAAAGTGCAGACCAGTAGCTTTGACGCTGGTACCTCTCTCTCGATTAATTTGGTGACCGCGTGGGTGAGGGTGGTTGTCTTACCACACCCTGCCTGACCGATCAGCAAAACAGAGCTTTCGAGCGAAGCAAGCACTTCTTCTTGCACAGCGGTGAGTTCCACCGCCTCGGTTTTTCTCTCAGGAAGATTGATGTGTGTTGCGGCAGGCACCGCTTGGGCGGTCTTTTCTATTCGATCCCAAAATTCTTGCGCGCTGGGGCGCGATCTTGAGTTCAGACTCAACGTCGAAAAGATGAGGTTTTCGATGCCTTCAGGAATGTTGTGCCGCAAGGCCTTGGGAGCTAGGAATTTGCTTTTTTCTATCTTGCGTTTCAATCCATCTAAGCTGTCATCGAGGAATGGCGGGATACCGGTCAGCAACTCGTAGAATATTATGCCTAGACTCCAAATATCGGATTTTTCACTGCAACTGCCAGACCATGCTTCGGGGGCCATGTATATGGGTGTTCCTGCACTCGATGCTGATATCGATCCAGCGCGGATGAACTTTGCCAAACCGAAGTCGGTGATTTTTACCGCCTGTGAATCATCCCTTACGGTAATAAGAATGTTTTCTGGTTTGAGATCACGGTGGAGGACATTGTGGCTGTGGGCATAAATAAGGCCACTGGCTATCTGGATCATGATTGTGATCGCTTGGTTGATATTAATGCCGCTTTCAGTGACGATATCACGCAGATTCTTGCCATCGATATATTCCATTACCAGCACAAACTTGTTATCGATAAAATCAACATTGTAGAAGCGTACGACGTTCGGATGGTTTAGGGATGCAAGGAGACGGGCTTCGTCTTTCAATATGGTGATTTCTTCGCGCCGCATGCGCGATATCTTGAGGGCGAAATTTTTGTCGATGATTGTATCGCGTGCGAGAAAGACGTCACCAAACCGTCCACCTCCCAGCCATTCGATGATTTCGTATTTGCCGAGTTTTTTTAGTAACACCTATTATTTTGGAAAAGCCGACAAGTGTATTATACGATTTTGATAATTAATGCCTTGTCCTGAAAAACTCTGCCCTTTTAACGTGAAGTGATATCCTTTTTTGGGAAATTTCTTTCTTTCGAGTGAATTTCTGATGTCTTGCAGGAACTCATTAATGTCGACTTTGCCGCCTGCGGGCTTGCGGTGTTCTATTGCGTCGAGCGCATAGCTGCGCACGAGTTTGTGCTCAAAATGACGGTATGTGTTTGAGTCTGAGAATATGTCGCAGCCAAGGATGCTGCTGCCCGCGACACCAATGAATCCAATCGTGCTGTGGTCCAAGCCGCTAAAGTCCTCGACGTAGCGTGTGACTTCATCATCGAGATTGTTATATATATCATGCATCGATGAGGTTGTTGAGAGTGTTGTGGTTACCGTCAACTTGCGTTCGATTTCTTTCCACACTTTCCTCTGCACGCCGTTCTCACCCTTGCCGTGCCGCGAGAGGATGGCGCGTATCCCTGGGTAAGAGCAGTATCCTGTTTTGAAAGTGCCAAGTTCGTTCCACCTGCCTTCTTCGGCACAGATCACGGGAATACTACATGTCGTCCGGGAGCGTACAAACGTTGAGTCAGCAATGATCCGGTTCTGCAAGGATCCGGTTATTTCTTCACCATCCAGCATCAAGACCGGAGTATCTCCATAGTTACAGAATGATATCCTATTGATGTCTGGCATATCGAGTTCGCGAAACTCACCATGTATGTCACGGAGTACTTCATCGATAGAAGTAACCATAATACTATCATCAATCGATGCCTGGATCGGATGTATTAGCAGATTTCTCAGGAAAACTGATTCACCAAGCTTTGCACGTTCAAACATAAGAGTCGGGGTGTTGGAACCCGGGGTTCAATTAATGATTTTCGGGTTCAAACCAATACCCCCCAACATTATAAGCACTGTCCGGCAATAGTCAACAAGCACGATGTCGTGCGGCGACTAGATCAATAATTGATTGTTATGCCTAACCTTACTCTGCGTGGTGGACTATAGGCATTTAGGTAGTCATCGGTCGCTTGTTGTATCGCTGCATAGGATTGATAATCCTCGGCTGGTGTAATCAAGCCATCGTGATTAGCATCGGCAGGCGGGGAATAGTAATTACTCTCGAAAGTGATGAAGTCTTCGAATTGAAAAGGCTTTTCGATACGAATAAGAGGATAATGCGGCGCAATCTGATTCTTTTGATTGAACAGGTTGATGATCTCAAAATTAAGGTTCAGTGCAAAACTACCGGCTTTGAAAAATTTCGACAGCACACAGTCGATTTGTTTTTGGAAAGGCATCAGTGTAGAATTCCTTTCTTCATACTTGCCCTCAGGCCCGGGAGGTGTGTAGGGGAAGCCATTGCCAAAGTAACCAAACAGATATACCTGTGATTCAAGAGGTAATTGTAGTATTCCTTGTACAAACACACGGTGGCGCTGGTCAAAATCAAGATAGTAATCTGTCGCTGGCCTTTCGATGACGGTGTCACCGAATTCTGAGGCATAGGAGCTCGTCCCTTTTGCCCACGAGAGGGTATAGGATATCTTGCCCGTGAATATGCCCTGCGTAAACTCCAATATCGATTCGATACCCTTGATGTTTGCGTACTCTATATTCACGTATTGAAGATACGCGTGATGCAGGGGCATTAATCTCACTTGCCGTGTTCCAATAAGGTCAGTTACATCCTTGTAGAATGTATTCACGGTGGCACTCAAATCCTTCTTGATTTCACCTTGTAGGCCTATTTCGTAACTAACCGTTTTTTCGGGTGATAGATCTGGATTACCGATGATCGGCACATATTCGTAAAGATAGGAAGGCAAAGGTATCAGGCTATAATAACTATACATGTAATCGTATAAAGGAGGTTGTGCATAAGTGCCGACATTTGCACGAAAGATGAATCTGTCAGTCACTTCAAAAGATAATCCGAGACGTGGTGAAATGTAACGTTTCGGCTCGATGCCTTCGATGTCGGTCGAGAAACAATCATAACGACAGCCAGCTTTGATATATACTCCTTCAAAATCGATATTGTCCTGGAGGTATAGCGTATATTCTTTAGGCTTATGATGATAATCATCGACGATTTGGTGCACAGAGTCACTTATGAAAAACGTAAAGTTCTTGAAATCCTGATCGATGTACTCAGCACCGGCTCTTAATTCATGATACTGATGGATTTGGATGTTGGTGGTGACTTTAGCTGTGTATAAACAGGATGACTTTTCTTGGTATTCCGGATAATCGCCAGCGCCGTACGGTGTAGCTACGTAAGCGCCGAATGGATTATCATTGCTTGCCTTAGGCCAGCGTAATGAAAGATAAGGAAGGAAGGTGTAATCCGCGAAGCGACTATAGGATCCTGGCTCGCGCACTCCATATGTTCTTGCGGTGTACAGGCGACTCAGCGTAAGGCTAAACAGTTTTCTTGTATCAGGCAGAAAATCTATGTTGAGTGCCTGCAGATCACCAGTACGTAAATCTGAGCGATAATGATCGAGATTGAATTGCCATAAGGTATTGTAACGATCAAATTGGATTCTTGACTTGGCGCCACTCATTTTGAAATTTATTTTCCCTGAAGGCATATACTGCCACTTGGTGTATAACGAGTAATCATCACGTTGCTTATGAGGCAGAATAGTCATGCGGGGATCCCAATCATCAGTGTGCATTAGGTCAAGAGAGAGGTATCCCTTTATTCTGTCTGTTGCCGGAACATGCACGGCGGATTGGAAATTTTCATAGCTGAAGTCATTATAAGCAGGTATGAATCTTTCTGTCTTACCATGAAAACGGATACTCAAATCGTCAGATAGATGTGAGCTTATCATATTGATGATGCCGGACATTGCCCGGCCGTACTCGGCGTCAAAGCCCCCAGGTAGAAATATAACTTCGTCAACTATACCCCTAGATATCTGTATTGCCAGATCACCAGTCTGTGGGTCGATAATAGAGACGTTGTCTATTATGTACTGCACCTCAGTAGCGCGACCACCGCGTACATGAAGTGCAGTATCGGTACGCGCCACCGCGGGTTGAAAAGCAATGAATTCATGTGTGTAGTCAAATGGCAGATAGGATAGTTCATGTCTGCGTATGAGATAGGTGCTGGCAACCATGTCTTTACTAACTGGTGGTCGCTCGCTGGTTACGACCACAGGCGTGAGTTCGATGGCCGTGGGTTCGAGAGAGACAGCTAGGCGTGCCGCTTTGTCATACTCAACTA
>Ga0209636_10003534_pt1 | contig 15918 bp, 20 predicted proteins | sample DeeMarSWOR152_54_FD_187464 | JGI IMG/M metagenome (GOLD analysis project Ga0209636, IMG submission 187464) | Marine sediment microbial communities from White Oak River estuary, North Carolina - WOR-1-52-54 (SPAdes) (version 2) | ecosystem: Environmental > Aquatic > Marine > Intertidal zone >...
CGTAATATTGTATAGTAGTAGTATGTTGTTAGTTCTGCTGCAGCATTCTTTATTAGAAGTTTTAGTAATTTATCGACATCTATTCCAGCTTTTTCAACCATTCTTCTAGCAACTTCAGCTACCATTTTTTCACCCCCAGTTTCAATATGTGGGGAAAGAGACTTATTTGTTATTTTTAATATAAGATAGAAAAATTATACTTGAACAAAAATCTATCAACTCCAAGAAAAGACTAGGAAACACAGGAAGAACCAGTATCAAGACTTCAGGACAAACTTATTTAAAACTAATCTTTCTTCATTCCCAATTCAAAGACTCTCTTGTTCAAATCCAAATACCTTTTTGGAACTATCTCTTCTATTCCTTCCAATAGAAATTCCTTCTTTAAAGGTATCAAATTATTTGCATAAGCATAACCGAGCATGTAAATGTTCTTCGGAATCGTACTTCCCACTTCTTTTTTCACTATCTCTGAAGCGTTTACAACGATAACCTTGGCTGAGAATTCTTTCAGGTTTTCGAAAATCTCTTTCAAGGATGGGTATTTCAATTTGAGAATAGGAACAGATAAAGGAATTATCGGAGAATTGTCGACGAGAAAAGTTGTCTTATTTTCTTTCGACCCAAAGTAAGCTGCTCTTAAAGCCTCCAATGGTTCTAATCCTATTATCAAATGTGCTTCTCCTTGCATCACTAATGGAGAATAAATCTTCTTACCAAACCTGATATGGCATGGAACAGAACCACCTCTTTGAGCCAAGCCGTGTAATTCTGAAGTCTTGACGTCATATCCTTTTCTCATCGCTGCTTCAGATATTACTCGCATTAAAGTGATAATACCTTGTCCGCCCACCCCTATGATGACCATGTTGAATTCTTTCATTATCTCAACCCCAAATCTCTCAAGGAAATTTCTTTTTTTAAATCAGAAGTAAATTTTAAAGTTTTTTTGTATCTATCTTTTGTAAGTTTCTTGGCAGTTTTAGTAAACAACATTTTGTAGATGTCTTTCCAAACTTTAAACCATCTTTTTATAACGTAATCGAACGGTGTGAATTCATTACCATGAAAATGAAAAATTCTGAGTATACCTAGAATTCCTATTAAGTCTATTTTATCAGCATCCCAAATTATTTTTTCTTCCAGAGTTCGAACTTTTTTTCTTTCAGATAATTTATGAACAAGGACTATCTTGGAAACTATTTTTCTTTTATCTTCTGGATAACCAATCTTTTTCAGGATCTTATCTGCTGCTTTTGCACCTGTTTTTTGATGTGGTTCTTTTAGAGTTCGTCCTATATCATGTAATAAGGCAGCTATTTGAACGATTTCAACATCTGCACCTTCTTTTTTTGCTAGATAGGTTGCTATCTTGTAAACTCTTTCTATATGATCAAAGGCATGAGAAGTCCCCTTAACTTTCAACATTCTTTTCTTCGTTATTTGTCTAACTTTTTTTACGTAATTCATTTCTTCTTCACCTTATCGTAAATCCAGACTATGAGACAGGATAGGAGATAAGTTAAAATTAGTGCTATGACAATCATTTGCAAGAATAACTCCCAATTAAATAAAGGTGGACAATCTATCACTCCAACAGGACATGAATGAAGAACAGTTGTATAGGCCTTTATAAAAATAGTAGGAAGAATCATTAGTAGAACAGTTATCACAATCTTTATCCAGTACGGTTCTAAAAAATCCTTCCATTTCATTTCTTCTTCACCTTCTTTAATCCTGTCTTACGAATCGCTTTACTAGGACAAACCTGGGCACAGACGCCACAACCTGTACAGAGATTCCTATCTATCATGAACTTATCACCTTTCCGATAGAATGCCGGACAAGCAAAAGAATACAGACACAAACCACACTTCTTACATTTTTTCTGGTTTATCTCAAATTTAGGAATCTTCTTACCACTCTTTACTTTTTTTCTAACGGCAAGCAACTGACATTCTCTCTTGGCTACAATAACAGAAACTTCATCCTTCTCCATAAATTTCTTTATCGTCTTAACCATCTTCTTGACGTTGAACGGATCAACGACTTTCACATACTTTACTCCACATGCCTTAGCGATATCCTCAATCTTTATTACTTTTGTCACCTCTTTCATTCCTGTCCATCCGACTCCAGGATGAGGTTGATGACCGGTCATCGCGGTTATCCTGTTATCCAGGACTATGACTAGAGGGTTGGATTTATTGAATACCATGTTTATCAAGCCAGGGATACCAGCATGGAAGAACGTAGAATCACCTATGAAAGCAATAGTCTTCTGATAAGTAGTTTTCTTTATCCCATGTATCACTCCTTCACCCGCACCCATAGAAAGCATGAAGTCTTGAGTATGATACGGAGGAAGCATTCCCAAGACGTAGCAACCAACATCCCCACCGAACACAGTATTCATTCCAGCAGCAACCTTGGCAGCCCAGAATGTTGCTCTATGAGGACAACCTGGGCATAGAACGGCAAATCTCTTCGCTAACTTCAATTTTTGATATTTTTTAGTATAGTTTTCCAGATTCATCTTGAGTTTCTTTCCGGTTATCCTACTCAAAGCTGAAACAACCAACTCTTCATCGTATTCACCCGACTTCGGCAAGTAACCATTCTTTCCATATATTTTTAACTTTGGGTTGGCATTTTTCGCCAATCTCTCCACTTCTCTTTCGAGTATTGGTTCCAACTCTTCCACGACGAGAACAGATTTCAACCTCTTGATAAATTTCTTTATCTTCTTTTCTGGCAGTGGATAGGTCAAGCTCAACTTCAGAACTGGAACTTTCAAGTCCAAATCATTCAAAGCATCCATTACATAACCAAAAGAGACACCAGAAACTATTATCCCAAACTTACTCCTTGTCCTCGGGTTAACGATGAAATTGATCTTAGTTCTCTCAGAGATTTTTCTTATCTTCTCGATTTTTTCTAAAATCCTTTCGTGCATTTCCATGGTATGAGGTGGTAGATTATTGTAAATCTTCAAATCTTTCTTGAAGAATCCCTTCGTTTTGCCTTTAACGATTTTATCTAGTTTAACAATTCCTCTACCATGACTCAGTCTAGTCGTTGTTCTAACAAAAAAAGGAATCTTGAATCTCTCTGACAACTCGAATGCCATCTTAACTAAATCTTTACATTCTTGAGGTCCAGTTGGCTCGAGCATGGGAATGTGACCAAGTCTTGCATAATATCTCGTATCCTGCTCACTCTGTGCACTACTCCAACAACTAGGATCATCCGCAACCATTATGACCATCCCGGCATTCACTCCTATGAAAGCTACAGGCATCAAAGAATCAGCAGCAACATTAACACCAAAATGTTTCATCGAGACCATCGATCTCACTCTAGAAAAAGCTGCGGCTGTCGCTGCTTCCAGAGCAACTTTTTCATTCACACTGTATTCAAAATAAATACCAGCATCCTTTGCTACTTCAGAATAAGTATCACCCACTTCTGATGAAGGAGTTCCAGGATAACAAGATGCGAACCCAACTCCCGCTTCCAGAGCGCCCCTAACTATGGCTTCGTTACCCATTAGGATGATTTTCTTGCCTTTTTGGTTAGAGAGAAAATTTTTTATCATCTATTATTAATTCTGTTTCCTCTATCTTATTTTTAATGTATGCTATGAGAGAACGATTATTTTATAAAGTAATTATGTAAACTTTAATTGCGAAAAGGGGGTCGTATGGAGAAGAAATCAAAATACATCAATGCACCGAAAAGAGTTCAAGATTATATCGATCAGGCTGTATGGGAGATAAAAGAGAATGCGAACTTGGGTTATTCATTCTCTTCAATCTTCTTCAGACTCGCCGGGGATAATGTTGCTAAATACGTCCTCTCAAAGGTCTATCCAAAGAAAGTTTCCCAAGCTCACATTAATGGCGACTTTCATCTTCACAATCTCTACATGGGAATAGTCGGTTACTGTGCTGGTTGGAGTATAAATGACATATTGTTACAAGGCTTCAATGGGATTCCTGCAAAAGTAGAATCCTCACCACCCAAGCATTTCTCAACCGCTTTACTACAACTGGCGAATTTTGTTGGAACTCTACAGAACGAATGGGCAGGAGCTCAGGCATACAATTCCCTAGATACTCTACTCGCACCTTTTGTCAGGAAGGATAAGTTGGATTATAAACAAGTAAAGCAGGAGATACAGCAATTCATCTACAACTTGAACATTTCATCCAGGTGGGGAGGTCAAACTCCCTTCACCAATGTGACGTTTGACATAAAGGTTCCTGAAGACTTGAAAGATAAGCCTGTAATACTCGATGGAAAAGCACAGAAGGAAACCTATTCTGATTATCAAAAGGAAATGGATATGATTAACAAAGGGTTTATGGAAGTCATGTCTGAAGGGGATATGCGTCAGAGAATATTTACCTTTCCCATTCCTACTTACAACATAACAAAAGACTTTAATTGGGATTCTGATGTTGCTAAGGCATTATTCAAGATGACTGCCAAGTATGGTGTTCCTTACTTCCAGAATTTCATCAACAGTGATTTGAATCCAAGAGATATCAGGGCGATGTGTTGTCATCTTCAGTTGGATTTAAGACAATTCTATCGTAGAGTTGGCGGATTTTTTGGTTATAGTGATAAGACTGGCTCGGTTGGTGTCGTTACGATAAACATGCCAAGGATTGGTTACTTGTCAAAAAGTGAAAAACAATTCTTTGAAAGATTAGAAAAGTTAATGGAATTGGCGAAGGAAAGTCTAGAAATAAAGAGGAAAATGGTACAAGAAAACATTGAGATGGGTTTGTTACCGTTTACTAAAAGATACCTTGGGACATTAAAGTGGCATTTCTCGACCATCGGATTAGTGGGAATGAATGAGGCATGTCTTAACTTTCTCGGTCAGAAAATTGCGACAAGAGACGGGAAGGATTTTGCGATCAAAGTTTTGAAATTCATGAGAGATAAAGTCTTGGAATTCCAGAAAGAAACTGGAAACATATACAATCTTGAGGCCACACCTGCAGAAGGGACTTCTTATCGTCTAGCCAGGATAGACAAGAAAAAATACCCAAAGATAATAACTGCAGGAAAGAAGGTTCCTTATTACACTAACTCGACTCATCTACCCGTCAACCACACAGATGATATTTTCGAGGCTTTAAGACATCAGGAAGGTTTACAAGTCCTGTATACAGGAGGAACTATATTCCACGCATTCCTCGGAGAGAGAATTGAAGATCCTAAAGCATGCAAACTTCTTGTCAAAAGAATCGCAGAGAATTTCAGGATCCCTTACTTCACGATAACTCCTACTTTCAGTGTTTGTATTAATCATGGCTACATAATCGGAGAACATTTCAAGTGCCCTCAATGCAATAAACCAACAGAAGTCTATTCAAGGATTGTTGGGTATTACAGACCGTTACAGAATTGGAATGAAGGGAAGAGGGAAGAGTTTAGACAGAGAAAGGAATATAGAGCCGGTTAAAACTTTTATCATCTATTAACCATATTATTCTCATGAAAATAGAACGTGGAATTTCTGAAAGGTTTTTTGAACTGCCAAGATCTGAATTCGCAGAAATAATGAAAGTTGCTGAAGAAGATAAGAGCGTCATCTCCTTGGGTCCAGGAGAGCCTGACTTTACTACCCCAAAACATATAATTCAATTCACTAAGAAGAAACTTGACGAAGGTTTCACTCACTACTCACCACCTCAAGGTAGACTGGATTTAAGAGAGGCAATCGCAAAAAAATTGAAAAAAGATAACAAGATAGATGTTACCGCAGATGAAATAATCGTTACAGTTGGCTCTCAAGAAGCATTGTTTTTAGCCACATTGGCTCTAATAGATCCTGGAGAAAGAGTGATTGTCCCTAACCCCGGATTTTTAACCTATATTCCAATGGTAGAATCAGTAACAGGAAGTGCAACTTCAGTTCCATTATTAGAAAAAAATGGTTTTGAACTCAACCCAGACATGGTGAGAGAATCGATCGATAATAGAACGCAAGTTTTATTGATTAACACACCCGGAAACCCGACTGGAAGAATCTTAAAAAGAAAGACTCTGGAAGAATTGGCTGATATAGTTATAGAATATGACTTGAAAGTCTTCTCTGACGAAGCATATGAAAAGTTCGTTTACGATGACAACAAACACATCAGTATGGCCAGTTTGAACGGAATGGGAAAACATGTCCTAACTTTTCAATCCTATTCTAAGAGTTATGCTATGGCAGGATGGAGGGTTGGTTATGCTGCTGGTCCTTTGAACATAATAGGATCTATGACTAGAATACATCTTTACTCTGGATTATGTTCACCTACTATATCCCAACTGGCGGCTTTACAGGCCTTGAAAGGGAGTCAGAAATGTGTCGAAGACATGAAAAAGGAGTATGATAGGAGGAGAAAACTCATTATCAAGAGACTGAATGAAATGGACATAAGTTGTTTAAAACCAGAAGGTGCTTTTTATGCATTCCCAAACATTAAACGCTTCGGTATGTCATCTGTTAAATTTGCACATTTCTTGTTGAAGAAGGCAAAAGTCCTTGTTGTTCCGGGTACTGAATTTGGGAAGTATGGCGAAGGTTATGTTCGTTTGAGTTATGCAACTTCTTACGAGAAGATTCAGAAAGCTTTGAACAGAATGGAGAGAGTTTTAAGAAAATTATAAATTTATTACCCCCAATTCCCAAAAATTTATTATCAGGTGTTAAATTGGAAGAAGTCAAAAAATACTTACCGTGGATAAAACAACACAAAATACTCTTTCTAGTTCTTGTCATAATACTACTCGTTATTGGTGGTGTTTCTTACCTCTTCATTGGAAGTATGTACATGGGTGCGAGAACCATGGCAGAATATGCTCCTGGAGCCGCTCCTTTAGTAGGTGTACCGTATGAAACTACATGGGAGAGAGGTATGGAAGAAAAAACAAGTGAAATACTCTCAAAACCATCAGAGTATCTACTCAAGAGAGGTTCTGCGAACGTAAAATCAACTGATGCCATGTTGGATTACGATAGAGTAAAACAAAAGACTGAGTCACTAAATGGTTGGGTTGAAAGTATGACCAAAAGTGAAAATTACAAAGAACTAAAGGTAAGAGCAGCTCTTAAAATTCCTTCTGATGACTTTGATTCATTTGCTGATTGGTTGATAAACAATTTCGATGTTGAGAGTGCCAACTTGGAATTTTACAGAGTTGAAATACAAAGACAACAGGATGAAATCCAGATACTACAACTTTCTTTGGATTTATATGATAGGTTGTTAGATAGAGTAGAAAGATTGAATGTCAGCACTGAGCAAATCGAACTCATTATGAAGGTCACGAATAAGAAATTGGATGTTATGAGGTTATTGAAATCTTATGGTTATTCTGTTGAAAAGATTGAAGAGAAAGCTAAATATGCAACCTTAACTGTAACTATAACTCAAGAAAAGAAAATAGAACTCATGCCAGAGGATATGGGAAGAGAATTCAGGACAAGAGTGAGAAACATGGTCAGAGATATAGTCAATGCGGGAATGGATTTAGTAACTATTCCAGTGACCATATTTGTGAAGATAATCGTGTACATAATTTACGCAATCATAGTCCTGATACCAGTCTTCATCGCGATTAAATTCCTTCTAAGAGTTTTTAGGGTTATAGGTAAGAAGATTTAGATTCCCTAGGATATGTTTCAAATATTCTATAAAATCTTTTTGAGATATGAAACTTTCTTTTTAACGTAATCGCTCACTTTTTGTTTTGGCGGTGTATAAGGCTCCTTTATCTCATCCAATCCAGCCAATTTGGAAACTGTTGCCAGAACACCCTGTGAAAGCGCATCCAAATTATAACCACCTTCAAGAACTATAACGATTCTACCATCGCAAACTTTTTCTGCCATGTCTTTAACAATTCTTGTCGCATCTGCGTATGTTTTAATCGTGAACTCCAAACTGGCTAAAGGATCATTAAAATAAGCATCATATCCAGCAGAAATGCAGATGATATCAGGTTTGAATTGTTGTGTTAGAGGAATGAAGAGTTCTCTAAGAATAAATAAGAAACTTGCACCCGATGTACCTGGATTCAAAGGGACATTTACATTGTATCCTTTACCTTCTCCTTCTCCAATATCATCAATCAATCCTGTTCCTGGGTAGAGTGGACTCTGATGTGTTGAAAAATATAGAACTGAAGAATCTGTATAGAAGATATCCTGTGTTCCGTTTCCATGATGAACGTCCCAATCTAAGATTGCAAACTTCTTTAAACCATGCTTGGCTCTAAGGTGTTCGATCACTATCGCGATGTTATTGAAAAAACAGAACCCCCCACCAAAGTCTCTTCCAGCATGATGTCCTGGTGGTCTTATTAAAGCAAAGGCATTATCAACTTTTTTCTCACAGACTGATTTCCCTGCGAGTATAGCTCCACCCGCCGATAATTTCGCTATTTCATATACTCCTGAAGGAACGGGTGTATCTAAAGTTAAAACACCTCCTGTTCGACTCATTGACTTTATCTTTTCAACATAGCCTTTGGTATGAACTCTTAACAAGTCTTCTTCACTCGCAGAAGTAGGTTTCAACAATTCGATATTTGGTTTGTTTTTGATCTTTCCGATTGATTCCATGATTTTCTTCAATCTTTCTGGGTTTTCAGGGTGTCCTGGTCCAAGATTGTGTTCTTGATATTTTTCGTGATAAACTATTCCAGTCTTCATACTTTCAATTAAATAAATTATTTTAAAAGTATAATTATGCCCGATGAAATTTACGATCTTGTTGACGAGGAAGATAATGTAATTGGAAAAGCTACCAGAGAAGAGGTTCACAAAAATAAAAAACTAATCCACAGGAGTATCAATTTCTTTGTCTTTGACAAGAAAGGAAGAATATTCGTTAATCAGAGAACTAAGAATAAGGAGTTTTATCCTGAATATTGGAGTCTTACTTTTGGAGGGCATGTTAATTCTGGAGAGACTTATGAGGAAGCTGTTATTCGTGAGGCAAAAGAAGAAGCAGGTATAGAAGAAAAACCGTTTTTTATGGGAACACTCAAAGTAAGATTACCTCAAGAGAGTGAGAATTCAAAAGTCTTTGGTTTCATTACTGATAAAGAGCTTAAGTTAGATCCCTTTGAGATAAAACATGGAAAGTTCATGACGATGGAAGAGTTGGGAGAAAAATTAAAGAAAGAGAATTTCTTACCCGAAACAAATGATTTGTTGAGGATTCTTAGAAATTTTTTAAGTTCAAAACGATAATTTTCATTAATGATAAGGAAATTACTACTAAAAACGGGAGTGGTCATTTTTGCAATTTTATTGATTATTGCTTGTTATTTTTGGATTAACACACTAAATACAAGTGATCCGTTCATATATTTTTTCATAAACTATTTCAATGTATTGGGGATAACTGTAGTTCTGATCTTGGTCGCATTCATCGCATCTAAGTTAGTGAAGAAATTATATTGAGTAAAGATAATTAATTTGCGTCCTCAATCCAAATATTATTAAATGACCATAGACATAAAAGAAAAGAAAATCCGAAAAAGGTTTAGTTTCTTTGACCTTCTCCTGTCAGCTGTAGGTTCTACTATCGGAGCTGGAGTCTTTGTCCTCCTTCCTATAGGAATAAACATAGTAGGTTTAGGAATTATTTTCTCTCTTCTTCTGGCATCTCTTATCACTATAATAGTGATATTTAATTACGGTGAACTTGCCGCCACTTTACCCTTTGAAGGGGGTGGTTATTCATGGGTGGCAGAGGCTTTTGGAAAGGAAAGTAGTAGTTTTATAGTGGGTTGGTTGGTCTGGTTAGGAAACGTAGGATATGTAGCTCTTTCAGCACTGGGGTTTTCTATATACGCAGGAATTTTATTCAACCTGGTAAACCCCATACCTTTGGCTTTACTCGCTCTTATAATGTTCGTGATAATAAACGTGGTGACCATGAAAACTTCAATAAGTATCGAAAAAACATTGACCGTCAGCATACTGATGATATTTTTCATTTTCTGGGCTTATATGGGGACTGGTTTCAATCCAAATAACTTACAATATACCTTCTCTCACATCGAATTCATCAAAATCTTTCCTGTCGCGTCATTACTCTACGTACTTTTCATCGGGTTTGAAGCAATTTCAACTATTTCCGCAGAAGCTAAAAAATCATCAGACCTTCCCAAATCTTTCATTTATTGTATAGTTATTGTCAGTATAGTTTACATCGTAACTTCTTTGATGATAATCGGTGCCACGTCCCCACAAGGATTACAAGATCAAGAAACTTTGTTGAGCATAAGTGGACCTTTGACACCTTTAATAGCACTAGCTGCTATTTTCGCGACTCTAACCTCTATGAACGCAGGACTCATAGCTGCCAGTAGGAATGTCTATGCCATTTCTAGGGATGGAATGTTACCGAGTTTTATAGGGGGAATAAGTCGTGATTTTAGTACTCCGTTCATAGCTGTAATACTGAGTGGTTTGATTTCAGGTCTATTGATCATTACGAATGCTGTCGAGTATGTTGCTTCTATCGCTGATTTTGGTTATTTGATAACTATTTCCATGGTATGTGCCAGTGTGGTATTCCTTAGGATAACAGACACACAACTCAAAAGACTATATAGAGTACCTTTATACCCTTACACATCGTTACTCGGAATGATCCTACCAATTTTCTTACTCCTCTTCTTGGAAGAAAAGGCTTTACATACTGGATTGATATGGATTTTGGTGGGGTTTTTCGTGTACAGTTTTTATAAAATAGTGAAGAGTGAAACACGGAAGAAAGAGACAAAGTTTTGGAGATTTCTTAGAAGGTTTATCTGAATTTAGCATAACTCGCATATTGGTAAGTCTAGGACATAAATTTCTTCTTGGCATGCCTTAGAAAGAGTTTGATTCCAATCTTCACTCTGGCAAAATTCCTCAATGCTGAGAAAATCAGATTTATTTTTTCCTTTACAATCTTCTGGGCAATTACATGGATTTTCAATGTCTTCACAAATTCCATTTGTACAATTTATACAAGTTCCTACAGGAGATCCAGCCACCAATCCAGTTTCATAACATTCATCTGCAATTGAAATCCTTGTATCCATCCCAGAATGCCATTCTGTTAATCCTTCACAACAATGATCTGGATATTCTTCATAAACTAATGAAAATTGTTCTCCTTCTTTTGCACAATTTTCTTCAAAAACTCCTTCACATTTACCGTTTACACATTTACATGAGGTTGGTGCTAGGCAAAAACACTTTCCGCCTGTCCCTGATGGAAGATGATCTTTGTTATAACAACCACAATTACAGTCTCCAGTTTCACCAAAAACTACGCAATCTGAATCATCAATACATTCTTTGCTACTTAATTCCAGGGGTGTAATTAAAAGGAAAAACAAGGTAACTATTAGTAGAAGCATAATTAAAATTAATATAACACGTTTTGATTCCATGTCTTCATTATAAACTATTATTTATAAAAACCTTTGTAAAATGTTGAGTAACAGCTGATATGGTTAACTTCATAAATCCCAATCTTTTTATTTAACGTATGAAAATCAACTTCAAGAAAAAATTCAAGTTCAGGACTCTAGAGATAGTCTTGATAGCGATAGGTGCAGTATTGTACGCAGTTTTCTCAGTTCCAACGATGTTTGTTATAGCCTTCCAGACAGGAGGACCAATAAACATTCAATTTCGACCAGCAGTGATAATTCCTTCGGCAATGGCAGTCTTATTCGGACCTTTGGTCGGTGGGATATCTGCGGGCATAGGAACTACGATAGCAAGCGCAGTTAAGCATGGAGTTCCCTCCCCAGCCACTATATTTGGAGGCTTACCAGGAAACTTTCTCTGTTATTTCTTCATAGGTCTGTTAACAAGAAACAAAAAAAGTATTAAAGAATTGGCATTAACAGCAGCAGTAGGATATCTTATCGGTTCAGTGACTATCAGTGTGGGAATGTTTGCTATAGGTCTCATACCAACAATAGAACTCATGTTAGGCTCAATGGTTGCAGTATTTATAACTGGTTACATAATGACATTAATAGGCACGCCCATTCTGGTGAGGGCGTACCTGAGTGCAAAGGGTAAGTAACTTGATAGAAGTAAGAAATTTGAGTTTTAGTTATTCTAAAAAACCTATTTTGAGAAAGATAAATTTCTCTATAAAAGAAAGGGAAGCCACTCTATTGCTTGGTATCTCAGGAAGTGGTAAGACTACTTTGTTGAAATGTTTGATGGGAATTATCCCTAACACGATTGAAGGAAAATTTAATGGAAGAGTTGTCGTTAACGACAAAGACACTAAGACTTTCGACAGAATACAGAACGAGATGGGAATAGTTTTACAAGACCCTGAAACACAGATCATAACGACTAAAGTCTCTAGTGAGATAGCGTTTGGTTTGGAGAACCTTTGTTATGATAAGGAAGAAATATCGAAGATTGTGAAGAAATTTGCTAAGAAATTCGGTCTTCTTAAGAAACTTGATTACGAAATCAAAAACCTATCATACGGTGAAAAGAAGAAAGTTATCATAGCAGCTATGGCAGCTATGGATAAAAAAATCCTGTTGTTTGACGAGCCTTTGTCTAATCTTGACGTTGAGATGAAAAGAGAGATTTTAGAATTGTTAAAAAAACTAATGAAAGAAGGTAAAACTATTATTGTGGCTGAGCAGAATCCATGCATCCTGAAACTATTGTTCGATAGATGTTTGGTGTTAGATAAAGGAAAAATTATCCACGATGGAAGTATGAAGGAAGGATTAGAAACTTTGAGAAAAATAACTGAACATCCTAAAGTCCCGAGTATTAAACCTGAGAGTGATGTTGTGATAGAGGTTCAAAACCTATCCTTTGGTTATGGTAAAAAGCATATCCTGAAGGGTATAGACCTGAAAGTTAGGAAGAACGAAGTAGTGGTCATAACAGGAGAGAACGGTTGTGGTAAGACTACTCTTGCTCTATGTCTATGTAATCTGTTGAAAAGGGAGAAGGGAGAAATCCATTTATTCGGTAAGCAAATGGGCGAATATGATAACAAAGAGATTGCGGAAAGAATAGGCTTCGTTTTCCAGAACCCAAATTTCCAGATATTCAAGAACAGTGTCATCGACGAGATAAACTATGGACCTAAAATTTTCGAAAGAACATTAAGAAGAAAAGATATGAAGGAATTGTTAAAAACATTCGATCTCTACGAAAAAAGAAACTTCCATCCCTTCTCATTGAGTCTAGGGGAAAAAAGAAGGTTGACCATTGCATCAATCTCATCAACCAATCCCGATATCCTGATCTTGGATGAGCCAGCCTTTGGTCAAGACCCGTACCATTTTTCCAAGATTCTAAGGTCGCTTATCGGTAAGAAAACTATAATCATGATGACTCATGAGGAATCTCTATTCAACATTGCAAACAGAGTGTTCAGGATGAAAGATGGAAAGTTGGTGGAAATAAAATGTGGAAAAGCTATGTGAAAATAATTTGTTTAGTCCCATTGATAGTTTTAGCCTTTATTCTACAGGATTTCATCCTGTTGACTTTAGTTTCTTTAATCTCATTTATTTTGATCAAGGTTTTTGGTAGAGATTTAAAACGAGTTGTAAAATCCCTCCTGAAGTTTCTTCTTCCAATCATTCCCTTACTGTTGATAATGTGGACTTTATTCTCTAGTTTTGAAACTGCTGTAACCGCTACAATCAGGTTTTCAGTTCTATCTATTGCAATGTTCGCTGCATTCTCTTGTTTTGAAGTCCAGGAAACCTTTGAACTCATGTCCAAAATCTTACCTTACAAGTTTTCATTCATCATAGTTTTATGTGTCAGATACCTAGAAATGATTAGGGAAGATATAAGCAGGATCAATCTGATAAGGAAGGCGAGGGGATTTGAAGATAGAGGTAACATTATCAGAAAATTAAAATCAAAGATGGAGTTGATAGTCCCAGTTTTCGTCGACTCACTCTTGAAGGCTGAGGACATTACTTGTGCTCTAGAAACGAGGTGTTTTGGTGCATACAAGAAGAGAACTTTTTGGAAACCAGACTTTGAGGTGATGAGATGAGATCAATCAAAAAAAGAACAATCTGGGTTAAACCCCTTCTAATCGCAATAATAATATTTCCGTTATCCCTCCTGATAGACTTGGTAATGGGAAAGGAACTAGATTACGTTTATGCTTTCGTTCTCGCAATTATTTTTGGTGGACTGTACCTGGTGTTAGAGTTATTACTGGATTATAGGCTTAGGAAGAGAAAGTAACTATTTAAACAAATTAAATCCTAAAAAAATATTATGAAGAAGAGATTGTGCAGATCTAAGACAAACAGGATATTGGGAGGGGTTTGTGGAGGAATTGCTGAATACCTCGACGTTGATCCCACTCTTATCAGATTGATATGGGTTTTAATCACGCTCGTTTATGGGGTTGGAATTCTTGCGTATTTAATCGCATGGCTTATAATCCCTGAAAAACCCAAAAAGAAAAAGAAAAAAAGAAAGAAATAAAACTTACTCACTTCCTGTATGCAGGAGATAATGAAGAATTAAGAGTGATATTAATCCCCATATTATGATATCTATCAAAAAATTCTGCCATACCAAAACTTTCGGTGCATCAGGATAAACTGCTTGTTTGAGCCATCCCAATGGGTAACCCCAATAATTCATTCCTATGATAGGTTCAGATATATATCGAATGTTTGGAAAATCACCTGTAATATGGTTATTCATGAGAAAGCTTGAGAAGACAGTAATAACGATACTTATCCACATCGAGTAAATCCATGCTTTACTTGAACCCTTCATAAAAATTAGTTTGAAATTTCTAGTTTTTATATTTGATAGAAAATTCTTTCCTTAAAACGTATCATTCCTTCACAAAAAGCATCAAGACTATCGATATCGTAGTCAAAACAAGAGAGAAAATCATATTTTCTTCGTTCATAAGACGATTATTTTTCTTCTATTTTAGATCCACATTTTTTAGATAATGGAATTTTTTAATAACAATAATTAATGTGTATTTTAATATTATAGACACATCATCGTTAATTGGTGTAAGAAATGAAAAAACAAAAATCAAAAACTAAGCATGACATTGAGAAGCCGTCAAAACAAGAGTTCTTTCAAAGGAAAAAGAAACACTACAGAGGTTTCAAGAAAGGTTACAAGAGGAAGTACAAGAAGAGTTAAAGGGATTTTGTATTCAGAACCCTCATAAAAGTTATTTATTGCGAAAAGAGTAAAATTATTTAGATGAGTATGCTCGAGCCTGTGTTATTCTTGTTAATGATAGGTTTAATCTCTTTTCTAACATACGAATTTTTTAGGATGAGAAAATTTCTCAAAAAACATGTGAAAGAGCTGGAGGCTATAGAGAGTTTATCTACCCTTAATCCAGGATCAGAGATAGGTGGAATAGAATCAAAATTAACAGAACTTCAGAGTAAGGTTAATGACCAGGAAAAAGTCATTAAAAAACTCATGAAATTGAGTGAGTGAGATGGCAAAAAAAGGGAAAACCAAAGGGAAAAAAGCGAAAAACCCTAAGAAAAAAGAGGATATAGAAAAACTCCAAAAGAAGCTTGAACAAGAAGCCGAAAAGAAAATTAAAAAGGAGACAAAAACAGATACAGAAAAAGAATTAAGACAAAAATGTAAGGATCTAGCTACGATAATAGAGGAAATGTCTTCTGCCGTTGAGGAAGTTCCCAGTGGTAAGATTGAGAATGTTCTAGAGCCAAAATTAAAGGAATTAGATCAAAAATTTACAACCCAGTTGCAAGATCTAAAAGGTAGTCTAGAATCATTGGAGAAGAAGATAGGAAAATCCGGAAAGAAGGGGGATTTGAGCGGTATAAGTAGCGAGATAGAAGAGAAGATCGAGCCCAGGCTTG
>Ga0209636_10003535_pt1 | contig 15915 bp, 12 predicted proteins | sample DeeMarSWOR152_54_FD_187464 | JGI IMG/M metagenome (GOLD analysis project Ga0209636, IMG submission 187464) | Marine sediment microbial communities from White Oak River estuary, North Carolina - WOR-1-52-54 (SPAdes) (version 2) | ecosystem: Environmental > Aquatic > Marine > Intertidal zone >...
AAGTATATTTATAATATAGTGTAAGCTTCCTTCATCCTTACTGTCAATACCCCATTAGTAATAGTAATATAGTATTATAGTATTATCCACGCCATCCCCTTCCCCCCAAATCCTAAATTCCAAGCACCAAATACTAAACAAATTCTAATTTTCAAATTCAAAACGCCTGGGGTAATTTGGATTTTGGTCATTTGATATTGTGTGGGATTTGGGAATTGGTGCTTGGGATTTATCCCTTTGTAGAAGCGAGGAATAAATCCCCGCACTACACTCCTTTTGTAAATAACTTTATTTTGTTAGGGAGCACACAAAACTAAACCCCGCGCCACTCTTGATGATAGAGGTAATCCAAACGTCCGAGAATCTGCCGCTGTCTCTTAAATCTCTGGCATAACTAAAAAGGTCATCCTCATCTGAAGCCGTCCCACCCACAGTTACCGAGCTGCTGTAATGGTTAACATTGTTCAAGTTTACCTTCGCTGTCGCCAGTTTTACAATCTCGGCAAAGTCTTCGTGAATCGTGGCACGCGCCCGTTCCGTAACGACAAGTCTGCTATTAAGGGCATTGGCAGTAGCTTCTGTCGGCCCAATCTGCGCGTTCAATGTCGCTATTTGCTTCTGCTCTTGGGTAACATTGATCTCGGCAACTGTCACCTCGTCCCGTAATTCCTCAATATCAGCGCGATTACCCTGGATAAGAATTACGGCGAAGATAATCAGGCCGATACCAATGATAATACCCACGGGGGTAAGGGCTCGTAATATAGAGAAATGCTCGGGCAAATAGGCCTCGGGCAGGGCATTAAGATTCACTATTGAAAAGTTAGCTTCTTCCTGTTCTGGCAGTAGTTCCTTGAGAGCCAGCCCCATATTGACCATGAAGTTGTTGGGGTCGAAGTCCTCGGGGGGTTCCACAGGCGATGGCAACGGTGACACCGAATAGCCTGGTCGGCCAATCGCTGACTGCCAGGTATCCGGTGCTTCTGCCAGGTCGCCACAGACAAACACAGGCACAGTTGAATCTAAAGGCTCTTCCAGATGGCTGGAATTATAGAAGTCAACAGTTCTGTTGAACTCTTCAGCGATGAGCGGCAGCTTTTCTTCCAAAGATTCAGCCTCGCCGGGCAGGGATAACCTGCGGATGACCTGGGGGAGCCTGTCTGCTATAACCATGACATCCAGGTGATCTGCCCTGGTATTTACAATGATTGCTCTGGGCTCATTCGGGATTCGGCACAGGGCCAAGGGAGCTAAGTCCAGAATATATAGCTTAACACCGGCCTGACGCAGCGTTCTGACCAGAGCATCAACCAGATTGCGGGGGAAGGTGACCAGGAAAATACGACTTTCTCCCTTCGGGGAAGGAAGGCGCTGGTATGAAAAGTAGACCTCTTCTAAAGGTGTTGGTATCGTTCTCTTTGCCTCACGCCTTACCGCCTCAGGAAGTACAGCGTCAGGCAAATCGGGCAGGGTTATGATACGATACAGAGAATCATGTCCGCTTAAAGCGGTGATAACGTTGCTTGCCTGTACTCCTGTCTCTTTAAATAGCTGTTTAACCTTGTCGGCTACCTGGGCTTCATCAACAATGAGCCCCTGGCTGACCAGACCTGGCTCCAGTGGTAAACTAGCCCACTTTTCTACCTGTCCGCTCTTCATTACCAGCAGGTTAATGTTGGTATCTCTAATAAATAAGGTGGTAGCTTTTTTCGCCATGCTTATTTACCTTTATAGCCATAGATATCCAGGCTGATGTTAGCTTCTCCACCGGGAATACTGAGGCCTACACTCGTCACCGCAGCACTCCACGGTAGCCGAAAATCCTTACCTGTTCTTATAGCGTAGATAAACTCAAGTATATTAGCCACACTACCCTCGACCTTTATTGCAAATGAGGAAATAGAATAGGTAATAGCCCCTATTTTTTTGTTAAGCGGCTTTGATGCAGTGAGCCTGGTTATGACCACGTTGCAATCGGCAGCAATCTCAAATAAGTCATCCTCGTATTCAATGCTCTCCACTGATTCAGGGAATTGTGCCTGATTCGTGTTAAGCAATGATGTAGCTTGAGCCAGTTGGGCTTCCAATCCTTCCCTTTCATCCTCGAGCCCGGGCAAGAGAGCTTCAGCCGCCGACAGGCTCTCACTCAACTGCTCCCGCTCTCCGACCTCCCGGAAGTAGATTGTGTACAGGCTGGCGAGGACAATAATGAAAACGCCGATTCCTACAATCAGCCAGACCTTCTTACTTATCCTCATAAACTACTCCGCTTCCGCAGTAATATACCATCATCTAAAAAGTCTGTCCAGCGGTTCCCCGGAAATGTTTGCCTTTCAAAAGTACCGCAGGGCGGCAGTTATATGTCGTCTCTTTTCTTAGTCTCAATCCGGTTAGCGACTCCTATTGATGTCTAATATCCCACGTAGCAATGCCGTAAAGAAACCGGCCTGCAGTACAGCCGGGGAAGTTGATGACTCCATAACCTTCTTCCGGATAATTTATGCTTCCGCCGGGTTGTATATCCACCACGACACTACCGGCTACAGAACCGTAGAAATCAACTCCGGGCTGTAAAAGGGTTTCGCCCTCAACCGACATAACAAATACGGGGTCGGTTACACCTGATTCTATGTTTGGCTCGAACTTGATATCCCCTACGGCTATAATAGCGCCGGGACCCGATATGCCACACTTCCCTCCTATATAAAGTGCAGGCTGGCCAGTAGTATTACCCGCAACGAAGATGGTATTGCCGTTTAAGTCAATGATTAAGTCCTTGGTTGGACTGATTATTGTGTCACCGGTAATGTAAACAGTCCCATTAAGGGTTAAAGTAGCGAGAGGGTTCACTGAGTTCGTGATTTCCATTTCGTCGAATCCATCCCATAAGAGCGGCGGTAGCTCCATGTCAACGCCGGCAAGGTCTATCTCGTCTAAAAGGTATGGATCCTCGTCTTCGACCTCCTCGAAGTACCAGCCAGCAAGCTCCTCCGCTGGCGGCCAGTCGCCATTATAATTATCTACCGGGGCATGCTCTCCCTCATCAGGGGTGACATTCACACCTGGGGAGAGCTCAATTTCACCCTGGCTGGTGATAACGTGATCTGTTATGCCGGAATAATTACCATAAATACTGGCGCCGGCAATATAAGCCTCTATTTCCGTCCCGCTGCCGTCGCCGGTAGCTGTTGATAAGACGCGATAAAGTTGATCATCAACAAATGTTATGGCAACCTCCACGCCTTTGTCATTGACAGCGGATATACTGTAGGTCCAGGTATGGTTGCTACTACCACAAGAAAGTTCCACCACTTCATCTACTTGATGCCGTATCTTCCATACCGCGTCCCCCACCCCGGCATCGGCGGCATAAAGCTCAACCGTCCTCCTGTTATAGACTTCACCGCTGATAAGGCCGGTGCTCATATAAGCCAGCAGGGGGGCGATGATAAGCCCGCCGACGGCGAGCAGGACGAGAGCCATAATCATCGTCTGCCCCTTTTCCCCTCTGATTAATCTCTTCACATCAATTTTCCTCGCTTCACCTCACGTTACGCCAGATATTGGTGTACTACCAGTATAACGTAATCCGCTTAGCTGTCAATCGCCCATTGGTAATAGTGATAAAGTCCTATGATTTTGTCGCGCTCGAGTGTTCAGTGAAGAGGTCACCATGAAAGAGAGGCTATATTGGCCAAATCCGAGATGCGAATATGAAGATAAAAAAAGGGCGGCATTTGTATTGCCGCCACCTTTCTTAATCTCAACCTAGTTAACGAGTCTTATAGCTGGCTAATCTCCCAGGAAGCAATGCTGATTTCAACTATCGGTGGGTATTCATCACTCCCAGTCGCGCCCATAGGGAAGTCCAGGCCCTTGCCTTCCGGGCTTATCCAATTAATAGTGCAGTTAGGCTGTAACTGGACGTGTACATTCCCCGCTACACAGCCGGTGAAGTCACCGCTCGGCTTGAAATCTACTCTGTCTGTGATTGACATAACCAGCACAAAATCATCCTCCCCGCCAGCAATGCTCGGCTGGAAGTTGATATACCCTATAGCAATGATGCAGCCTGAGCCGGAGATGCTGATAGCATTCGAAGCAAAGTCAATATTGCCTTCCACAAAAATGGTGTGCCCGTTGAGGTCAACGGTGTAATCATTGCCTCCCGGCTGTCGGAAGTCCAGGTCGCCAGTGACGTAGACGGTGCCTTCAAGGACTAATGTCGCGGGCTCACCTGTGTTATCAACTGCCAGGCTCCCCTCTCTATAACATGTCTCGATAGTCTGCGTATCTTTGATATCTATACTGGGGCCGGGGTCAGGAGCCCCTTCGACAAGCTCCATGTAGTAACTGGAAAGCTGGTCAACTGTGGGCCAGGTTATTGTCATATCGTCGCTGTCTTTGACCGTGCCATTGTGGGCCCCTTTGTTTTCGAGGTTCTCCTCATCGGGCAGCCAAATATCTCCGTTGACCTCGGAATTTGGGCTGATGGTTATAGTGTCTTGACTGACAATGGCATTGTCAAGTAAGGCAGAGAAGTCCATATATGCTACAGACACATAGGATTCAACTGCGGTAGCGCTGTCGATGGCCGCAGTACCACCGCCATCGTCGGTGGCGGCTATTGACGTAATTCTGTAATTGTCCTCGTCTACATACTCTATAGATATTTCCACCCTTTTGCCGTTAACATCGGATATATCGTAGGTCCAGGTATGGTTGCTACTACCGCAAGAAAGTTCCACCACTTCATCTACTTGATGCCGTATCTTCCATACCGCGTCCACCACCCCGGCATCGGCGGCATAAAGCTCAGCCGTCCTCCTGTTATAGACTTCACCGCTGATGAGCCCGGTGCTCATATAAGCCAGCAGGGGAGCGATGATAAGCCCGCCGACGGCGAGCAGAACGAGAGCCATAATCATCGTCTGCCCCTTTTCACCTCTTACTAATCTCTTCACAATAGTTTTCATGATTTCACCCGCAATAGTACCGGGTTATAGTCCATTAGTAACAGTATAGCTTCAATGTTCTATCCTGTCAATCCCACTGCCTACCGCAGAGATTGCTTCGGCACTATCGTGCCTTGCAAAGGCAAGTAGAGCCCGAGATTGCCAATGGCTCTTCATCACCGCCGGACCTTGCCGTGCTTCTCATAGTCTGGATGACCTATTACTTTCGTCATACTATTAGTCGCTGGAAAAGCGAAAATCCCCCGCTTCCCTGGTACTTTTGGGGGATTTCTTGCGGGTTATCATGAAAAGGCGAGGCAAGCCCTGTGGGTAAATCCTAAATTCTAATTTCTAAACTCTAAACAAATCCAAATATCAAAATTCAAAATCCTAAACGTTTTGAGCATTCGTATTTTGGGCTTTGATATTGTTCAGGATTTCGTGCTTAGGATTCAGGATTTCCTATTCTGCCCTTTAATCATCCCAGGAGCAGGGTAGGGACTATGCAAAACACGGTTATCCTGTGCCCGGTCTGGGCATAACTTCATATTCCCTGGTCTCACTTTGTCCGCCCACAGTGGCGGTCACCGTGAAAGTAAGTACCCTATCCTCCTCATCCCAAGCAGCGTTAGTCAGGGCAAGGTCAATATATTCAGCGACTATGGTAGTAGTAGTGGAATCAAGTTCTGAGTCAATATAAATATTATGCTCTCGCTGGAGTTTCTTAAGCCCAGCGGACATATCTTCCAAAGAATAAATAACCGTATGATTATTACTGGTCTCCCATTCAATCCAGGTTAGTGTCAGGAATTCTGACTCAGTGGAAACGCTCATAGCCATCTGGGCATCGTGGCTGACCCAGAAGCCGGCATTCTCCACCTGGCGCACAGCGGCCATGCGGTTAGTGGTGCGGGTATTTATAGTAAACACCTGAAAAACGGTCATGGTAATGCCCGAGGTGACGAGACCGGTAATAGCGAGAACTATCAGCAGCTCAACCAGGGTAAAACCCCTCTCACCTTTCTTTAGCTTTTTCATCTTCATTTGTTTAAGATTCAGCCCAGACTCTGCGGAAGTTCCAAATCTCAAGCCCCATTTGTAATTTGCGATTTCATTTTTGAACCATCTATTCCTCTGCTCCGGCGGCTTCCTTATAGCTCTCCAGGGTAAATACTACTTTACCGTCACGGCTGACAGTCACCGTTATCTTCTGGATGCCATCATCATCAGGCTTATGTAAAGGTTCGGCAGAGACCGAGATGAAATAGCCGGGATGGTCAAGAGATTCAACATTATATTGTTCATATTCTTGGGGTTCGGTGAAGTCATAATCCTGGTTCTTAACATCTTCCATCTGGCTCCGGGCCAGGCTTTCGGCAGTGGCTCGCCTATCAGCAATAGCGAGAGCCATGGTGGCAGTAGTCAGGGCGCTCAGAAAGGTGATAGCGATTATCCCCACAAGAGCTATAGCTATCAGCACCTCAATCAAAGTGAGACCCCTGGAGCTGCCTTGAAAAGCCTTCCTTATTTTGCTACTCATTCTTACCCTTTTCATTTTCCAGCATTTTCTAAAAAAGTGCGGGGCAATCCCATTGATAACCCTCACCTAGGAACCTATAGCTGACCATAGACGGAATACATAGCTTGCATCATGGATAAAACAAGAAACGCAATTACTAAACCTATAATTATCGTCAGCATCGGCGTAATAAGCCCCACAGCTGCCTTGGTCTTATCAGCAGCCTCGACCTCAAAGTTTTCGGCTACGGTAACCAGTGTGTTCTCGAGATTACCGCTTTCCTCACCGATTCTCACCATTTGCATCATCAAAGGCAAGAAGAACTCCCTCTTTTCCATGGGTTTGGACAAGCCTTCGCCTCTGATTAAGTCCTCCCGAACTCCGGTAAAATTCTCAACCACGACCTTATTAGTGCTACTGTGAATGGTCATGGACAGGATTTCCGGTAAAGGCAAGCCAACCCTCACCAGCATTGCCATAGTTCGACAACAGCGGGAAAGCTCACCGAGGTGGACAACACGCCCGAATACAGGAAAACGAAGCATCAAGCTATCCCAGCGGTATCTCCCGGCTGGGGTCCTGATATAGGCATAGGTTGCGCCAGCAGCCGCTAAAACCCCGAGCAGAAGATAAAGCCCATATTGGCGAAGCCAATCAGTAATGCTTATAAGGATTCTGGTGGTCGTAGGCAAATTAGCCCCGAGTTGAGAGTACAGGCTGGCAAAGGTGGGAAAAACTTGGGTGACCAATATCGCTATCACACCAATAGCTACAAGAACCACGATAATGGGATAGGTCATGGCACCTTTTATCTGCTTCTGGGTGGTGACTCCTTTCTCTATATACTCAGCCATTTGCCTCAGCACCACCTCCAGGTTACCGCCTTGCTCACCGGCAGATATTGCCCGGTGGTACATCTGAGAGAAAGCCCGAGGGTGCCTGCTTAGGGCCAGTGACAGTGAACTACCACCACGAATATCCGAGGCTACCTCACCAATTATTTTCTTCAGGGTTGGATTATCTATCTGGCCTTGTAATAAGTCTAAAGCAGTAACGATATCGGTGCCGGATTCCAGGAGTAACGCTAGCTGGCGGGAAAACATTATTATTTCTGTCGGCTTTATCTGGGAAAAACTGGATAGCAGTTTTTCTTTATTAAGAAAGGGAGCGGCTTCCTTAAGGCTAACCACCCGGTAGCCGCCGTAGCTCAACAGCTCGGTTGCCGCCTCTTCACTGGTAGCCGTAACCTTGCCCCTAACTAATTCTTTACTTTCAGTATAGGCTGTATAAGCGAAATCCATTTATCACCTCCAAACAGCTAAGCTGTAGTGTAGGCATTACGCAGCACCTCAGCGGGGGTGGTAATACCTTCTTTCACCTTACGCATACCATCGTTCATCATAGATATCATACCATCTTGAAGGGCCTGCTCTCGGATAGCACCACTGCTGGCTTGATTACAGACCATCACTCCTATAGTGTCGTCCACAGGTAGAATCTCAAAGATTCCCGTACGCCCCAGGTAACCGGTATGGGCGCAGGACTTACAGCCGGTACCGTAGAGGAACTCGGTCTTCTGCTCCCCCATTTCCTTTTCGTAAGCCAGCTGCTCCACTAGAGGAGCCTCAATAAGGCGGCTACAATCAGGGCAGGCGCGGCGCACCATCCGCTGAGCGACAACACCAATAACCGCTGAGGCTATCAAGAAAGGCTCTACCTTTAGGTCACGGAGACGGGCGAGCACACCGGCAACATCATTAGCGTGGATAGAAGACAGCATCAGGTGCCCGGTTAAGGCTGCCTGAGTAGCTATGTTAGCTGTCTCGGTATCGCGTATCTCACCAACCAATATTACATCAGGGTCAAGACGAAGTATAGACCTCAAGCCGCTGGCAAAGGTAATGCCAGCCTGGGGGTTAACCTGAATCTGGTTAATATCCTTAAATCGGTACTCAGCAGGGTCTTCAATAGTAATGATGTTTCTCCCGTGAGTATCAAGGGAATTGATTGAGGCATATAGAGTGGTAGTTTTGCCAGCTCCGGTAGGACCGCTAATCAGAATCATACCATAGGGAACCTTGAGCATAGCTTCATACCTTTCCAGGCTATCAGGTAGCATACCAAGCTCTGATAACCCCAGAGTAGCCAGTGACTTATCCAAAAGCCGCAGGGTTGCTGTCTCACCCAGGACAGTGGGAGCGGTAGCGACTCTGACATCTATCTCTCGCCCTTTAGCCACGGTAGAGAATTGACCATCTTGAGGACGAAAATGGTCAGCGATATTCAGTTCAGCCAGGATTTTAATTCGTGAAATGAGTGCCCGATGTACACTTAGAGGTGTAGACATCGTATCTTGAAGAGTGCCGTCTATACGGTAGCGTATTCGCAATCTATCTTCTTCTGGCTCAATATGAATGTCAGATGCGCGGGCTTTGACTGCCTCTTCAACTATAAGGTTGAGAGCCTGAACCAGAGGGGTATCAGTAGCAGCACTAATGACAGTTTTCTCATCAGTTTCTTCAGCCGGGAGAGAGACACGAGAGATCTGCTCTTCAATTGCGCCATAGGCTTTATAATTGAAGTCAATAGCGTCCCTGATTTCCTTGGCAGTGGCAGCTATAGGCTTAATCCTCATTCGGCTCAGGGCTCCAATAGCCTCCAAGGCAAAGATATCAGTCGGGTCTGCTATGGCCACTTCCAGTGTCCTGCCAGATATAGTCAGGGGTATGGCATTGTATCTCCTCGCTACCGCCTCGGGAATCAATTTTAATGCCTCAGGCTGGGGCATCTGCCTCAGTAGCTTGGCATGAGCCTTATCTAATCTAACTGGCTTCTCTGCTGGCTGGGCAGGCAGCTCTTCAGTCACAGGTTTAGGTTTAGGAGCTGGTTTTTGACCCAACTTAAGGACTTTTATCTGCTGGTGCTGGGCAAATTGCTGTGCCTCGGGGCTAAGCTCCACTGATACCACAATGACCTTCTCATCAACGCCAGCCTCATAGGCTTTAGTATCAAATAACATTACCTGTTCCAGATTCACTTCCTTCTCCCCGTTCAGGAAATCTATACCCAGCCTATGCTCAACCTGACCGTTTTCAGCACGAGCTAGTATATCAAAGGTATATTCAACTCCTGACCGGCCTTTAAATTTGGCCTTCTCTTTTACTCCATAGCCCCGGGTGGCTAAAGATTTGGCCAGTTCCTCCTTTGTCTCAAACCTAACCGGATCCTCGGGCTTACCTGGCTGCGTGGGTTTCAGGGTTAATAGTTGCTCAATTCGTTCCCCATCAATAACCTTTATTCGCTGTTTGCGAGCCAGTTGTTTCGTCTCCTGACTAAGTTCAGGGATGGCAATAAGAATCCTGTCAAGGATGCCGCAATCATAGGCTTTATTGGCAAGGCTGAAAATAGTGCCCACTTCTATCTCTCTATCACCACCAGCAGCAATGCCGACAGCAATAGTATAGCTGGTAAAACCGTCGTCTCTTTGAGCCAGCATATCAAAGGTATGCTCAATCCCTGACTTCCCGATGAGCTTAGCTCCCTCGGTTACTTCATACCCCTGCTGCCCCAGATACTCTCTAATCTGTGTCCTTAGCCCTGGACTAGTTTCCATCTGACGCACCTTCGCATCCATTTTTCAGCAATCCGGCTGAAGTGTAATTCGCCCATTGACTAGAGTCAAGCTTGTTCATTATGTCTTAACCCAAGCCAACTAAGGGCGTAATAATCCTAGAACATAAATACAATTTAGCACATCTTATTAGTTTGTCAATAGGACTTTTGGGGGAGTCCCTTGTGGGCTCTCGTGGATTGGGAGGGACGCTGTCAGTTTTTCCGGGGGGCGATGCTTTAGCCTCGCCCTGCAGGTCTAAAGACCCGCAGCTACATCAGCTTGGCAATGACGGAAGGTGGTACCTCGCAATGATTTTTGTGTGACTGTTTCTGCAAATCACTATAATTGCCTATAAAGCGGAATTTAAATTTCATCAAAATCTTCAAAATCCTCTGATACCCTTCGTGGTTTTGCTTCTGGTGAAATCCAGCCGCTGTGCAGGGCGAGAGCAACAGCGTGGGCTCTATCATTAGCATTTAGCTTACGAAGGATAGCGCTGACATGATTCTTAATTGTTTGCTCGCTGATTGAGAGGATATTGGCGATTTCTTTATTTGAGTTGCCCTCAGCAACGTAGGTTAGAATCTGCGTTTCCCTTTTGGTAAGAGGAGCGGCTACGCCTTCCAAGGTTTTCGTCAAACCGCGAAATTGGTTTAATACGCGCCTGGCAACCCTCGGTCTAGTCATCAGGCTTTCATTTATGGGGTATTCGCCACTGTGGGCTCGTCTTATAGTGCTGGCCAGCTCTTCGGCGGTGGCTTTCTTACTCAAGCAGGCTGCGGCTGCAGTCTTAATAACCTCAAAAAGCTCCTCATCATCAGGGTCAGGGCTTAGCACTATGACTTTAGTATTGGGGTAGTGTTGGGCAATTTTTCTACCCAGCTCAATCCCGCTGAGGCTAGCCAGGTCAGAGCCAAGTAGAGCAACATCGGGGAGATTAGCATCAATTAGCTCTAGTGCATTCTGAGATGGGTCGCATTCCAATATCTCCAGGTCAGATTGTTGAGACAGTGTCTGACGCACCCCAGCTCTGAAAAGTGCTTGCTCATCAATTATCATTACTTTGATTTTATCCATCAGCCACCTCCTGATTAAGCTTTACATCTTTAATTTAAACACCCTCTTGGTTATTTAGATTTAGCCCCAGTGACTTATCGTATAATGTAATCCTCTTTGGTGTCAATAGTCCTATTATATCACCAACCGCGCTGCCAAGCATTTGGGGGGCTTGACAAGTGCCAATGAGGTAGTATAATAGTAGTAGGCTAAAAGGAATATATAGTGGGATGGTATAATGAATCGGAGAAGGTCTAATATAGAGATAATAGCTGATATGCTCAGAGTCGGGGAAAATGGCGCTGGCAAGACGGAGATTATGTATAGCGCCAATATGAGCTATGCCCAGATACAGAAGTATCTCGGTTTCCTCTTGAGTCACGGGTTCATTAACAAAGTGAAGGTGGGGAATCCCTCAGTTACCTATCAGGTAACGGACAAAGGGGGAGAACTGCTCAAAAATATAAACTACATAATTGAAGTACTCGAGTTCCGAAATGGCAATGGAGCTTGAGGCTCGAATATTGTGGAGTTAGAGAGGGGTGTCCGGAAGTAGCGTGAGGTCACCCCTTATTTAACATAAAAATCTAAAGGAGTGTTATGATAGGAGCGGTATATGTCTGAAAAAAGGATGCTAATAGTAGATGCTGAGCTGGTGAAAAAGGTAGACGATAATCGGGGCGATATGGACCGGTCAGAGTTTATCGACTTTCTTATTGAGAGTCAGTTGAAGGAAAAGGAAGAAAGTAAAAAGCAAGGCGGCGTAACCCGAGAGGAATTTCACCAGTTTCAGGAAGGAACAAAAGAGCTATTGCGCAGTTTCCTGGAATTCTTTATTAGCTATGGGTTGGAGCTAGGCAAGCAACCTAGCGATAGCGAATTCGAGCAATTAGCTCAGAAACTGCAAAGTTTAGGCGGCTCGGCAAAAGTAAAAAGCTCCTGACTTTCTTTCCTCGCATTTTCCTCCACAATCACATCCTCCACAGCTTCAAATAGAACTATCTTCTAGAACATAATCTCTTCCCAAGCTATTCCCAGCGCTGTCATACTATCTTCAGGATAATGAAGTTCCTGCGTTGTCGTTTTGAATGGCACGAAGGAAAATAGGGGGTATAGCTATGACACGGCCGATTGACTTACTGCGTGAGGGGAGGAAAGAGGAGCTGTGGCAGATGTGCTGCGGTTTTCTTAACCTCAGCTTGGAGCAGTTTATGGATATCCAGAAGAGGCTGCTCCTGGAGGAGATTGAGCTATTAAAGAACGGTGAACTGGGCAGGAGGGTGATGCGCGGCGCCATGCCTGAGACGGTGGAAGAATTCCGGGAACAGGTACCTTTGACCACCTATTCTGATTACTTACCTGAGATTGTGGAAAAAAAGGAAGACGTATTGCCGACAAAGCCTGCCATTTGGGTGCATACCATAGGCAGGGCTGGTGAGTATGATGTCAAATGGGTGCCTTACTCTCGGAGGTTCTTATATGATTTTGAAAGGATAGCTGGTGGTGTTGGGCTTCTTGCCTCCTGTGATGACCAAGGTGATTTTCTAGCTAAAGAGCATATGAAAACCCTGTCCACCCTGGGTTCACAATATTATGGAAGTGGTGCTATAGGATATATGATAAAGCAGGCGCTTGGCTGCGATTTCTTGCCTTCTAGTGCTTATGGGAGGTCCCTTCAAGAGAAGGTAAAAGCTGGTTTTGAGGAAGCTTTATATCGGGGTCTTGATAGTTGTGGCGGTTTGTCTTCTATCATGGTTTATGTCGGTGAGATGTTCAGGCAAGGAACGATAGATGTAGACACTCGTTTTTTATTATCTCATCCAAAAGCATCTGCTCGCTTCATTAAAGGGTTAATCAAGAGTAAGCTGGCTCATCGCCCGATGGTGCCCAAGGATTTATGGTTGGTTAAGGTAATCGTGGGTGGAGGCGTCGATGGTAGCATTTTCCGGGAAGGCGTGGAGGAACTATGGGGAAGGCGCCCTCTGGAGATATATGCTGGGACAGAAGGGGGAATCTATGCCACTCAAACATGGGATTATGAAGGTATGACTTTTATCCCCAATCTCAACTTCTTTGAGTTCATTCCCGAAAGGGAATGGTTCAAATGGCAATTAGACCATTCCTATCAGCCGAAGACCATCTTGCTGGACGAGGTAAAAGCGGGCGAGAAATACGAGATAGTCATCACCAATTTTCATGGCGGTATTATGAGTCGATATAGACCTGGTGATATGGTCAGGATAACTTCGCTACGAAATGAGAAGCTGAATATTGATATACCGCAAATGGTGTTTGAAAAGCGGGCTGATGGGCTTGTTATCATATTTGGTGTTGGTTATTTGACAGAAAAACTAATCGGTGAGGCAATTGAAAATACTGGTATTCCTTATGTAGATTGGACAGCATGCAAGGAAATAGTCAGTAATAAGCCAACTTTACGTGTCTATATTGAGCTCAAAGATAACTATATTGCCAGCGAGCAAAGCGTGGCTGCATCTGTATACGATGAACTGGAGAAACTAGACAGTGTTTATCACTTCAACCTTTACAAGTATGCCTATGGTAATGCTACGAAATTCCTTGGACTAAGACCGATATCAGTTACTTTTCTTCCTGAGGGTGCTTTCTCCGGTTATATCTCTCAACGGCGGTCTGAGGGAGCTGCTGTGAACAGTCTCAAGCCGCCGCATATTAATCCCTCTGACGAAGCGCTTTCTCTGCTGAGAGCTCCCAAGGTGGTGGTGGAGGCTGCGCCGGTAACTGAAGCCGAACGCGCGGCTCCTCGATGACAGTAGCATAGTTTAGAGAAAAGCGGGACACCTTGCCAAGACAAGGAGGGCGAGGTTTTAACCTCGCCCTTTCGTTTATCATTCCAAGCCCTTGGCAGGTTCTTCGCCGGCAACTCAGAATGATAAAGGTGAAAATTCAATGTCGCCTTATGCAGGGAAAACCATGACTGAGAACACCTATACCTTTGGGGGGGTACGATAGTCATTCTTGACAGTTTCCAAATTTATGTCAATAATAGCTTTATATGAAAGTTAGTGATTTACGGAAATAGTGACACAACAGTCATTGCGAGTCCCGATTTATCGGGACGAAGCAATCCCGTGGCGGGGCTCAGAATGACGGGTGAAATTGTGTCGGATTTATGTGTTTGATTATATAAGGATGATATTATGAATGCCGATGTCATAGTTCCCTTAATTGCCACGATTGCTTATATCCCCTTATTTGTTATTTTGCTATCTAACCGGCCCTGGCAACGAGGGCACAGGCTTTTCATCCTATTCTTGGTTCCTGCCATGTTGTGGAGCTTGAGCATCGTCCTCTTCCGCAGCGATTTTCTTATGCCATACAAACTCCTCCTAATTAAAATTGGCATTTGCCTTGTCATCTGGACGGTGGTTCAACTTCATTTTTTTATCCGCTCTTTCTACCGGTCTGAACGCATCAAAATACCATGGGCTTATATTTTCCCAATAGCCACCATTGCTCTGGCAGCGTTGGGCTACATCCCCCAGAGTGTTGAAGTCACTGCCAGCGGCATTGATGTTAATTATGGTCCCTGGATTATTGTTATAGGTCTCCTTTTTCTTTTCACGGTGGGCGTCAAGGATATATATTCTTTGATACAAAAGCACAGACTCTCACCCAACCCAGAGGAGCGTAATCAGGTTGTTTATTTAGTTGCTGCTATTGTTATCATAACGGTATCCCTTTTTAGCTCCATTAGTCCCCGTGGAGGCGAATACCCTGTGAGCCACATCGGCAACCTTATCATTGCCTGTGTCTTAACCTATGCTGTTGTGACCCACCGTCTGGTGGATATGGGGGTTATATTCCGCCGAGCCCTTATATACGTAGTCCTCTATGGCGGTAGTGTTGGCGTGGTGATACTATTTTTTATGCTCGCTCACCGGTTCATCGGCTTTGAGCTTAACTTGACCTCTTTAGCACTAGCCATCGGTCTGGGAATTCCCGCTATCCTGTATTGTGTTCACAAGGCGCGTGACCTTTGGCAAAAGAAGGTGGAAGAAGCCTTTATCGGGGCAAGATACTCCTATCGCAGGCAGTTATTTCAGTTTATCAGCAAGATACACGATATTCCCACCCTGGAGGAGTTGGGCAGCGAATTCACATCACTGCTTGCTCAGTCCCTTGACTGTCAGAGAGCTTGTCTGCTTTTGCCCGAGGTTGGAAACGAAGGTTTTAGCGCCCGATTTACCTACCCTCCTGTGGGGGATAATCCTATGGGGGAGTTGAAATTAAGGCCGGATAGTCCTATTGTGACCTGGCTGGAGAATGAAAGCACCATGTTACCGGAAAGGAATCTCGCTATCTTTCCTGAATTCCAATCTATATGGGAGGAAGAGCGAGAGGAAATCCAATTGGCAGGGGTAAAGACATTCGTTCCCTTAATGAACAAGGGGAATCTTGTGGCTATTCTGGCAATAAGTGAGAGGCGGGACGGGAGGCTTTACGCCGTTGAGGATATTAATTTATTGGAGTCTATCACCGCCCAGGTGGCAGCGAGCATGGAAAAGGAATATTCCCATGAGCAATTGAGGGAACAAGACGAGGAAATAACCCTGGTTAACCGTTTAACCGCAATCATAACCTCCAGCATGAGTATTCAGATGATATTTGAAGCCTTCGCCCAGGAATTAAAGAAAGTGGTGGATATTGATTGGGCAACAATTGCTTTAATTGATGGAAGCGAGCTTTATTTTCTGGCTCTATCCAGCACCATAGGTTCTGCTTGGCAGCTG
>Ga0209636_10003536_pt1 | contig 15913 bp, 14 predicted proteins | sample DeeMarSWOR152_54_FD_187464 | JGI IMG/M metagenome (GOLD analysis project Ga0209636, IMG submission 187464) | Marine sediment microbial communities from White Oak River estuary, North Carolina - WOR-1-52-54 (SPAdes) (version 2) | ecosystem: Environmental > Aquatic > Marine > Intertidal zone >...
TTCAAGGTCATACAGTTGATTTCTGGAAAATTGATTGGAACCAAGCTGAATTAATGGCTTTAGGAATACAAGATAGCAGTCCTTGGGCTGTGTCAGCTGCCTTATTTAATAATGGTAAAGTTCTTTATTCACGGTCTGTTTTTGATAAAATCCGTTTCGATTCATTGGTTGAAAAAACTAAGCGTAACCAGGAAGAAAATTTTAAGCAAATAATAAATAATTTTAATTCTGGATATTCCCACCTTGAAGAAATTACCCTGGCAAAAAATAATAATGATCTTCTCTCTGCTCGATGGGCTATTTGGCAACTAATCAACAAATCAGTCAAGAACCTTTCTCTTATTAACAATTCTTTTTTAACCAAAAATTGGGGGGTAAATCTACATGAGGTTTTTCAATTTCCTATATTACCTATTAATTACTCAAAATTGGTAATAAATCTCAGTACTACAAATAATTTCGATGAAATGTTGAAATTAGGGAGAGAATTGATACATAACCTTCGGAAATTAGTATTAAAGAAGCAACAGAACTTTATTATGAACCAAGCTAATAAGGAAAAGGCATTTTGTAACAACTACATTAGTATGAAGGCATATGCAAATAAAATCATATCTGCTTGTCACAAGAGGGATATCTTTGCAGTCAGTTATGCTGCTACAGAACTCCAAATATGGATTGCTGAAGAACTTGCTCAATATGAGGGAAATCTAGTCGTGGATGTTGACAATTTTAATTTTTTTGATGAAATAAAAGCATTCTACAATCAACTAATGTTACCTGATCTTATGGAGGGCATTGCTCAAAAAAATTTCGAAGAAATTGAAAAAAACGCTAATGAACTTGATTTTCGGCTGCAAGAATTTTGCAAAAATAAAAATCTAAAGATTTCCAGTTTTATTAACATAAATGAAATAGAGAATTATCTTGAAAAAAAAGTGATTTGAATGAACCAACGTCCAAGAGTTTTATGTACCCATAGAATCCCTGAAACTGGTCTTAATATGCTTAAGAAAACGATGGAAGTAAAGATTTTAGATGTAAATCTTCCTATTGATTCTCAACTGAAAAAATCACTTCCAACAGCTGACTTCCTAGTACCACTCCTTTCTGTAAATATAACAGAAGGATTATTAAACTTAGCCCCATCACTTAGAGGAATTGCAAATTATGCTGTTGGATATAACAATATAGATATCGCTGCAGCTAAAGAAAGGAACATACTTATCACTAATACTCCTGATGTGCTGACAGATGCAACAGCTGATCTAGTATGGGGATTAATATTTGCAATAACCCGTAGAATAGTTGAGGGGGACAAAATTTGCCGTGTTGATGCCTTTCCAGGGTGGTTACCAGAGTATTTGCTTGGGTTTGAGATTACTGGAAAAACCCTTGGGATAATAGGTTTAGGACGCATAGGAACGGCCGTAGCAAAACGAGCAGTTGGTTTTGACATGAATACCATTTACTATTCGAGAACACGTAAACATGATATTGAAGGTCAATACGGCTTAGTTTTCAAAAATACTTTTGAGGAAGTACTTAAGGAGGCGGATATAATAAGTTTGAATGTACCGTACACATCAGAGACCCATCATTTGATATCTAAACACGAACTCTCTTTAATGAAATCCTCTGCTTATCTTATTAACACTGCTCGAGGTAGGGTGGTCAATGAAAAAGAATTAATAATTGCACTAAAAAATAAGTTCATTGCGGGCGCAGGAATGGATGTGTTTTATGATGAACCATCCATTCCAGCAGAACTAAGAGAACTAAAGAATGTTGTATTAACTCCACACATTGGATCAGCAACGACTCAAGCCCGTAATGCAATGGCCAGAATGGTGGCTGACAATATTCTTGCTATGCAACGAGGAGAACAACCACCAAATCTTATTCCAGAAATGAGATAAAAAGAGAGGCTATAGTAGATCACTGGATCTTATATAACTCTCCTTTACAATAGGGACAACGAGTTACCCCAGTTTGGGTAATTTTGTTATAACAATCACTACAGACCTTTCGTGCACATTGATCACATTCATAGGCTGAATCAGTTGAGGGATGCTTTTCATTATCTAATTGACAAAAAAATGCCTCTCTTTCGTCAGGGAAATATTTATGTGGTTTGGTTTCTTGTTCTATCTTAGCACCACAGTGTTTACAGAAGCGACTTCCTGGAATAATGTGTTGACCACAGCTCTGGCAGTTTTTAGCTGAAGCTGGGGTGGTGACTGTGGAAACACCGTAATCTCTTCCAGTTAGTTTCGCACCACAATTTACACAAAAGACATCACCAGGTTTGGAAAATGAATTACAGCGATGACATTTCTTTGCTGTTGGTGCTGATATGACTTCGGTTGTTGTGGGAGTTGTGGTCGCTGCAGCTGCGATAGCAGTCGGGGCAACTTCTTTAGCCGTTCTTCGTTGAATAATAGCGATTACTAGCAAAATAACAATTATAAAACCGATTATTAGGAGAACTGGAGTGAAATCTTGCCATTTCTGGTCATAAGAAACTTCGGTATAATAGGAGACATCAAATGTAATATCGACGGATTCTGCTGGATTAACGAAAGGATCAAAGTACACAAAGAAGTACCAATCATCACTGGAAGGAACCGCCAATGAACCAGATACAGGGTCAACAACATCATTTTCAACTACAGGTGCATCCCTGAAGTCGAGGGCACCCACTGCAGAATATTCAACTGTGTAGTCAATTGTAACGGGAGTTGATCCACTGTTATACCACACAAGATAATAATCTTGAGCATCAACGATATTAATTCCACCAATGTATTGAGACCCTAGATAGGAATCTTTAGGAGTGATTGTTTCCCAATTATTCCAACGATTCAAACCATTAGCATCTGTTACAAAAAATTCGATGGGGCCTCCTTCAGTGACATTAAATTGATAGTCTAGTCGAGAACCAGGTTTCAAAAAGTAGCCAATATATTCATAATCATGATTACCTTCGACAATCATACCTTTTTCGCTATAATTCCCTGATAGTGTTTTTGTGTCAAAATCCTCAAATGGGTGGTTCCAAATTATAAAGGTTACTTCGCTTTGAGATCCGACACGGTATTCAATAGTTTGGCCTTGGGACAAATACTCTTTCTCATACCAATATTCATTGTAATATAATGTCTGAGTATCGGAATAAGTAACAATACCACCTGAAGAAGCATTAGTAAAGGGGAACCAGAAAGCTACTCCAATAAATGGGAGAATAATTAACAAAGCAATGATTGCTAGTGCTACTCCACCACCCCAATAGACTGGAGCATAGTACCAAGGTCTCCAAGGGCGTCCCCACCACCAATACCAGTGCCACGGTCTTCTCCACCATGGTCGCCAATAACCGCCCCAATAACGACGATGATGGGGGCTATGATAGCTTCTTCCTCTAGGAGCTCGTGAAACAGTTCGACGTGATCCTGTACGACCAAAAGGACGACCAGATGAGCGAACACTACCTACTCGAAAACTACGTGAACCCCCTCGAAATCCCCCACCACGAAATCCACCTCCACCAAAACCTCCCCCTCGAGAACCACCACCGCCACGAGGCACGAGATTCAATCCTCCTTAGAAGTGGTTGTTGTGGTCTCACGGAAGAGAATATCCCTGGAGACTGCAGCAATGAGAAATATAATAGCTAATCCAGATACTCCAAGGCCAATGACATCAAAATCAACAGTACCTGAAACACGTAGAGCTCCAACTAATGATATAGTCAGAAATAGAATCCATTCTATTAGCAAATTTACGATACCTACAACAAGGCCAATTACTTGCCAATTTCTAGTTAATTTTATTTGATTGTAATCAGCATTCGCCCATTGAAAGATGGCAAAAGCACTGATGATGCCTAGGATTAGAAAAAAAAAGCCATAAAAAAACACTCCAATCCATAATAGTTCATAATCACCCTGCACATCTAAGTAACGTAACCAGAAACCTCCTCCTCCTCGAGCTTCAAATAGATAATATGTTGCAGTCTCCTCAGTGTAACCCATAACAGGGGCTTTTAAGAACCCTGTAATACCAGCCAATGGTGCTAAAATGCCAAAACAAAAGTATAATAATGTCATTAAAAGTGTAAAACTATAATTCGCGAATCTAGGATTACTAACTGAAATAATTCCTTTTTGATCCTCATATTTCTCCGGTAAAAAGCCCCAACAGTCCGTGATGGTTGCAACACCAATTAATTCTTCATTTTCAACGACTGGAACAACTGATACATCTAAATCACGCATTCGAGTGAAAGCAGTTGATACAGGTGTATCTCTGTCTACTGGATCAATAGTATACATGATTTCAGTTACTTTAGCAGTTTCTGCAGATAATCCTTCAGCTACAAGCCCCGTTACAATGTCAAAGTCTGCAATCACACCTAAGACATTATTATCATTGTCAACAACGACTAAATCAGGGATACCAAGCTCTTTCATCTTCAGAGCTGCATCTTTAACGGTTGAATCAATGTTGATAATATCATATTCATCATCAATTGTCAAATCCCTGATAAAAAATTCATTATCTTTCTCCAATTGAAATTATGACCTCCAAATTAGGTGAGTTCATCTGAATTAAGTTTCCGTGCAAATAATATTATAAATCTTTTATTGGCGGAACCAAATACAATTAAAGAATAAGATTTTTTGTTTCATAATACTAATTAAAAAAGAGTGTCCAAATTAATAAAGACATTTTAAACACTTGAAATCTCGGAAGGTAGACCTAATGCTGTTCAGAAGAGATAAAAAACTCTGGAAACGAGGAGAAGTACTATTTGATCAGCTTGCAAAAGAACTTCAAGTCGCCTCAGCCAAACTATGTAAAGCTATAACTATATGGTCAAGTCATGAACAAGATCCTGACGCTCGATCTAAAATTGTCCTTTTAAATGAAGAGATAATTGAAGCTGAAAGACGATGTGATGATATAAAAGAAGAGCTAATCAATAGTATCTTTTCTAAAGGTGCTTATCTACCTCAAGCTACTGAAGATCGTCATCGTCTTGTCCGTTATATGGACACGATTGTGAATCGCACTGAAGTAGTAATCAGACGGCTAGTTTCGAAACAGGATTTTCCTCAACGAATTCCACATGAAATGCCAATTCTAGCAGAAAAAGTGCATCGTTGTACCGATTATCTTCAAGATGCGCTTAAGTATCTAGATAAAGACTATGATAAGGCCTTAAAATACGCAAATAAGGTTGATATAATGCGTGAAGAAGCACGAGACCTCGACTTTCATATTTTTGGGCGACTTCATTCGCCTGATTATCCCCCTAAAGATTCAGCATACTTGTATACCATCTCAGTAAGTATGATCAAAGTTGCTGAAGCAGCGGAGCAAACTGCAGATTATATTCAAACTATGACGGTAAAATATGGTTAAAATATGATTGATCTTTGTTCTAGGAAGTATAAACTAATAGGAGTCTTATGATCTATTGTCTTTTGAGATTATTATTCTTTTATTTGCAATACTAATGGCCTTTGCAGTCGCATTTGCTTCAGGTAGTAATGATGAGATGATGGCACCAGGAGTAGCTGCAGGGGCGTTTTCTTTGCGAAGTGCTGTCATTTTAGGAGCTATTTTTTCTGTTTTAGGTGTATTTTTGGGAGAAGCTGTTGTAAAAACTTTAGGGGAAGATTTAGTAAAAGGTAATAGATTGACGGATGCAATGATCATAACAATTTTGTTGGTTATGGTGATCATACTTGTGGGACATGTGACAATTATACCCTTACCGATATCTACTACTCAAATAGTGGTTGGTGCAATTGTTGGAGTCGCTATTACGGCAGGTTTAACCTATTCCGAATGGGGAATAAATGCTGTTGATTATCGGGTGCTTCTCTTGATTTTTCTGGGTTGGATTTTCAGTCCCATGATTGGATTTATCATTGCAGCTACAGTCCATTTATGGATACGACGTCTTGATGAGTCCGTTGAAGGATTCGCAGGTAGACAGAAAAAAGATCAGGCGTACATATATGCTTTAGGACTATTCTTAATTATTAGTACCGCATCGAGGGCTGGAAATGACGTTGCAAACTCTATTGCACCAGTTTTGGGTTTAAAACTACTCGAAGGTGAAACTATTACAACAAACATGTGGGTAATGATGCTGATAGGCGGTTTTGGAATGGCCTTAGGCCTAATAATAATAGGAAAAATAGTAATTCGGGTCGTAGCAAAAGAACTTGTTGAGATGAATCCAACTTCTGGGCTTTCTTCAATGATTTCGGTTACACTTATAATGACATTAGGTACACTTCTAGGATTCCCCTTAAGTGGAACTCATGTTCTAATTGCAGCCATGATTGCCGTTGGCTGGGCAGAAAGGTCACCTATTCAAAGACAGATGGTAAAAACGATAGTTATATCATGGATAGTAACTGTGCCTATCGCTGCTGTACTTGGAGCAGTGATGTGGTTTGGTATAAATTGGCTTTTTATTGGATTAGGATTATGAAGAATCCTCAATTAAATGGCTTAAAGTTTGGATAATCTCCTCTACAGGGATATCACGCACTCGTATATTTGTAACTCTACCTTCTGACCGACCATTCTTATGACGGTTCTCTACTTCTTGCTGAATGAGGCCTAGTCTAGCTAAATCTTTTAAATAAGCCCAAACTTGAGTTTGGCGGCGAGGATGTACTCCAGCTTCCTCACAAATACTCACATAAGAATTCTTTACCTCTGGGGTAGTCACAAATGGTTGATTATTAATAAGAAGTTTGGCAATGCTTAATAAGAGCAATTTTTGATGTGTACTCAAATCATCGACAATTGATTTTTCAATAGGAAGTACAGAAACAACTGCTTTGCGTACGTGTTCAACTGTGATTTGCTCTTTCTTTTCTCGGTCAGCAAGTTTAGCAGCTCGCCATAACAGTTCAATTGCAAATCGTGCATCCCCATATTCTTCCGCCAGCCCAGCAATTGATTCAATTAATTCATCATCAAAACTCTTTTGACAGAGTCCTAGCTCTGCACGGGAATTCACAATATCAAAAAGCTGATTTCGTGTATAGGGAGGGAATGTAATGAAGTTTCTACCAAGGGAGGAGATTGTTGAGGAGTCAAGATGATAACGAAAATTCTTGTCACGAGTACAGCATAATAAGTTGAAACGAGATTCATTTTGATTACCTGGAAGATTTGAAAAATGGTCATCTCGGAGTTTTGGATTACCTTCCTCGATACGTGATAATGCATAAAGAAAATCAGTCCTGTTATCAGGAAGTAAGTAATCAATCTCATCTAAAACAAGTAGTGATACTAGATTTTGCTCGTGTAACAGTAGAGAGAACATTCGGAGAAGTTCATCAACACTATATCCGCGTAAAGGGAAACCGGGAACTAGCTGTCTCAGGATCGTAGTCAGAATGAGGTGAGGAGTCTTAGTTTTACGACAATTTACATGAAAAAACCGAAAAACAGGATCTCCTGGCTTATGTTTTGCTTTAAGGTGTTTAATAAGATCTGTCCCGAACGCTCTAGAAACAACAGTCTTCCCAGTACCCACTGGACCGTATAAAACAACTTTACGGGAGGATGCAATAGGTTCCGTTATAATTGACCTGAAATAGTTGACTAAGCTCTCCATCTCCTCCTCTCGATGCCAGAGATGATTGGGAATGTAATTAGCTGAGAACACTTTTTCTTCTCTGAAGACTGATTTGAAGTTAGTGAAAAACGCAGAGAAGTTTGTGTTTGTATTAGACATTTAATTCACATTTTTGTCGGATAAGTTACTTCACTTTCGTTTTATTTCCTCACTTGTTCTAGAAATACATTGGGATTCTTTAAACGTTAAGGAGACCAATTTCCAAGTAATAGTGGCTGTTTATCATCTTGGTGGACGTTTTTTTACTATCACATTCATATTTTTGCAAAATTTTTAGGAAGAGATAAGATTAATAAGAAAAATCAGAACAATAAGGTTGAGATTCGTGTTTTAGTATAGTTCTGCTAGAGTAATCATAAATTAATAATTAAAATCGCTCTCGTTATAGCTTTAGAGATCATTATTTTCTTTATTTCTTAAAATACTAGAGCGGGAGTGTTCATTGAAAATGAATACAATTCAATTTTATAATCAGAAAGAAACACCCAAATTTTAGAAGAACCTTGAATCTATGTTCAAAAGATAGCTATGGAAGCATCCAATGTTTTTTCCCTGGGAGCTCAATGATAGAGGTTGCAACATGCCCAGGCTCTTTATTTTGGGCTGTGATTTTCCCCTTATGTGCTTCTAACGTTTTTCGATATAAGTACAAACCGATCCATGTGTCAGTGGCGGAAAATTCTGTCGGAATACTTACGAACTGGTCAAAGATAACCCCTAAATTTGTTTTTCTTTGATCAACAATTACTAATTTAATTTCTCTCTTTACATCCTCGGGGATATCATCTCTTAGTAAATGGGATTGAAGATTCATCTTTTACACTAGTGAAATTAATACAATTAATTGTTTTAAACATTGAGTTATACCATCCTGATAACCTGAATCTTTATTTCAAATAATATTCAATCTAAATTGAGCTGAAGACAACGTTATTCGCTCTATTAGGAAAAAATTATAAATAAAACGAGAATCAGATTGAAATTACTTGGTCTTTAGGAGTGTCAAGACGTAAATGATTGAAATAATACCAGAATTATGTATTAGATGTGGATATTGTGTTAAAACTTGTCCCTCACTTATTTTTAAAATGGATCAAGACATCCTAAGAGTAGAGTTTGAAGAGTATTGCATATTATGCGGTCACTGTATAGCCATTTGCCCTGAAAATGCCATCAGACATGATAAACTTGATTACACGCAATTTCGGGAGATCATAACAACCCAAAAAATCAATCCTCAAGATCTATATGCATTATTTCAAACAAGACGATCAATTAGGAATTTCAAAGAAAAGACAATCCATAGGGATTTAATTGAACAACTCATATCTGAGGCACGATATGCTCCAACAGGTAGCAATCTACAGAATGTTGAATATCTTGTTCTTCAAAATCAAGCCATACCTCCGTTCGTTGCAGACGTGAGAAATTTTTATGCCAACGTGTTGAAAATCTTCGAATCATCACAATCAGAAGATCCTACCACTTTACGACGTATTCGAAAGTGGAGTTATTGGTTGACAGAAGCCGAGAAGGGGAGGGATGCTCTTTTTTACGATCCACCTGTCATTATCGTCGTGTATGCTCCTAGTTCTGACACCATGGCCCCACTTAATGTTGGCTTCGCTATTGCTTATCTAATGTTGGCAGCCCAAGCAAATGGTTTGGGAACAATAAACATTGGCTACGCTGTTGAAGCAATCCGCCGAAGACCAAAAATAGCAGAAGAGTTAGGGATCTTAACGGAAAAGTACGGGGTTTTTGCGGTTCTATCAATGGGTTATCCTGCATATGAGTATTCTAGGGTTCCCATTAGAAATCCTGCACACATTATTTGGCGAGACTAGCATAAAAGGAAAGAATTAATCATATCCAGAGTATCGTTGAGCTAAGAGTTAAGTCATAGAGAGAGACCACCAAAAATGACGAAAATGGATAGAAAAGGCTATTTCATTATCATAGTATGAAAGGTTTGTGTAAACGTTAAGATTCTCCCTCAATTATTGCTAGAATTCATGTCCACTTTTTGAATAGTCTCTCTCATGGTAGTAAAATCTCCTAAGGATTGATATTTTCGTTAATAACACTTTTACTATACAAATTAACACAATATCATATTGATTCTACACTCTGTTGAGTTAAAAGTATCCTCAATCTGTGATTATCTATAATAGAACATAATCAAGGTTTGATAAATATTGCCTCCTCGAAAACGAAAGTCGTCGACGCGCAAAAAGAAGGGGAAAGAGAGTAATAATTCTGGAGAATCAGAAATGATCTCATCACCTCCAGATGATAACGGAGTAAACTCGACAGTTTCAGAAAGCCAAGTGTTAAAATCAAAGGATATTGGCGATCTTCCAGGCATTGGGCCTGCTACTGCGAAAAAACTTCAAGATTCTGGTTTTGGAACTTTAGAATCTCTTGCGACAGTTAGCATTGGAGAATTAGTCGCGGTAGGGAACCTGGGTGAGGCAACATCCCGAAAAATTATTCAAGCAGCAAGAGATGCTTTAGACTTCGGGTTCACGACGGCCGAGGAAGTTCTAGAACGCCGTCGGAATATGTTAAAAATTACAACGGGTTCTGCATCGCTAGATGATCTCTTTGGAGGTGGAATAGAAACTGGATCTATGACAGAATTGTATGGAGAATACCGAACTGGTAAGACCCAGCTTGCTCATCAACTTTGTATTACAGCCCAACTTCCTCGTGAGATGGGTGGTTTGAATACCGACGATAAAAATCCGATAAAGGTGGTTTATATCGATACTGAAGGAACTTTCCGTCCTGAACGAATCCTTGATATGAGTAAGCGCTGGGAAGGGGATCTAGATATAAAACAAGTTTTGAAAAACATTATGCATGGCAGAGCTTACAATAGTGACCATCAAATGGTCTTGACTGAGAAGATTGCTAAGGATAGTCAAACAGAAAAGATTGGGTTACTTATTGTGGACTCTCTCATTTCACATTTCCGCGCAGAATATGTTGGAAGGGGAACCCTTGCTAGTAGACAACAGAAGCTGAACCAGCACATCCATACACTTCTTAAGGTTGCTGAGGTTGGCAACTTATCTGTGATTGTCACTAATCAGGTTCATTCAAAGCCTGATATGTTCTTTGGTGACCCTACTGCGCCTGTCGGAGGGAATATTGTTGCTCATGCTAGTCACACTCGCGTATATCTCCGAAAGTCTAAAGGTGAACGACGGATTGCCAGAATTGCTGATTCGCCACTACTTCCAGAAAATGAGACTGTTTTCGCAATAACTGGGGATGGTATAACTGATGTCGGGTAAGCTCCCGCTATTTTCACTTTTTTCCTTATTTTCCTTATAAGTTTGGGTGTACTCTGTTTAGACGTGCTAGTTTCAGTGTATCTTTGAGATAGAGCTTTTTTTACTCGCTCGAAGATTTCATTTTTCATTCAATTTTCCCTTTCCGACAATTTATTTATTTGTTATAATGTATTTATTGATTTATGTAAATCAGATTAGGATTGTCTGGAAATTATGGCTAGATATTCTTTCATTATCACAGGTCCAAAGGATGCAGGAAAATCCACTTTATCTTGGCAGGTGTTAGAATATCTTGATCAACTGCCTGTATCAAAAGGTGGAGTAATCACATTACAGAATGATAAGAAATGGTTCTATTTAATTGCTGATAAAGCTAAAATTCCATTTGAAGCCAATGAAACTGAAGAATTTATTCCAATAGGCCATTTTCGTGTTCATAAGGCGAATCTTGAGCGCACTATCAGGAGTGTACAAGCAAGCTTGGATACTGATTATTTATTTATTGATGAAATCGGCCCCTTGGAGCTTCAGGGGAGTGGTTACTTTCCAGTACTTAATGCAGTATTGTCACGCGAACATGGAAATATCCTAGTGGTTAGAGAAATGATCTTGAAGGAATTCTTAACCCGATTTCCACAGGCCAGGAATTACAGAATGATTCCAGTGGAAAATCGTGAAACTATATCACCCCTCAATATTATTAAAGACCACATTAACAAGGTATTAAATCATTCACATAACAGTTAATTTGACTGTTCTATATGTAGAAGGTCATTTTTGGAGTCTTAGAAGTCAATAATCATCTTTTTCATATCATAGGAGTAAAAAAATGGTGAAAGAACAATATATTGGTGCAATTGACCAAGGAACCACTGGTACACGATTTATGGTATTTGATAAGAATAGTAAACTTGTTGGGTCTCATTACAAGGAGCACGAACAGATTTTTCCACAACCTGGATGGGTTGAGCATGATCCTCAAGCTATTTGGACTGATACTCAATCAATAATTAGAGAGACTCTCAAAAATATTCATCTTTCTCTTAAGGATTTAGCTGCAATCGGTGTGACCAATCAGCGTGAAACAACAGTCGTTTGGGATCGTAAAACTGGACTACCAATCCACAATGCTGTTGTTTGGCAATGCGTACGGACAGCTGAAATTTGTGAGGAACTCAAAAAACAAGATTTAGAGTCACTTGTCAAAGAACGAGCTGGTTTAGTTATAGCTACATATTTCTCTGGTCCTAAAATTTGGTGGTTATTAGACAATGTAGCAGGAGCTCGTTTAAAAGCCGAGAAAGGAGAGCTACTTTTTGGCAATATTGATACATGGTTAATCTGGAATCTTACAGGGGGAACTAATAATGGCGTACACGTGACCGATGTTTCAAATGCTTCTCGAACTATGTTGATGAATCTAAAAACACTTGATTGGGATGATGAATTGATAGAACAGTTATCCATTCCTAGATCAATGCTTCCAACAATTAGACCATCAAGTGATCCCGAGCTGTATGGTTATATGGTCTTGAAAGGAATGGATTACGGTCCCCCCATCTCTGGGGATCTAGGAGATCAACAGGCAGCATTATTTGGCCAAACATGTTTTGATCCTGGAAATGCAAAGAATACCTATGGAACTGGAAACTTCCTCTTATTAAATACGGGGAAAAAGATTGTACACTCCGATTCAGGACTTCTCACGACTGTAGGTTACGGAATTGGAAAGGAAACAATTTACGCATTAGAGGGTAGTATTGCAATTAGTGGAGCTGCAATACAGTGGTTACGAGATCAATTACACTTTTTCTCTTCTGCATCTGAATCAGAAAGTTTAGCTGCTTCTGTTGCTGACAATGGGGGAGTGTACTTTGTTCCCGCTTTTGTAGGTCTATTTGCACCACATTGGGATACCACAGCTCGTGGCACTATAGTTGGGCTTACTAGGGGAAGTAACCATGGGCATATTACTCGAGCGGTATTGGAATCCATTGCTTTCCAATCTTTTGATGTTTTTCGTGCTATGGAGATTGATAGTGGGATTAAACTTCAAAGCTTACGAGTCGATGGGGGAGCCTCCAAGAACAATCTACTGATGCAATTCCAAGCTGATTTGTTGAACATAGAGTGTATTCGGCCTAAGATTGAAGAAACTACAGCTCTTGGAGCGGTATATGCTGCTGGGCTTGCTGTGGGCTTTTGGGAGAATATTGACGAATTACGAGAAAAATGGGTGGTTGATTGTGTTTTTAAACCCCATATGGATGAAAAACGGAGACAAGAAATGATACATTACTGGAATAAAGCAATGAAAAAAGCTAAAGGATGGATTGAGAACTAGCTGCTTATTCTGCTATATCTCCTCAGCTAAAAAGAGATGGACAGATCTCTCCATTTCAAGTAGTGTTTCATAAATAGCGTCTGGTTTATTCGCAAGTAAGATATCAGAAGCAGAATAACCTGCTGCGAATGCAAATGTTGTAATTCCAACAGTTTTTCCTGCTATAATATCCCCCCCTAAGTCTCCTATCATCGCACAACTCCGAGGCGTGTTTGTTAAATTGAATTTCCGAAGGAAATGGATAAATCCTTCCTCTTTATGTGTAAATTCCCCTGAGGCTAAAATCCTGTCTTCTGGGAAGAAATTTGTGCCTTTGAGATGTTTATCCAGAAATGTGGCAATTTTTTTTCTTGGTGAATCACTTACGATAGCCAATTTAATACCAGTTGAATGTAATCGCTTTAGAGCTGTTAACGCATCCTTTGTTGGTTGAGCTGATGAAAAATGTTTTGACTGATTTTTTCCAACAAAAAGCATGGCTTTCAAAGATTTGATATGACTAAATCCTAAAGCTCGTGAAACTTGATACAGGGCCTTTACTATTTTCCATTTAACATTTCTTTCTTGTGAGGTGAGTTTAGAGAATGTTAACTCATCTGCTTTGGAGATCACACGAATAAGATCCACCTGTAGGTATTGGGCTAACATCCCAAAGTAATACTGCTTAGTATCAACAAGTGTTCCATCAAAATCGAATAATATCGCTTTTATTGGGATGTAAACGAGTTGGGGCATGAGCTAACTGTCCAAGCGGTCACTAGCTTAACTTTTTCCGTTAAATAAAAACACTTTCTCTTATTTCTCTTTCTTCACTAAATAGAAATTTCTTATTCTCTAACTTATTCTCCAAATTCAAACAAATAAATTTCCTTCTTGCATGTACTTTTGAGGTTTTCTCTTGAAATTTAATCTGAGTGATCCCTTAGCTGGTTTAGTCCCACCTAATACAAAAATTTGCGATTCTCATGTACATATTTGGAATGCTGATGCGTTTAATGAACTAGAGAAGTGGGGTCAGCTTTATGGCGTTAAAAGATTTATGGGTATTGCTCAACCTGAAGTGAAGAAAACTTTGGAACAGAATGGAAAAGCTGCTGAAATTATATTTGCGTACTACTTGCCTATGCAAGCATTTGCTGAAAAAAAACCCGAAACAATAATAGAAGCTGTTGATGAAGCTCATAGCTTGAATTATAGTCTTACTAAAACTTGGTTTGGTCCAAGACAAATCGATTTCTTTAATACTGAGAAGCTTGTTTCTATTTCGGATCCTATCTTTGAACCTGTTTTTACTCGAATTGAAGAATACGGTCTTCCTTTAGATATTCATGTAGCTGATCCTGATATTTGGTACTCTACAAAATATCAAGATTCTGAACGTTATCTAACAAAAACTCAAGCAATTAATGATTTTTATACTGTCCTTGAAAGACACCCATCACTTAAGGTCATAAGTGTTCATTTCGGTAGCCTACCTGAAATTAATAATTTACTCCAACTGGAAGACCTCTTCCAGAGATTTCCTAATTTCTATGTTGATACAGCTTCTACTAAATGGATCATTCGTGAACTGGGGAAGCATCCCCAAAAAACTCGTGATTTTATTATCCGTTACCAAGATAGAATTCTTTTTGCAACTGACTTGTCCGTAGGATGGGGTGATCATCCAGAAGATTATATTCCTACTCGTTACTGGGCGCAACGCCTATTTTGGGAAACCAATGTTCAGAAAGTTGAGCTGCCCTTTTCAGATGAGGACAATCCTAATCCTCCCACTTTCATTAATGGACTTAATCTTCCTCAATCCGTACTTGAACGATTTTATTGGCAAAATTCTCAAGATTTCTTTAATTTAAGCCAATAGATCCATAGAATTATTCACTATAAAAATAAACAAAAATTCAGTCTTCCCGTAACTATGGGAGAGGGTGAATTTAATTCTTTTCAATAAATGAAAACATTTATGTTGGTAGTTCTTCATTTAGAGGTTTGAGGCAACCTTAAATGAAATTCAATAGAACTACCAAACAAGCTATTACCTGCGATATTTATAAAGTTTGTGACGGAGTGCAAACTAAAGAAATAGTGGGGGAATATCATCCAACAAGTATTTGGCAACCTGAAGACATTCTCAAGACTATTAGTGAGGCCTGTTTGCAAAGAACATCTTTGGAAGACCTCTGTGAGTCACAAAAGAACCCCTCAGCGGATACCACACAAAAACGAATCAATGAGTTAGAATTGGATCAAATTGACCAATTAATAAATGGATGGATAAATGAACAGGTTAAACGACTTTATTTTCATAGAAATACGCACTTAACCATTTCAATTGACTTTCATCAACAACCCTATTACGGTGATCCTTCTCCCGATTGGGTCATTGGAATGAAGAGAAAGAAGGGGACAAGCTATTGTATTTGCTTCCTCTTAGCTTCAATAACGACCAACAAGATTCGTTGTCCGATTTATACGAAGTTGGTGACGAAAACTGAATATAGTGATAAAGTCGGCCTGCTAGCTAAGATCTGGTTTATACTCCCAAAAAGTTTTCTCATAGAAAGGGTCTATCTTGATCGTTGGTTCTGTGAGGAT
>Ga0209636_10003537_pt1 | contig 15911 bp, 16 predicted proteins | sample DeeMarSWOR152_54_FD_187464 | JGI IMG/M metagenome (GOLD analysis project Ga0209636, IMG submission 187464) | Marine sediment microbial communities from White Oak River estuary, North Carolina - WOR-1-52-54 (SPAdes) (version 2) | ecosystem: Environmental > Aquatic > Marine > Intertidal zone >...
TCCGTAGAGGATTATGCCTACGGCTAAGATGGCAACGCAGAAGACAGATATTATTGCCGTGTCCAATAGTACCGTCATGCTGGTTATGGCGGCTCCTCTCAGGAAAAGCGAGGTCAGCGCGTCGGTTACGTAGTAGCTTGGCACGAATTTGCCCGCTATTTGGGCGCTTGAGCTTAGGGATGCGCCTACGAAAGTGCCTAGGAACAGTTGTGGTAGCACGAACAGGAAGCTGAGTCCCGTGGCTGCGCCTGAGGTTTTCGCTATTGTTGCGGTAATTAGGCCGAAGCCGACGTTTGAGAGTGAAAACAGCAGCACGAGTATGAATGCGAATGCATAAGTTAGTAAGCCTATTATTGGTCTGAAGCCCATGGCGTACATCATGGCGAAGACCAAGGCTGCCTGGATAAGTGCTATGATCATGTAGGAGACGACTTGGCTGGTCATGAATTCTGCTGGTGTGGTGGGTGTTATTCGGATGCGTTTCATCATGCCGTTCTCTCGATCTTGAGTGAATGATTGGGCAACCATCATGATGAGGAATATAGATGCGAAGGTGAACATGCCTGGAGCTATAAAGTCAAGCGCCGACGGAACTTTCACATCGACAAGGGATGCGATCTCCAAGCGAAAAGGGCTTGCGGCTACCTGTTGGCTTTGACCTGTTATGGATGTCAGAATCTGCTGGATTATTGGCGGAATGGCTTGGGTGGCTACTAGCGAGCCCTTGTCTAGATATAGCGCGATTGTGGCATTCCTCCATGCGGTTTGATTGTTGGGTGCAGCCTGATATGTGGAGAAGCTTTGGCTGAAATCGTTTGGAATTATCATTACAGCTTGGATGCTGCCTTGGGAGAGGTCATTTTGGGCTGCGTTGTTGTCAGCGTACGTTTGTAGGTTCAGTATCTTGGTACTTGCCATTGCTACAAGTAGTGTCTGCGATGCGTTTACGGGGTTCCCTTGGTCTGTGTTCACTACGCCGATTTTGTAAGTGGGTTGTTCTCCTCCGCTGAAGGCTGAACCAAAGGCGAATACGAAGACTATCGGGAAGAGAAAGATCATAAAGAGCACCGCGGGTTCGCGGATGGTCTTCTTCATTTCTTTTTTCGTTAAGGCTATGATGCGCTGCAGTTTCACCTATACTTCCTCCCGTATTCTTCTTCCAGTGAGGTTGATGAAAACCTCTTCCAGGTTGGTGACTCCATATTTTGAAATCAAGTCTTTTGGAGGGCCAAGTGCTATTAGCTTCCCGTGGTCGATTATACCGACGCGGTCGCAGAGTGCCTCAGCTTCCTCCATATAATGCGTGGTTAGAATGATAGTTTTGTCCTCTTTCTTTAGTTCTCTTATGAAATCCCAGACGGCATGACGTGATTGAGGGTCCATTGCTACAGTGGGTTCATCTAAGAAGGCGATTTGTGGATTATGGATAAGTGCTAGTATTAGGTTTAGCCTACGTTTCATGCCTCCGCTATACTTCTCTGCCTTTCTTTTGGCTTCCTGCATGAGCCCTAGTCTTTCCAATAGCATCTTGCGTCTTGTTTCGATATTTTCTTTTGTCATGCTATGAAGGTTTCCGAAAAGTTCCAAATTTTCCGCTCCAGTCAAGTACGGATAGATCGCTGTCTCTTGAGGGCATACTCCTATCAGCTCCTTGACCTTTCCTGTTTCCTTTTGAACGTCGAAGTAACCAACCTTTGCTTTGCCTGATGTTGGTTTTGTCAAACCACAGAGTATGTTTATAGTGGTGGTTTTTCCTGCTCCATTGGGACCTAGTAGACCGAAAAGCTCGCCCTTTTCGATTTGCAGGTTCAGGTTTTCTACAGCAGTGACATCTTCATATTTCTTTGTGAGATGTTCGATCACTATGGTTGGCTCATTCATTTTTGATCGCTCTTTGACTATTCGTCAGCTTAGTGTATTTGCATGTGAAAATATAGATTTATGCTAGTTGCATATGTGTTAGAAAAAAGTGAGTTTTGAGGGAGATGTCTCCACAGGCAGGGGATGCAATTCCCGTCCCCAACTATGAGTTAGTTAAATGTTCCTTTACGTAAATTGAATAAAGGGGAAGGTTGTGTAGGAGAAGAAAAACACTCCAAGTGGAGACGTCTCCACCTGCAGGGGGTTCAACTCCCATCTATGCATGGCGAGTATGGGGATTCGTCTTGAACCCGTCAAGCTGTTTTTCGCCTCTTGGATTTTCCCACACTACATAAAACACTCATAACAATCCGAAAATGGGATTGAGCATAAAACATCGCCACTTCGGTAGGAATTCAAGGCGCACGTAATCAAATCTCCAGTTTTCCCATGGCTTCAGACGATGGCTTCTGCTTGACCGTTCCTCGTTGAGATCTTGACTATTGCTGCGGCGATGATGGCGATGAGTGCTATCGCGCAGACTACGGAGAGCCAATTGGAGGCTATGGTTTGGAGGTTGATTGATATCTCGCTCCAGAAGAGCATGAGCCACGCGATGAATAGGGCTATGCCGAAGGCGAAGAGAGGATATTTGATAACAGCCAGTCTTCTCAGAAAGGTGAGTCTTTGGATTTGCAGCGGTGCGTCTTGGTCTCTTCTGTCGAGTTCTCCCGCCAAGAAAAGAATTGCGATAGCAATGAAGATTGCTACGTAGGGAACGTATGCCGATATGTCGGTTGGGAATCGTTGTAGGTTTGTGCCGTCTGGAAGCAGCGCCCAAATTATGATGAGGGCGATGGATCCGATGAGGAATCCTTTGTCAAGCAGGTTGCTGTTCAATGCTGGGCCGTAAACGCGTCTCCATGGGCTCCTTGGAGGTTCAGGTAGGAAAGGATCGGCGTATTCGATTGTGGCGTGGAGATCTTCATGATAGAAGTATACCCGTTCGTTTGGGTCTAATGGTTGAGGTTCCATGTTTACGTCATATCTGCCACGTTTGACGAGTCTGGAGAAAGGGAAGAACCATTCGCATCCTCTATCTTTTGACGTTGTGAATGAGTCAAGCAGCATATGGAGAAAGACGCCAAGAGCCAAGAGAGGGTGGATCACGTAGGTGATTGCGATGAAGAAGACGTTGTGGAGCAATGCCCTATGGTATTGTTCGTCTCTGTAGAATTTGGAGGGAATAAACCAGTACTCCCTGTCGAGGTCAGGCAAGAGGGTGCCGACGGCTATGAGCAGGGCAAGTTCAGGGCGATCACAGAAGATTAGTCCGAGGGCAAGACCGAAGAAGGCGTGAGTGGGCAGATCCATTTTTCAGTCACACGAAAACAAATTTGGTGCATTTTGCTTTTCTTTTTTTCTCCTCCTAGCTCTTGTTTATTAAACAAAAAGTAGTAGCCTATTTGTGAATGGAGTGAGTTTTCCTTATCTTCCAGACTTTCCAAAACAAAGTAAACCATAATAAAAGTGTCAAAGCAATGAGTACTCCAGACTTGATTATATAGAGGTAGTATTGTGAATCTGCCTGGTTCAAAGGAGTTAACAGTTGAAACGCTATTCCTGTTGGTCTATTCGGCCAAGGATAAAATGACCCTCCTAAACTGTTCGGCCACCAAAGTCGACCGTTCTCCTCATAAACATAGGAGGCAACATAGTAGGCACTTGCAGTGTATGCTGTGAGTATTGAAGTAGTTGAAATCAAGATAGCTAGAGTTATTGTTGATTTTATGTTGATTTTCAAGCTTGTCAATTGAGTGTTAGATTGTATGGCTTTATGTTTTTTTGGGTTTTGAAAAAAAATCTCAAGATGATTTTGGTAGTGTGTTTTCATAAATAATCAAATCTAAAAAAATTGATTAAAAAAGCGCGCGCGATAAGTCAAATTTGAAAATGTTGGCAGCCGATTATTAGTCTCTTTGTGCGCCCATGTTTTGAATAATGGGCTTAACAATGCTTTCTATGACTAGACGAGTTATATGATTAATGTTGCTTATGGTTTCTTTCCCCAAAGATGAAAAGCCTTTCGAAATCACGTTGAGAAGTAGCTTGGAATAGTCCTCTGGGATGTATGATAAACTATCTAGGAGAAGTCTCTTCATTTTTTCACCAGATTGGCTATCTAACAAGAAAGGTACAGCACAGCCTGCAGATTTCAGGCATGAAACCAAATGAAGAATCTCAGCAAGTTTATTGCCTCTTGAAATCATCCAAGTAATTCTGTCGTCTTCAGTGACTCTAAGTAGATATTTCACGTAGGCTGCTTGATCTTCAACATACCCCTTTGCGTAAAGCAGACGAGAGACTTCGTAGTCTTTCACAGCAATTGATATTAAATAGAGCAGATTCACTGCGTGTCCCCGGGAGATCCCGAAGCGGGTGACAATTTCTGAGAGTGCGGACGGCAATGGAAGAATATAGTAAAGTAAACTTCCATGTAAGACTGAATGCCCAACCTCATGACGAATTCCTCCCCGTTGAACTAGCCTTGGCAAGTTCTTCATCCTTTCTAGGCATAGAATTATGCGAGATATTCCTCGATAAGCATCATGCAGAGCAAAAAATGATTCGCCGAAGAATGAGCTAATCACGCCAACATCTTTAGTTTCCTTTGTCATGAAGGCATCTACTGCTGATGATTTTTCAAAAACATATAAATCCAGCAAATTAACTTCATGCGGCTCGAGCCGCTCGTAAGTCTCGTCTATGACTTTGAGAACATGAGTAATCTCTTCATCACCAACCTTGCCAAATTTTGACACAACAATAGCAGGTTTTCTCTTTCTATCTGTCGATTTCCAATTAGCCATCTCATACAGCAATTAAGATTTGACGTTTCTTATATATTGCTCTAGCATCTATTTTATTTTAGCGCGCGCTGGAGAATGATCATCTGCCGTTAAAGCAGGATTTTGCTGTTAGCAGACACCAGCCGCTCGGAAAAACCTCAGACCACGCTGAATTTCTCAGGAAAGCGGACCATGCGTAAATAGACAGGCTAGTGAACATAGTTGGAATGCTGCTGCAGACGAAGGTTTACTTGTTTTGGTGACTAATGTGCCTTAGTTTTGCCCAAAAGTATTAGGAGACTTGATGCTTAAAGAGCAGAGGCAAGCCTACTAGTGGAAGCGACAACAACCACAAATCTAGGTTATGACCCAGAAACCATGTGTACCAGCCGCTCCACAATTCAGGTCTTCCGAAGAAGATCCATGTCAGATAGTTCCAAAGGAAGTATAAGCCCAAAGCAACCATGATGGCGCCTAAGGTTTCCAGTTTCAGCTTTTCCAAAGTTTCTGTTTCGATGGATCTCTTCGTGAAGTATGCTGTGAATAGTGCCAGTGCAAGCAAACCAACTGTAGTTAAGCCGAAACTGAGCAGGTTTTCTGGATAAGAGGTCAGGCACTCCGTTCCTTTTTGCATTACGGTGGAGATCCATATGCCGGTGTTGTTGAGCCAAAACACGAAAATGTAGACGGTGCCCACGATCAATCCCCACTTTGTCGCATCCTTTGTCGGTTTGCTCAGGGTCAACTTGGAAACCAGTTTGAACAAGGCAATGGGAATAGCTGTGGCAGCTACCAAGCAAGGTATACCCGTTGTTATCAGTAAACCCAAATCAAAGTGCAGTCCTGCTCCACCGCTACCGAAGCCTGCCAATTCGAGGGGTAGAACGCCCCATACTCCCGACACAAGGAGCCCAAGCCAATAGATCGCCTCCAAAGCCAAAATCCACTTCAAGATCTTCAACTTTGTTGGGGTCGAGAAACCCTTCTTGGCAAAGTAGAAGATTATCGCTACGATGGCGATTAGACTGGATATGAACCTGAAAACAAGACCTGTAGCTGCCGAAATATCAGTTATGAAAATCCAGAATGACCCTAAAGCTGAATCACCCAGATACTCCCATTCGCCAATCCACGAGAGGGTGAATGTAGCGTGGAAAGTGAAAAGAAAATAAGTGATGGTAACGATGAGTAATCCGATTTTTAGCGGTGAATAGAACTTTGGTTCTGTCATAATCTTAACCGGCACCTGTTTGGAAACCAATCAGTTTTCTCCAGGCATATTATGTTTACGGTTATTGAGTAGCATCGACCTTCGGAAAGAGCTAGTCCCTCGTTACCCCATTAGTAAGCTGGAAAGCGGGCATCTTAAATACAGACTTAAGCCTTACTAGTAACCAACAACGCCAGAAGAAGTGACCAAGGCTGAGATTAAGTGAAAAGCAAACAGCAATATTGTTGTTCGCCGCTCAAGGTGTAGGAGCTGTTTTCGCGGGCATTTTCTTAGCGGCTTATTTGGGAGGTCTCCCCACGACTGCAGTTCTCCATTCGGAGCCTGCATTCAGGATTCCGCTCTGCATATTCGGAGCAGCGCTTTTGGTTATATTACTGTCAGCCTCTGTTCTCGCTTTTCGCGCGCGCTTCTTGTAAGTTAGAAATGTAGAAATTAGCAAATCAATTGTTACTACTATCACACTGTGAAGCGGAAGGTTATTTCCTCTTTCTTCCGTGCAGCTTCTCTCTCTCAAGATTTTTGTTGTGCTTCTTCTGGACCTCTGCTTCAAGATCTATGCCCATTACCTCACAGGTGTTAGCCAGTCTAATGAAAATATCAGCCATTTCCTCTGCCAGTTTCTCCATATTCTCGTCTCTGGCTGCTTCACCGGCTTCTGATACTTCACTATGTATCCTAAGCAGCATCGTATCAATATCTTTTGAAGCCCAAGTAAATCCATGGCTTATGGCATATTTGGTTATCTCTTCCTGCCATTCCTTAATTGATAACATAATTCAAATGTCTAACGTCTTCTTTCATTAATTAATTATGGTGCTAATGAGGTAGCGCGCGCTTGAAGGAATAGGAAATGCTGACTTGGAGAAATGGGAAAGCTCATCAAGATTAGCGCCTGCGCTAACGGCACAAAAAACCAAAAAGCAGAAGAAGCTAGCGGTTAAGCGCTGTACAACGACAACCGATTAACGTATTTCTTCATACCCCAACTCCACTTTAACTGCACTCTCTCCCCAGTGCTGATAGGTCGTTGCAACACTTCTTTTTTTAACAGTTTACGCCATAAGCCCGAGCCCCGGGAGATTGCGCATGAAAAAGAAAACAGCAACCTTAGCCACAGAAGACGACCTCCTTATTGACTTGACGTTTCACAGATTGCCCGCTTCTTTGATATTCGAGTTTGCTGAGAAGATCGTACGACCGTACTACCGAAACAACTTGAACGCTGCCTTCCAAGACTTAATCCACAAAGCCCTCGCAGATGAAGACTTCGTCCTCTCTCACATCACCCACATCAAAACCACGGAGACTTAGCATATGGGCAAAACTGTTCCCACGTACCGCATAGCCCTGGAATTTGAAATCGAAATGTGGAAAGGCTTCAGAAAAGCCCTCAACAGCCAAGAGGAGCACCAAGCTTTCGACGAGCTGATGGACATGTGCAGGAACAACGCCATGGCCAGCGGAAACGCCTGCAACCCAGTAATCTTCGAACCCATGGCAATGTCCATTCTTCTGGCTCAGCAGAAAAAGCTGATGAAGCTTGAGTACAAGCTTTGCGAAGTGATTTGGCAAAAAATCTGCGCAGAAAACCAAGATCGAAAACAAAACCCAGACCAACAAAAACAGCGGAAGCCGAAGCTTCTCGAATTGGGCTTTGAATACGTAACCGAAGTGAAGGGCGGAAAACTGTTCAGGAAGCGAAAGTCACATGAGCACGAAAACTACTAGAGATGTAAAAAACTTCTTAGATAGGTTTAAATGTGAAAAGCCCGAGTATACATGACATAAAGGTACATGAGGATGCAAAAATGAGCGAAATGACGACCGAAATCCTTGAACAGAACCTAGGCAAAATCGTGCTCGTACGCTTGAAGGGCGGAAAAAGCCTGCGGGGACGACTAAAGGGTTTCGACCAGCACCTAAACCTTGTTTTAGAAGAAACAGATGACACCACAAACGTCGAGAACATGATAAAACTAGGGCTCATAATAGTCCGCGGAGATAATGTAGTCCTTATTTCTCCTCCGCCTAGGTGACAACTTTTGGGTAAAGGCACACCATCAATGGGCAAACGCTCAGGCAAAGTTGTGCACATACGCTGTAGACGTTGCGGAAGACGCGCTTATCATGTGCGCAAAAAACGATGTGCGGCCTGTGGCTACGGAGAAACCACCACTATAAGAAAATACGCATGGCAGACAAAAACGCTTCAAAAGCAAAGAGTAGGCTAAACGTTTTCTATCAAAGATTAATTTTCTTTTATCATGTTCAAAATTCCTTATAGTAGAACTAATGGATAAATGGAAAATTGGGGTTTGGTTGTTTACTCGTGCGTTGCGCCGTAGTAGCCTTTGTCGATTTTGACGAAGATAAGCGGTCCTTTGCTTTGAGCCATACCCCGTGCTTTTCTTAAGGTGTTGTTTACGACTGTGAGGATTCGTTCTTTGTCTTTTAAGCGTTGTACACGTTTCTCGCCGAGCGCCATCTTTAGAAGGTTCTCTGTGAGGATTTCGGTGCCGCATATCTCTCCGTTCTTTATTAGAGTAGCCACTACAACTTCTTGGATTTCTTGCTTACGTTCAAGTTTTTTCCATAGGGGCTCGGCTTTGCGGATGTTTTTTGAAACGTTGCTCCATTTGTTCGTGTTTTGGTCGCCTATGAGTAATTTGACGCGTTCTTTCCATTTCTTGAGCCATATACCAGTCCAGACGGTTAAGAATTCTTCTAGTTCGACAGGGTTTTCTTTGAAGAGTTTTTCGAGTTTTTCCACGAGTTCGCATTGGCTTGCTTCTTTTCCGATGAGGTTCCAGTGGTATTTGAGGTAGTTTGTGAAGTCTTGGCAGGCTACTTGTAGAACTTTGCGGTCTGAGTGGGTTATGTCTAGGGCTGGGTCGGTTTCTCTTAGTTTTTCTCCTAACATTATTTCTAGGAAGTTCATTTGGGATCCCGCTCTGAAACCTTCTCCACAGTGATTTAAGATGTAGGTTTATATTAAACTTTATTTTATTTGGGCATATAACTGTTTTAGGCGGTTTTTTGCAATATGTCGTTTATAGAAATATTCAGTTGATGTGTTATTCTATGAATTTTGGAAGTTTGGTGGCGTTTTTTAGGATTAGGTCTGGTTGTTGTTTGGCAAGTTCTTTGTGGGTGAAGAGTCCTGATAGGACTGCTATGGTTTTGGCGCCTGCGGCTTTTCCTGCTTTTATATCGTTGATAGAGTCTCCGACGATGATGCAATCGTGTATTTGGATGTGGAGGGCTTTTACGCATTTTGTTAATGCTTCGGGTGAGGGCTTTGGTTTATGTGTGTTTAGACCTGTGACCACTTGTGAGAAGTATTTTGCTATGCCGAAGTGTTCGAGTTCGGCTGTTACGGTTTCTTTTGGGACGCTTCGCATGGTTATTAATGCGAGTTTGGCTTTTTTAGAGAGAGCTTTCAAGGTGGTCGAGATGTTGGGTATGGGTTTGGTTTTCTCCTTTGATATGGCGTAGTAGGCTTTGAGGTATACGGTTAGGAATTTGTGCAAGTTGGCTTTGACGATGTCTTTGATTGGTTGGTTCTGTTCGAGTTTTCTGGGAATCTCCAGCGCAGCTTCGGCTTCCAGCGGTTCAAGTCCTATTGTTTGAAATGCGGTTCGTGCTGCTTCTACGTAAGCGTCTCGTGAATCTACGATGGTGCCGTCTAGGTCGAAGAAGATGCATTTTGCTTTAAGCTTGATTTCGCTCATGGGCAGCGTCTCTGTTTCTGTCTTGTGGTGATCGAAGGTTTCTTTCATAAACCTTTCCCGCGTTGACGTTGAGGAGGAACTGATGTTCTCTCGCTAACTATAGCCCTCTCTTATATAGTTTTTATCTCCTCCCTTTCCAAACCTAAATCCTAAAAAATCTCCCCGAAAAGCCGGTTTGTATTGATATGATATTGACTCGTTTCAGCGCGCGCATATTCATTCCAAGAAAGCGAAGCATTGTATTCGGGAGATTTTTTTCTTTGTTGGAGAAAAATGCTTGAAAAATTTTGTGTTGTTTGGTTCGTTTTGTTTATATATGTGTGTTGGAATGTATGGTGTGCAAAAAGAGGAAACTTGAGTATGGGTTCTAAATCCCCAAGAGGCGAATTCGCCGCTCGACAACTAAAACAAAAACGGAAAAAATTCCGTTGGTCAGATCGCTACTTTAACCGCCGCATGCTCCGCTTAGATGAAAAAGTAGACCCGTTACAGGGCGCTCCGATGAGCAGAGGTATAGTCCTAGAAAAAGTAGGTGTTGAGTCTAAACAGCCGAACAGCGCCATACGCAAATGCGTTAGGACACAACTCATCAAAAACGGACGCCTCATCACCGCGTTCCTGCCAGGCGACGGCGCCCTAAACCTCGTGGATGAGCATGACGAAGTACTCGTTGAAGGAATAGGCGGCACAAGAGGCGGAGCCATGGGCGACATCCCAGGCGTCCGCTGGAAAGTCATCAAAGTTAATGGCGTAAGCCTAAACGAACTTGTCTACGGACGCAAAACCAAACCCGCACGGTGAGCTGAGTGAGCAAAGCAAAACCTGAAATTCTACTATTCCAAAAATGGGCTTTTGAAGGTATAGAAGCCAAAGACCCGGGCTTAAAACGCTACTTAAACCTTACACCCATGGTTCTACCACACAGTATGGGACGCCATGAGCATCAGCGCTTCCGCAAAGCACGCGTAAACATAGTCGAACGCCTAATCAACAACCTCATGCGCCCAGGTAAAAACGCAGGCAAAAAAGCCCGCGTCACCAACTTCGTAAAACAGGCGTTCGAGATAATCCACCTACGCACAGGAAAGAACCCTATAGAAATCCTCGTCCAAGCCGTAGAAAACGCAGCCCCATGCGAAGACACAACACGAATCAGCTACGGCGGAGTCGTCTATCACCTAAGCGTAGATATCGCACCGCAACGCCGCATAGATCTCGCCCTCCGCTATCTCGCCCAAGGCGCACGCAAAGCCTCAATCAACAACCCACGCAGCATACAAGAAACCATAGCAGACGAACTAATCCTCGCCGCAAATCACGACATTAAAAGCGCCGCCATCGCCAAACGCCACGAAATAGAACGCATCGCTCAATCCTCACGCTAAAACGCCTATCGCACGTGAATCTCCACCACATCACCATCTTCTAAGGCGAAGCCCAACCCAACCTTCTGAGGACTAAACACCAACCGTTCACCCCACACACGGGCAAAAGCAAACCCCCGCTCAAAATCCGAATGAATACTTCGCGCCAAATCCGCCACCGAAGCACCACGCCGAAGCGTAAACGGACGCGGCGAAGGCTCACGAGCACCAGGCTCCTTCGTATAAACCCGAATTACACCCAACTCCTTGAAAAGCGTCTCACCAAGCTGCTCCAATCCCACTTGTTTCTCACAAGAAACAGCAATCATTGGAAGCCGCCCAGCCACAAAACGTTCCAGCCGCCGCAAATTTTCTTCAGCAGCCGGCACATCTAACTTATTCGCCACCACAACCGCCGGTCGGTACGTAGTACTTTCAAAAACCGCATCCTCTACATCGTCCAACGTCACCTCACCAGAAATTTTCACCACCGCATCCTCGATACGATAACTCCGCAAAAGCGTCTCAACCTCCCGCATACTGCAATCCACAAGCTTGCCCGCCAGGATTATCCGCAAACCTGCACCCATGTAACGCCTGTCGACATCCACTCTACCCCGAGGCTTGATGACAAGCACGCGTGCCTTCTCCAACTCGCCTAACACAAGCCTCAACTGAGCCACAGCATCACAAGACAAATCAACCATCAAGAGCAAGCCGTCAGCGTTCCGCGCAAGCGCAAGGGACTGCAAGCCCCATGCTCGCCCATCCGCAGAACCTGCCATCACTGCCGGTGCCTCCACAACCTGAAACTGCACATCCTCAAAACTCATTACAGCAGGCACAGGCTCGCGCGTAGTAAAAGGCGCTGCCGACACCGCCACGTTCGCATTTGTTACCGCCGTCAAAAAACAGCTTTTGCCAACGTTAGTCACGCCCAAAAGCGCGATTTGCGCGGTGCCCTCCTTCTCAACGAAAAACTTCGGTCCGCCCCGCCCAGTTCGCTTAGTCTTGCGCTCCTCCATCTCGCGGCGCAAAACCGCCATTTTCTTCTTAATCTGCCCCCTCAGCTTCATCGTGCCCTTGTGCTGCGGCACCAAACTCAGAAACTCCTGCATCCGCTGAAGTTTCTCGCGCGGATTCCGGGTGGCTTCAACTTCAGCCCACTTGTTCTTGGCGTCAGGGGGCAAATTCGTCGGCATAATGCTTCAGCTTAATACTTCTTCAAAACAAGTTTAATACAATTTCCTAGCCCGCTGCGCCGTGTCCCCTCGGCATAATAGACTTAACATTTGCATTTCTCAAATTCTTCAATAAGGATCTCACTTCAATTTGTGATTTAAACTGGAATTTCGCTTTTGAAGGTGCGAATCCAACCTTTATTGAATAGGCAAAATCGGGAAGCTCTCTGAAAAGATCTTCATCGGTAGCATCGTCTCCCGCCGCCAACATAAAATCCCATTTCTTCTTTGAAATCCAGTTCATTGCTGCTCGACCTTTGTTTATACCCGCATTTTTCACTTCCACAATTTTGTTGCCCTCAGCAACTTCAACTTTGAGATTCGCAGTCAAGAAATAAAGCATGTCTTTCAGCTCTGCAACTCTTACGGAGGATAATTCTGGGTCTGCTTTCCGGTAATGCCACACCAACGAGAAATCTTTCTCTTCAACCAAAGCACCCGGGGTCCTGCGTTTGAAGCGTTCAAGAATCGGTCTTACAATCTCCTTCCATTCTATGTTAAAGTCTCCAGTTGTTGTCCATCTATCTCTGTTATCTCTGATCCAAGCGCCATGTTCAGCCACCAATCCAATGTTAGTATTTTCAAAAAATTCGCCTAAAGCCTCTTTGTTCCGCCCACTTATTATCACAACCTCGTTTTTAGCGTCTTGAGCAAGAGAAATCAGCAGATTTTGAAGCTCAGCATCCGGCTTTGCTGCCTTTGGTGTAGCAGCAAACGGCACCAGAGTTCCATCATAATCTAGAAAAATCAATCGATTCTCGCTTTTGGCGTATTCATTAATAATCTTGACCTTTACTTCTTTGCCCACTTCTTTAGCACTTAATTCCTTCTGTTCCTTCTTAACTTGCAATAAGCTATTTACAAAGTCATTCGCCCAAACCTTGATGTCGTAAGTACTGAGCCTCTCCTGCATTATTCTATTCCGCCTAATTTGTTCATCTTCAGGCATGGAAAGCGCCTCCTTTAGGGCTTCTGCAATTTCGTCTATGCTATTTGGGTTTACTATAATAGCCTCTCTGAGTTCTTCAACAGCCCCAGCCATTTCGCTAAGAATCAGAACGCCCTTACCATCAGTTTTTGTGGCTGTATACTCCTTGGCAATTAAGTTCATACCATCTCTTAAAGGCGTAATCACGGCAACATCCGAAATCGTATACAACGCTAGCAAACTGTGAAATGGTAAAGAACGGTAAATGTAGTGAATAGGCGTCCAGCCTAAAGTGCCATGTTCACCGTTAATTTTACCTATGAGCTCGTCAACATTTTTCTTGAGAGATTGATAATGTTTGACTTTTGTACGGGAGGGAACAGCCACGAGCATCAAAGTAACCTTTTCCTTGTATTCAGGATAGTTCTTAAGGAAGAGATCAAAGCCTTTTAGTCTGTGAAGTACTCCTTTTGTGTAATCCAAACGATCTATTGATAAAATTCTCCTAGTTTTTTCCATTTTTTTGCTCAAATTTTTAATGCTTGCCTGTACTTTGGGTTTAGTCTTTGCATCGGCAAATCGTTTGTAATCAATTCCAATGGGAAAAGAATCCACTTTTGCTATATGGTCGCTCACAATTATTTTTCCTAAAGTGTGATTAAGGCTTAACAGACGGCGAATCGTCATAAGAAAATTTTGAACATAACTGTAAGTGTGAAAACCTAAGAGGTCTGCTTCCAACAGACCATACAAAATTTGTTCTCGCCACGGGAGTAAACGAAAAATATCTGAACTCGGGAAAGGAGTATGCAAAAAGAACCCTATTGCCATGTCCGGACGTTCTTCCCTGAGAATGCGTGGAAGAAGCATCAAATGATAATCATGTATCCAAACTATGTCTTCAGGTTTGGCTATTTCTAGAACACCATTGGCGAAAACCTCATTTACTTTTTCATAGTTTTTCCATGAATCCCTGTCGTAAGTTACATATTGAGTGAAGCCGTGGAGAAGCGGCCACAAGGTCTTGTTACAAAACTCACCGTAATACAATTCAATGTTCTTCTTTGACAAAAATACGGGATGACTAGAAAATTCTTCCTCCAACTTGGTTTTAATCTTTTTCTTTTCATCAACATTGATTCTTTCTGAGGCGATTCCGCACCATCCTACCCACTTACTGTTGAAGGATTTATAGAAGGAACCCAAACCGGTGGCTAGTCCTCCAACACTTTGGTTAAAATACAAATTTTCCTTCTTCTTCTGAATGGTAACAGGTAACCGATTTGATACAATTAGTAGCCTGCTCATAATCACAACTCAATTTTCTTTACCATTTTCAAACAATAACCAGTTCATTAGGTACAGCCAGTCAAGCATCAACCTCGTAATCAGGAAGTTCTTTTTCACGTGTTCTTTTCCTGCCTTTCCCATAGCCGTCCTTAGTTTTTCATCTTTCAATAGTTTGATTACGCTATCACTGAAACCCTTAAGGTCGTGAGGACTATGCAGAAACCCGTTAATGCCATCAATAACTTGAATGGGGATGCCACCGACTTTAGACGCGACGACTGGAGTTCCTTTGTACAAGGCTTCGGAAACTGTAAGTCCGAATCCTTCTCTCAAGGATTTTTGTAAAACAACCGATGAGGCTCTCTGTAAACAATTGACTAAGAAGGCGTTATCTACTATAAGCAGTATAATGTCTTCCTTAGATGAGCTTTTGTCCACTTTCTTTTCAAGAGATTGAAGCACCTTCTGTCCTTCAGGGTCGTCGATCGCAAACTGCCCCAAGAGAACTAGCTGGCAATCCATTCTCTTCTTTACCCGCTCAAAAATTTTCACCACTCCAATCGGATCTTTCCACGGGTCGAATCTGGAGACTTGTGAAATGATGGGTTTTTTCATGTCAATTCCAAACTTGTTTAAGTACTTGGAGATCTTGGTTTCTGAAACAGGTTTGTTTTTTGCAGTTAAGGGGTCTATGGCAGGGTGAATAACGCTTTGAGGAATATTAAGGTCTTTCTTTTGATATTTTGGCAGTGAAACTACGAAATGGTCGTATTTCTGGATTAACCCTCTTAGGTAGTCCCAAACCTCTCTATTAGGTTCGGAAATGTCAATGTGGCATCGAAATATCCATGGTTGATTTTTTTTGTAAAACGAGATTAACGGCAGCGGTTGGGGATCATGTATTATGACTAAATCGTGATCAATATGTGTGAAAGTGGAAAACCTTCTGTTGGTTTCGTAATAAATATCCTTTTTTCTCTGGGAAAAATTGATTTTGCTTCCTTGAAGTGCATTATGAAACTTCTTGGTTATGGTGAAAAAGTCTGGAGTGCCATGCAAAATCCGCCATCCAAAATCTATTCCAACCTGGTCAAACAAAGGCACCATGCTGTTAAGGATCTCTGCCACTCCACCTCCTTGATAAGTAGAGTTAATACAAAGAATGTGTTTTCCTGAAAGTTTCTCAGCTTCAGCGTGAATTCTATCTAGCTCCGCCTTTCCAACGATTCTCGCGTAGCTTGCTAAGTTGTTACTTTTCATATTGCTGTCTAACTCGAATCTTTGATAAATATTTTTCAAACCGAAGTGTTTACCGCTTCTTGAGATAAAACTCTACATAACCGCAGTTCTTGCAAGCATATCCGAAAATTTTTTTGGCTTCCCTTGGGTTAGACTGCTTTCTATCGGAAATCCAACT
>Ga0209636_10003538_pt1 | contig 15909 bp, 20 predicted proteins | sample DeeMarSWOR152_54_FD_187464 | JGI IMG/M metagenome (GOLD analysis project Ga0209636, IMG submission 187464) | Marine sediment microbial communities from White Oak River estuary, North Carolina - WOR-1-52-54 (SPAdes) (version 2) | ecosystem: Environmental > Aquatic > Marine > Intertidal zone >...
CAAATAGGCGCCAAATAGACACGTTAACATATTTAGACTAGAATGTATGCATTCTGTTGGTGATCACTTGACATACCGACTCGCAGCCAAATTCTACGACCAATTTGGCTCAAAGGATGATTTAGAATTCTACAAGGAGCTTGCTGTCCAAAGTGGGGAGAGCGCCCTCGAACTTGGCGTTGGAACCGCCAGAGTAGCCATTCCACTTGCGAGGGCGGGAGTTAGGGTTGTGGGCCTTGACAACTCGGAATATATGCTCGAGGTGGCGAGAGAAAAGTTGGCAAACGAACCAGAGGCTGTTCGGGATCGTGTAACGCTGAGGAGAGGCGACATGCGGAAACTCAAGCTTGAGCAGACCTTTAGCCTTATCTACATTCCAGCCTCAACCTTCGACCACTGCGTCACAGCTCAAGATCGAGAGCGATGTCTGAGCGGCATTCACAATCACTTGAAGGAAAAAGGAAAATTTGCCTTCGACATTGAACAAGTGCCCTCGGAGAAGCCTGACGCTACGTGGTGGATCGACAGAAAGGAAACGAACAAGGACGAAACGGTTGTTAGAACCATATTCACAAGAAGAGATCTAACTAGGCGAATCTGCAACCTAGACCTCTTCTTCGATGTTTACAGGAATGGAAAGCTTGTGGAGAGGTATCATGAGTATGGAGAGGTTGCGATACTTTTCAAAGAGGAAGTGGAGAACTTGCTGAAACAGGCCGGGTTCAGGGTGGAAGCTATCTATGGAGATTTTGACAAGTCAGAGTTTCGAAGAGACAGCCCCAGAGCGGTGTTCGTGACAAACAAGACATAGAGTAGCTTTCATAGGGCGTCTCTTAGAGGTAACAGAGCGTTATGCCTAGTCGGAAAACTCTTAATAAATGCATGATTATTCTAGATTTTGTCAGGGCCGGTAGCTCAGCATGGTTAGAGCGTTCGGCTGATAACCGAAAGGTCGAGAGTTCAAATCTCTCCCGGCCCACTTCAGAATTTCTCCTGCTACGCTGCAAGAGATTTTTTAGTGGTTCCTTGCGCTTGCGGAAGATCTTGGCTTCGCTCCCGTCGCAGACTTATTCAAAGCCGGCTTCCACCAGCTTGCAAGCGTCTTCTATTGTGGATGGGTGGCTGATCGGGTGGCTGCAGTTGTGGTGACTTTTCCGTGTTTTGTGCACCACCACAACTACTTCTACGATGATGCGATGCTTGGGCAGGCTTCTCAGAGAGTGTGCAGTTGTCGTTGTCCCCACAGCAGCAGACGACGACAACTAGAAACTGAAAAACTGGCTTCTTTTGAAGAAACAGAACCTCTGAGAGGGCTGTTGCGTTCGTCGTCTAGAAATCCAGAAAAGGATGACGCCAACTCCTGTCTCTCACGCTTCTTCCGTATGACTTCTGGGGGGATCTGACTTTTCAGCCAATGCTTTTTCTCTGCTGAGAGGATATGGAGAGAATGCGCGCAATATACATGCATGCAAAGCCGATATTCTTAATACTCAGACACGGTTTTGAGAGATTCTCAAATGGTGAAGCGCTTGCAGATCCTGGTAATCTATGATTCAAAGACTGGAAATACAGAGAAAATGGCTTTCGCCGTAGCTGAAGGTGCAAGAGAGGTCGAAGGCGTTGATATTCTAGTGAAGAAGGTGGACGATGCGACTAACGAGAACTTGCTAGAGGCGGACGGAATCATTGTCGGCTCACCAACCTACTATGGCCAGATGTCCAGCAAAATCAAAGCCATATTTGACGCGTCAGTCAAGATTCATGGAAAGCTAGAAGGCAAGGTCGGAGCAGCGTTCACGAGTTCTGGAGGCATTGCCAGTGGCGCCGAGACCACAATCATCTCGATTCTAGAGGCAATGCTGGTCCACGGAATGATCATTCAGGGACGGGCACGTTCTGGTCACTATGGTGCTGCTGCGGTTGGAGAGCCTGAAGAACAGGACATGGAAAGGTGCAGAGAATTAGGCAGAATGGTTGCGACCCTTGTCCTAATGTTGTAAACCTAGAAAGCGGATGCGCGCGCATAACGCATAACCAATCTCTCAATCACGCGCAAGGCTTGTGCTAAATATAAGTTTCAGGAGTCTTAGTGCTCTCTATTTCAGAGAGAATCTCACCATAGACAGCTTTGTAAGGGTTGATGATTTCCTCAACTTTCTCTTTTCCCGTCTTAGTCCACATGGGGCCAAACTCACCACGTTCGATCTTTTCGAGATATTCCAAGAAAGACTGGATTTCTGTTTTCAGCTTTTCTAGATTTGAAAGGTCCGCTGTTTTTCCAACAACAGCTTTCTGGAACTGTCCAAAGGACATGTTCAAACACTTAGGGTTTGCCACCTCAACCTGCGAAACCCTCTTTCCCAAAAGCTCCTTCCTCATTTGGCGACCAAGAATAGTCAACTCAGGAAGCTCCACGTGAATTTCCCCTCTGCCCAGCAGGCTATTGACAACGTCACTATTTAAACAACTTGTGTAAAGACCTGCAAACCAGAGAATGAGGGTCCACGAAACTCAATTGTCTGCAGTCGTCAAGTTCTTCAAGAACTACACAATGTTCTTTAGGGGAAGATTCTCTACTAGAAATTTGATTTCTTTGTTGTGAGTGTTGAGGTGAAAGACTTGTATGACGTTCTGATTCGACATGGCAAGATCTGTGATGGCACGGGAAACCCTTGGTTTAGCTCAGATGTTGCTATTGAGAAGGAGAGAGTAGCTGCCTTAGGTGACCTAGTATCGGCGTCCGCCGACACAACAATCGATGCAAAAGATATGGTGGTCTGCCCCGGCTTTATCGATATGCACTCTCACTCTGACTTTGTCCTGCTGATAAATCCTCTAGCAGAGAGCAAGGTTCGACAGGGCGTGACCACCGAGGTCATTGGAAACTGCGGTCTATCCGCGGCGCCTCTTAATGACCTTTTGAAGGAGGATATCCTGAAGACTACGCCGATGCTGAAGGAAGCAAGATTAGAGCTGACTTGGTCCACAATGGGCGAATACATGAGACTCTTGCAGAGTAAAGGAGTGACCCTGAACGTAGCTCCTCTAGTAGGAAACTCCAACATACGAATCTTCGCATTAGGCTTCGAAAACCGCGGTCCAAACAGAAACGAACTGAAAGAGATGAAGAAAGCCCTAACTGAAGCCATTAAAGATGGAGCCTTCGGCATGTCCACAGGTCTCATTTATCCACCAAGCTGTTACGCAAACACCGACGAAATCGTGGAACTCGCCAATGTGGTAGCCCACTATGGAGGGATCTACACTTCCCATATTCGTGGAGAAGGATTCACTCTCATCGAAGCAGTGAAAGAAGCCATCCAAATCGGTGAGCGCGCCAACATTCCCGTGGAGATATCTCACCACAAGGCTTCCGGAAAGGCAAACTGGGGAAAGGTAAGGCAAACTCTCCAAATGATGGAAGAGGCGAGGGAACAAGGCGTCGATGTCACCTGTGACGTATACCCCTATACCGCCGGAAGCACAGGACTCGACTCCCTTCTACCTCCAAGTGCTTACGAGGGAGGAGTAGAAAAGCTGATTGAACGACTCAGGAATCCGAAAACCCGCGAGGAGATCAAGGAAGAGATGATGCGCACAAGTGAAGAAGGTGGACCTGACACATTGGGTAGACCCGGGTGGGACTCTATTATGATATCCTACTGCAAGGGGCATCCTGATTTGGAGGGAGAAATCATCGAAGATATAGCGAAGAAGACGGGCCTGGATCCCTTCGAATTTGTCTTCGACCTGCTCATTGAAGAAAAGGCTTCCGTAGGCATCGTGCTGTTCACGATGTGCGAGGAGGACATGCGCTACGTCCTGAGCCACAGCCTATCCATGATCGGAAGCGACAGCTCAGCTCGGGCTCCCTACGGCGTCTTAGGGAAGGGAAAACCTCACCCAAGAACCTACGGGACCTTCCCTCGAATACTGGGACGCTACGTGAGGGAAGAAGGAGTGCTAAACATGGAAAGCGCCATTCGAAAGATGACGTCACTCCCCGCCCAAAAGCTGAAGCTGAGGAACCGTGGGTTCATCCAAGAGGGCATATGGGCGGACATCGTGATCATGGATCCCACACGCGTCGTCGACCAAGCCACCTACCAGAATCCCCACCGCTACCCTGAAGGAATCAAATACGTATTGGTGAATGGTAGACTCGTTATAGAAAACGGCGAACACACCAAAGCTTTGCCAGGTCGTGTCCTACGCCTAAGCCGCTGACACTTGCGTTGTCCCAATCTGTTTTTCTGACTTTGTAGCCAGTCAGCTTTTCATGTGTGTTTTATTGGAATTCTGCAAGTCTCTGCTGGATCTTGGAACGAGTTTCATCTGATAGCGGGCCTATCCTGGAGATTCTAGAACTGCTCGTTTCGAATGTATTTATTACTTTATTGTATTCTGGAAGTGTTGTGGTAAATGAGATGACGCGGAGTGATTTGACGCCATATTCCCTCAATTCCTTCTTGAACTGAATGACCTGTTCTCTCAGTGCCTCGTCTCCAAATACACCTCCATGGTCACCAACGAATATGATCCCGTCGGCTCCAGCGGCAAATGCGTGAAGGAGGTGTTTAAGGCCTATACGTCCTGTGGAAGGGACACGAATAATCTCTACATTGGAGGGGCCGGATTCCCTCATCTGACCAGCTAGATCCGCTGAGCCGTAGGCTATCTCGCCTTCCAAGAAGGCCAAAATCTTCGGAGATTCTCCACTTTCGGATAATCCTCTTATTTGGGCGATTAGTTGCTCGTCTGTGTTGTGGTTCAGTTCGATTGCCTCTTGCGGACATCTCGGCACGCATATTCCACATCCAACGCATGAGATGGGATTGATTTCTATTCGTTCGTCAGATTTCTCCACTGCATTCACGGGACAGATCTCAACGCACACTCCGCAAAGGTTGCACTTCTCTGGAATGATGTATGCTACCTCTGGAGACACGGAGATTTCTCCTCTGCCCACGAAGGTCGCCACCCTTGAAGCAGTGGACATAGCCTCGAGGGTTGTTTCCCTCACGTCTTTTGGACTGACTACGCCTCCGGCGAGAAAGACGCCCTCTTTTTGGCTGTCAACTGGTCTGAGCTTGTAGTGCCTCTCCAGAAAGAAGCCGTCTGAACCGACTTGAATTCCTAACTTCTCAGCCAGTTCTTTGGTGCCACGGCTGGCAATCATCCCCAACGTAAGCACGACTAGGTCGAATTTGCCTTCAACCTTGGAACTGATGAGCGTGTCCTCCGCCTTCACCACGATTTCGTTCTCATTTTTCAGAGGGACAACCTCAGCTACGCGGCCCCTCACAAATCGCACATTGTGATCTTGAGCGGTGGCGTAGAACTCTTCGTATCCCTTCCCATCGGCTCTTATGTCTGTGTAGAAGATCCATGGCTCGGCGTCAGGCACAATCTTTTGAAACAGCATCGCCTGCTTGATCGCAGCCATACAGCCTATATTGCAGCAATGATCAACCCCCCTAGGCTGATCCATCATTCTGCTACCGACGCAGAGTATGAAGGCAACTCTCTTTGCCACCTTTCCATCAGAAGGTCTTCGCATCTCGCGGCCCAGAAGTCTCTCTAGCTGCAGGTTGGTCACTATGTCTGGATGTAAGCCGAAGCCGTACTCTTCAAATTCCTCTGGGTCGAGTTGATCGAACCCGGTGCAAGCAACGATGGCGCCCACATCCAGCTCAATAGTTTCTTCCTTTTGGTCGAACTCTATGGCATTGCCCTTACAGAATTTCTCGCAAAGTTTGCAGACTCCCTTTGTTAGGTATAAGCAATGCTCCTCATCGATCGCGTATGTTCTCGGAACAGCCTGTTGAAATGGTGTGTATATGGCCTTTCGCGGAAGCAATCCGGCTTCAAATTCGCTCGGAACTTTGACCGGACAGACCTTGTCACACTCCCCACATGCCGTGCACTTGGTGGCGTCCACGTACCTGGGGCGCTTCTTGATTAAAACACGGTAGTTGCCTGGAGAGCCTTCGACGGCTGTGGGCTCTGCCATACTGATTATTTCTATCTTGGGGTGTTGTTGAACATCCACCATTTTCGGTGTTAGAATGCACTGTGAGCAGTCGAGGGTGGGGAAGGTCTTGCTAAGTTGAGCCATATGTCCGCCTATGCTTGGGCTTCTCTCTACAAGATATACTTTGTAACCCTTGTCTGCCAACTCTAGAGAGGTGATTATGCCTGCGATTCCGCCTCCGATGACAAGAACGTTTCTATTCACGGGTATAGTGCTTTTCTCCAACGGCTTGAGGTGGCGGGCGCGCTCTACAGCTCCACGTATGATATCGATTGCCTTGGATGTTGCAGCTTCTACATCATCATGAACCCAACTGCATTGCTCTCGGATGTTTGCCATCTCAAGCAAGTAAGGATTTAGACCAGCCGATTCTACTGTTCGCCTGAAGGTATCCAGATGCATCCGAGGCGAACATGATGCCACGATAATCCTGTTGAGCTTATGCTCCTTTATGCCATCCGCTATCATCTCTTGTCCGGGGTCACTGCAAACATATTCATACGTCTCAGCGACCTCAACATCCTTAAACTTGGCAGCAGCTTCTCTGACTTTCTCTACATCCACCGTGTCACTTATGTTTCCTCCGCAATGGCAGATGTAAACTCCAACTCTGACTCCCTCGGTCATTCTCGTCTCTCCGCTTGGTGCAGATTTTGAAGTTAGGTCAACTCTCACGTATTTGCCTTGTGTGATATGAATTTTCTAGAACCTTCAGCATGTCACAGCTTTCAATAAGAACCTTTCGTTAACAATGTGGTTGAATGCCGAAAATAATAATTTACCGAGATTCAAAGATAACTTCCTTTCCTCTTTCTTGTGGGACTATTCTCATCTTCGATTTCTCAAATTCGTTTTTAAGCCCCTTCCCTTTGTGAAGTCGGTCTAAGAATATCGCTAGAGCTGTCACCTCTGAGTGGGGCTGGTTGCCTATCGCGATGTTGTAGTCAGCCAGCTGATAGACATTCTTGTGAACCTTTTGAGAGCCGACTATGACTAGGATCGGTTTGTCTCGTGAAATCTCATCTAGGCATTCGTTGATGTTGATTCCGTACATAGTCAGGTGGCATATTATACCCTTCTCTTTCCAAGTCTGCAGCATCTTCCCCCAATTCCTTTCATATCTGACTACAAAAGGTCCACCCCACCGGTTCACAACATCTCGAATTCTCCTCTCTAGATCTCTGTCTCTCTGTCCGGAATAGACAACCCCTGAGGCGGAGAGAGCTCTGGCTGTCAAGAAAACGTGCATTGTCGATCTCTTGTCGCGCTCTATCCTGTGACCGATTCGGAGCACCGAAATTTTTCGTTCAGTCATTTTCTGCTCTTCATTTGTCTTTTACGAAGTATTTATGGAATTCGAATGTCGATTTCACCTTCTATTCCGCATTCTGTGTTGCCAAAAGATGTTAACTACGTACACCGAAGAGAGAATTGAAAGGCAAAGGTATGTTTGCTGGTGAATAGATTTAAGTCTCCAAATTCGTATTTAATATTGTAGATGCAATGCGTAACCAGAGGTTGTTTCAATGGTCTCCTTTGTAGACGATGACACAATTACGAAGGTTGCTGAGGTATTAGGTGAAGATGAGGCTATCCAGATCGTCGACATCCTCAGAAAAGCCAGCGAAATCACAGATGATGAGATCGCGAATAAAACGGGAATAAGACTGAACTCAGTTCGCAAGATTCTCTATAGACTGTATGATCACTCTCTCGTAGGATTAAGAAGATCAAGAGATCAGAACACAGGCTGGTTCATCTTCCACTGGCGGCTACAACCAGATCAGTTTGAAGGCTTTATCACCAACCAGAAACGTCACGTCCTCGAGAAGCTGCAAGCGAGAATGGAGTACGAGAAGGATCACGACTTCTACTACTGCTACACGCAAGGGTGCAGAAGAGTGCCCTTTGAGGATGCTATGGAACTTGTCTTCAGATGTCCAACTTGCGACAAATCAATGAGGCACTATGAAAACGGAAACATAGTCAAGATTCTGGCGGAAAAGGTTGAGCAGTTGAGAGAGGAATTGGGTGAGTGAGCGGTTACCATCTGCAGAAGAGGCGTTAAGACTTCTCTCCGAAAGCGGATGCACGCCTCAGGTTATAAAACACTGCAAGATGGTTGCCTCCATCGCAATGGAAATCGCCAGAGCATGTCAAAAAAGAGGACTAAACGTTGATGTTAAGCTTGTCAGAATTGGAGCCCTCCTCCACGACATCGGACGCTCAAGAACGCATAGCATCAATCATGCAGTCAGAGGCGCCGAAATCGCAAAGTCACTCGGTCTACCAAAACCTGTTGTATCTATTATTGATCGCCACGTAGGCGGCGGCATATCCATGGACGAGGCCGAAAGATTGGGATGGCCGATTAGGAGCTACATTCCACGGACGCTTGAGGAGAAGATCGTGACCTACGCCGACAAGCTGGTTGAAGGGAGAAGAAGAGTGCCCATAGAAGAAACGATCAAAAAGCTTTCTAACAAGTTGGGTGAGACGCATCCGTCGATCAGAAGACTGAGGGAACTGCATAGAGAGTTTTCAGATCTCCTTGGGGATCATGGTGCCAGTAGTAACATTACGTGAGAAGGTGAATGCAATCTTCTCTCGATTGTTTGATCCTTCTTGGAGTGACGTCTTCCGATTTTGAAAACGCAATAGAGAAGTCCAAACACAGTCGAGACATCATTAAATTCAGTCTCCAGAGTTGCTTGAACACGCTGCTGAGTGCCAATTGGGAACCGATGCTGTAGGGCTGGTACCGAAGCTTGGGCTTTTACTCTTAGCAGCCGCCTTTGTCCCTTTTTGTCCAAAAGAACAGGTCGAATAATAAGCAGATTATTTGGATGTGATTTGCTTTGTCAACGGATATTCGAGTTCAAGTGCATATGATCGTTTAGAGTTTTCCAGTCTACGTCGGTATTGACGCATCCGTCTCTAAGCAGAGCTACACCCTGTCCTGCAACTCCAAATTTTTCGCAGATGAAGCCTCCAAGTAATAGTTCCTTTAAGCATGCCACTCCCAAGCAGGCGTTCGGCTTCTCTTTTGTCAAGATCTTTTTTGCCATGCTCCCGCCTGGAAGTATAAACACATCCTGATAGCCTAGTCTTTTCGCCTCCTGAATCACTTCTTCTATCCTGCATTTTCCGCATTGTTGACATTCATACCCGTACTCTTGTAGCTCGGCTGGGCAGTCTCTGGAGCGCAAGCATTGAGGCAGCAACAGTATTCTCCGCTTATAGGGGGTGTTTGCAAACTTAGACCTGGAAGCCTTGTTCTTTGTCTTCACATAGAGTTGGAATAGTTCCTTTTCGTCCACACCCATCTTGGCTGCGAGCTGCTCCAGCTTTCCGATTGCTATCCCGCTGATTCTTAATCTAGCAAGCTTCCCGATCATTCGCATGACGACTTTATTCTTGCTTTCGTCCATTTCTGTCTCTTCCACGGAAGGCGATTCAAAAGGCGTATTTCGGGAATCAACATTTAAACATTCTGCTTGATTGAAATAGAAGTCCTCCTGAGCCATGTTATCAAGTTATATTTCAGAAAGATAAAGAAGGGGAAATCCAATCGAAAAATGCTAAGAGCACCATAATGGTGGGCCGGGCAGGACTTGAACCTGCGACCTCAGCCTCGTAAGGGCTGTTTTAGGTCTTTTGCGATGTCCTAACCACACTAGACTACCGGCCCTACTCAGATATGGTAAAAGCATTCCATAAATAAGGTTGATGCATCCTCTACGAGAGAGGAACTTTTTTAGGATGATGTACATTCAGGTTAGTTGGAGGGCGGGGTTGCCCTAGCCTGGTAGGGGGCAGGCCTGCTAAGCCTGTGGCCTTTCAGGCCGCGCGGGTTCAAATCCCGCACCCCGCGCCATCCCAAAAGGCAGAGAAGAATCGGTCTTTGAAAAGCATTTTTGAAAAGACTTTGATTTTGAGGAGATTTCAGAATTGGGTTCATGTTTGACCATCGGTCATTCATTTCAAGTTTGCCGGTGAGCTAGTGGAATATCCACTTCGGCACTTTTCTTTTGTATTCGATGTATTCTTTGCCAAATCTCTGTTCTAGTTTCTGTTCTTCGTAATCAGCCATTTTGTTATAGAGATGGATTATGAGCAACCATGGTATGATGCTCAAGAGAGACATCGTTCCGATAATGAAACCAAGATATGCTAATATGTAGCCCAAATACATTGGATGCCTAACAAGAGCAAATATTCCAACCTTCACCAAGTCTGGCCACAACTTCTTATTGAATAAAAGCCAGTGCCCCCAAGCAGTTATTCCGAAACCCAGTGCCACCACGACTAGGCCTAATACCACACGAGGTATTAACGGTATGGAGTTCGTCAGAAACGTTGAAAGAGTGAAGATGAAGGAATCTAAAACCCAAACGACTGAAAAGAGTATAAGAGCTACTGCTTGAAGTAGATGCGCATCCGGTAACTCTGCATGTTCTTTGTTTTCTGCCATTGCTTCCACGCCTGCCATTCCGTATGTTTGCCTTATTTCTCTATCATATTTCCATGCAATTGAAAGATCTTTCTTGACTTTACCTTCTTAATGTTCTCATGGCAAAGCAACCTCTCGAGTTGCGTCAAAAAATCTTGTTCCACAATCTGAACATTTCTCACTATACCAATGCAGCTTCTTTCCGCAAGATGAACAAGTCCACCGTTTCTCCTGCTGCTTTAGCCATTCCTTGACGATCATCATCTTGAGCCGTTTAAGATTCCGAAGACCCAAAGCTCTATGAGGTCTAGTCTTGCTGAAATCAACTAGCTTCTTACAAGGAAAGTCTTCACATTCGAAGCAGTATGTAATCTTCCTCTCCTTGATGCATTCTCTGAAATAGCAGTTGGCACACCATTCGTTAACAAGGTTTGAATTACAGCCTTTACAACGAATCTCTTCTCGAGGCATCCCCATTTTTACTTCCCAATCAAACAACGCTTGATCATTGTCATTGTAAGCACGATAAGTGGTGCAAGCTCCACAGTAGACTCCACATATTCCTAGCAAGGGTGCATTCTTTTTGTCTGGCATATTCTTCAACCTTTGTGGTTGTACACGCTGGCAGCTTCATGATTGTTTTACTAGCCTTTCTATCTCCTTCTGATCGATCTCTGACATTATCCCAGGGAACCACTCGGTTGCCTCATTGTATTTTTCTTGAAGATCCTTCTCATCCTTGATAAAATAGAGATGTTCCAGTTTCTTGATTACATCTGAGGAAAGTTCGTAATGTATATAGTGCAGCTTGAAGTCATAATGGACAGCGTTATACTTGATCCGCAAAGCTTCAACTAACGAAGCAAGGGTAATAGCACGATAGAAACCCATGGCTTCCAGATAATTGCCCCTATTGATCTCCTTCTGCACAAAATTGTTGAACATATCAAATCTTGACTGAAGTCTCTCCAACCTTTTCTGCAATTTCCTAAAAAATGCATCCTTGTCCAGCGGAGGAGGCTTGACCCTATCAGACTTGTTGAAGAAAAATACAGCGTCACCATGTATCTCGGGTTCAAGAAACTTGTCTGGACTGCTGAGTTTCAGGACAGCGAGGTCGATAACTAGGTACTCATTTGCGCCTTCTAGTCTATAGAAGGCTTGGAAGATTCCTGATTCTGGCGGATGTGTGACATCATACTTCTGTTCAATATTGGACAAAGATTTCAAGGCTTTTTCGACCGAAAGGAACGTCTCTTCTACTTTCTTGTCATCTACAACCAAATAGAGGTCAACATCTGACCATTCATCGATCCGTTCGAAGGCTGCGGCTCCGCCTTCCCAAAAGGCATGGACGTAATCAAGTGGTTCCAAGGCATCGGTAAGAGTTTGAACTATGACTTTACGCGTTAACCTATCGCCGTTGGTCATGGGAGGCACCTATTTCAAAGACGGAGGATTGGATTTGAGCATTGCGTTCATATATTTCTTCGTATTCGACGTCGTCATCAAATCTGAAGAATGTAGCCTAATCTTTTGAGAATCTTGCATATTAATATGAAATAAGAGATGGAAAGATAGGCTATTTATAGTGGCACTGATAAGCCCTATTTCTTGATGCGGCGAATTTCGAACACCACTGGGTTTTCTGCGTCTGGGCACGCGTTGAATATTACGTCTTTGTTTTCGCTCCAGGGGAAGTCTGCGCCGTAACGCATGGCGTAGACTTTGGGAAGTAGAACCATAAGTGCGCTGTAACAGATGTTGCCTCTTATTGATTCTCCGTCAAAAACTATTTTATCTCCAACTTCATGACCAAATGCACATGTTCCTTTCTGACTTTTTACGATAATTTCAACGTTACAGGGCATGCGAATCACCAACGAAAACAAATAATGGACTTTCTAGGTTTATAACTTTCTAACGAAGGCAAAAATCGGAAGTTTATAAAATTCCAACTCTATTATAGATTAGAAACCTTTGATCAAGTATGGTGATGGTATTGAGTTCAACTTCTCAACCAAAAGGACGATTTTACACACGTGTCAATGAACAAGACTTTCTCGGAGTTACGATTTGGCCTGGAAAGAAGGATCCTACGGCTGAGGTCATCGTTGTCCAGCTTAGACGTAGAGATGGAGACAACTGGGAGACTGTTGGACGACTGGCAGTTTACAGGACGACCGATGGAATGTATTCGAAACTTCCAGAACGCAGATAGGCACAAAACAGCGCGCGCAATTAAGAAGTCTCACTCCATGTGTGAGAACATTTTGTGCATTTGAAGTGTTCTATAGTTCTTTCTCTCCTAATACCTGCATGTTCACCTGAAACTCGAGAGACCCATCGGAATGCTTCTCCGTTTCCACATCTTAGACATGTCCGAGAGACTTTTACCTGCTCAACCCGGGATTTATCAATAATATGAATAGGTGTTGAGTCTCTTCTCCTAACAATTCTGGGTGCCACAACCCGTTTTGATTCAATCAGCTTCTTACACTTTGGGCACCATAATCCATCCTTTGTCTCCCTCAAATAAGTGCCACAGGCGTCACAGAATCTCATGTTAATTCATATACATCATATGCACGGTGCCAATTTAGGTTTCTAACTTTTAAATAGGTTTAGAAATTAGAGACTTAGAAGGATCCCCATGTTCATGTGATTCCTGTGATTGTCAAAGAAGTCTATGCGAAAACCATTCTATCAAAATCCAAAGTTTCTGATTATACGATTAATCCTTACATTGGTTGTGAGCATCGGTGCACTTACTGTTACGCACGGTTTATGAAGAGGTACACGGGTCACACGGAACAGTGGGGCAAATTTGTTGATGTCAAAATAAACGCAGCGACTCTGCTGCAACATGAAATAAGGAAGAAACGAGTTGGCAAAGTTTGGATAAGTGGAGTGTGCGATCCTTATCAGCCAGTTGAAAGGAAATATGAACTAACGAGAAGATGTCTCAAAATCTTATGCAAACAAGGTTGGCCTATCACAATTCAAACAAAATCTCCTCTCGTAATGCGAGATGTGGAATTGCTAAAAGCATTTGGCAATATTGAAGTAGGACTTACAATCACTACAGCTGACAAGAGCATCCGAAAAATCTTTGAACCTTATTCTCCTTCGATTGACGAAAGGATTGAAACATTGGAGAAACTGCATTCTACAGGTCTTAGAACCTACGCGATGATAGCGCCATTACTCCCAAAAGCTGAAGGCTTAGTGACACTAATTAGTGGAAAAGTAGATTATGTGCTTATTGATAGAATGAACTATCATTATGCTGATTGGGTATATAGAAAGCATAGATTAGAACACGCAATGACCGACAACTTCTTCATACACAAGAAAACAGAACTTGCCAGAGCACTTGAAAAGGAAGAGATACCCTATCATTTGCTCTTTTGATTCATGTGCCTTTGACGTACAAGGCTCCGATTCCTGGCTCAACAATAGCTTCTGTTCCAACTTTCTTATGCTTCTTCATCATCGATGATTCTTTCCGAGATATGCTATTTCGTCCAGCAATATGGTCGTATTCAAAGTTTACTCGTACGCAATAGATACTATAAGTTTAAATGCGGCAGCTCACAACTGACCTAAGCACGCGAGAATTGGAATTCCAAGAGAATGCTAATTCTTCGTTGTAAATCACGGGAGGTGCAAATCGATTGTCCTATAGAGAACGCCGAGAGATGCACAAGGCAGTTTGCGCTGATTGCGGCCAAGAATGTGAAGTACCATTCAAACCTGATCCAGACAGACCTGTCTACTGCAGAGACTGCTGGTCAAAAAGAAGATCCAGAAGAAGAGAGAGATATTAAGCTCGAAACCTAACATCTATCCTTTGTTCACAACTCTTTTTATTTCCTTGTTTTGTTCCTTGAATAGTATCTTGATCTCAGCAAATCTCCACTAATGGTGCCCAGTGGTATCTTGCGCCCTGATCTTGGAATTCATTTTTGAGGTTCATAATTCATTATTGTGCCCAAGTCATCTGTTTTCTACCGATGGTTCCTCGAGGCTTGTCTATTGCTTGACGAAAGAAGAAGGTTGGTGTTACTGGGTTTAGCTTTTCTGATTCTTTTGATTCTTTCCTACTTTGAGAACGTTATCTTCTTCCAAACATTGAACACTTTGTTTCTAAATCAGCTCCTAGCTTTTCTCATGGTTTTCATTCATAATATCACCGTGATATCTCTGATTTTGTTAGGCATGACATTCTACGTTGAACTAGTGGTTCAAGGCTTCTTCCAAGGACAGAAACATGAGCGTGTTGTTCTTGAACATCCCGGAACCTTTGCCATAGTATTCACAATTCTAATCGTCTTTCTAAGCATTCTGCGTGGAAGCACTCTCATTTTCGGTGAAATAATGGTTGAAGCACTTCCCAAGATTCTGTTAGCAAGTGTCCCGATCGCAATCGTTGAAGGATACAGCATTTACTTGACGATCAAAAAAACATTGAGCAGAACGATCTCCTTGAAAGCCTTGGCCTACATTTACGTTCTATTCTTCATCGCAGCCGTGGTCGAAGTTGGCTTCATAAACCTCTTAATGTAGATCTGTTCATTCATACATGCATGTGTGCAGGTGGTCATATGAATAAAAGAGTCTGCGCATTGCTTGGCATCGTTGGACCGTTGATAGCTTACATCTCGATTGGAGTATCAATAGCGCTCTCACCATGGTTCAGCTGGGAGAAAAGCGCTTTAAGCGATCTTGGACATGCAGTTAGGAGCCAAGCCGCCCCGATATTCAATCTTGGTCTACTACTTGCAGGCTTTCTCATAATGGTTTATGTGATTACGGTTTTCAAGAGACATGCTAAGTACACAAGCATCTTCCTAATTATGTCGGCTCTTTCTCTTCAGCTAGTGGCAACATTTGACGAAGTATATGGCTTTCCCCACGTTGCAGTGTCAGTGTTGTTATTCCTATCGCTGGGTGTAGCTTCTCTCACATACGTTGTTGAAAGAAAGTCATACCTCGCGGCAGCAGCCTTCATAATTGGCCTTATTTCTTGGGCACTTTATGGCATGAAAATGTACAATCTCGGCGTTGCTGTGCCAGAGACAATCTCGTCTGTCATGGCTATTTTATGGATAATATACTCTGCCATTAGAATCGCACACAATCCTTCAGGTAATCGGATGTTGCGGGTGTCGTAGATGACGAATCAGAAAAAATATCCTGAACCAACAGTTGGCGGGTTAATACTGAATGACAAAAAACAGATATTTCTAGCTAAGTCCCATAAATGGAAAAATCGTTGGACAGTACCCGGTGGACACATAGAACTTGGAGAAAAAGTAGAAGAAGCTTTGAAGAGAGAGATTGAAGAAGAGACCGGGTTGGAAATAGAACCTCTCAGATTCCTACTCTTGCAGGAAGCGATCTATTCAGAAGAGTTTTA
>Ga0209636_10003539_pt1 | contig 15908 bp, 14 predicted proteins | sample DeeMarSWOR152_54_FD_187464 | JGI IMG/M metagenome (GOLD analysis project Ga0209636, IMG submission 187464) | Marine sediment microbial communities from White Oak River estuary, North Carolina - WOR-1-52-54 (SPAdes) (version 2) | ecosystem: Environmental > Aquatic > Marine > Intertidal zone >...
GGCGGACATGCAAAACAGATTAAAGAGTACTTCAAAAATGTTATACTCCTTTAATCAAATGTACCACTCACATTTGTGATTTAGAATTTCATTGGCAAACTTTCTTGCATTTTGCATATCATTTTCATTTGGATGTTTTATTATCTCTTCAATTTACTCTTTTCACTCCGGTCGCGCTCCTCTCTTCCTAGAAAAGCTTGTGTGTGAATTTGTGTGGGATTTCCGACATGTGCTTCGTCTGTTTTATGAGAGTTTTTTATAAGATAATTTGATCAGTTTTAAAATTTTAATACTCTAATTTTTTCCTTTAAAGATTCTAGGACAATATATTTGTTACATTTGGGACATTGACCATTCAATTGAAGATGTTTTAACAAGAAATCAATACCAAATGCAGTTTTACAGTGTGGACATGATGTAATTCCGCATTCAGGACAATATAATTGGTGACCTGAAGACCTAGCTGCCCAGGTATGATTACAATAATAACAACGGTAAAATTTCCACTTTTTAACAAATGCTTTTTTAGTATTTAATTTTGGATAACTTGAACTTGCTTGAGGTAGATAACAATGGCAAACTGGACAACTTTTTTTAATATCTAACCAAATAGATAGATGGTTAGAATGAAAATAAGTCTGACATTTGGGACATTGTCTGATTATTTCACCTTTAAGTATCTCACGCCTGCAAATGCAGCAATTAAATTTTAGAGGTTTAGAAGTATCTCTGCTTTTATCATACTCAATAAATGTGATTTGCTCTGTTGACTGAACCATATATCTTATACCTATAATTCTTGTTCTAAAATATGATAATGGTGTGATTCTGAGATACTAGTATCATTCTCTATTTATTAAACTCGAGATAGCAGAACTTTCTGTATTATTAATGACAGATTGGTCAAAAATCCATTCTTGATATAATCCAACAGAGGGCCTATGAAGAGATCTTCTGATACACCTTTTGATAGAGAAAAAAGTTCAATAGAAGTCTGGTCATCATCAACAACAAGAGGAGGAACATGATCTTCTCATAGTAATCTTGATTCTGATTGTTGTTAAGTGACTGTTACGGATAAGTTTGTGTCCTTTAATTAATGGTGTATCTTTTATTTCGTGGTTCTCATTAGCATTCTGCCTCTTTGTGTTAATTCAAATTCAATTAACGGTTGGATTATCTAGTAACCTTTTTGAAAACTGTTTGCATATTCACATGTTTTAAAGAGGCTAAAATTAAAATGGAACTTTTTGAGAGAAGTCAGGAGCAATTGTACAAGGTCTGTTTAGTTGGGGATGCCGGGGTTGGAAAATCTGCAATTTTAAACCGATTTCTTGGAATGGAAGAGAGGTTTCAATGTGGTTATAAACCAACGATCGGAACAGAAATTGCAGCAAAAAGTATAATTATAGATGATATAGAAATAAAATTCCAAATATGGGATATAGCTGGACAATCACATTTCGAATTTATGAGAGCTAGTTTCTATAAGGGATCATGTGCAATAATAATGGTATTCGATCTAACAACCCCTCAAACCCTATATCATTTAGATAAATGGAAAAACGAAGTAATGGCCAATGTTAATCGGCCTATTCCTTTTTTGGTGGTTGGAAATAAAGATGATCTCCAAAGTACTATTGATCATAAAGAAATTAGAAGTTTTATTGAGAATTTCAAACATGAAACCCCATCAAAATCTCCTATCTTTTTGTTTACCTCTGCTCTTACTGATCATAATATCAAAAAAGTATTTAAAACCCTAGGTCGTTCTATTCTAAAACATTATAATGTTAAAAACCTTCCTAGTCTTCAAGCTACTCTTTAAAAATAAAATTACGATTTTTCTGAAATAAAGATCCCTCTTTTCGAAGAATAGTTTTGAACAAACATTGGATTGTTTTACCAACGGAAATTTAAACTAAAACTGTGAGCTTTCCCACAAAATCACTGTCATAACTAGCAAGATACTGAATATTCAATTCTTTACAAATTTCTAGTATTGTAAGGTCTGTAAAACTTAGTTCGGGATCATTATACTTTTTGAACATCTCCCAAGTGTTCTCATATATTCGCTGAGTTATTTTAAATAATTGAATGATTTTAGAAATACCACTTTTCTCATCTCCATAGATAAACGAATGTAAATTACTCAATAAATCCAAGTTTTTTCTCCTAGCCAAAAGTAAAGTGAAGCATTCATCTACATTATAATCACTTGTTACAGGGTATCCCATTTATTATTCATAAATAAGTCACATTGAATTATCTAATTCATTTGTATTTTCGACCTAATCTTGAAAAGTTTTTCTAAATAGAAATAGATGATATTCACTTTCAATGAAAAGGTTAATGGGACTTTTTGAGACCTCTCTGGAAGGTGTCAACATCCATCCTCTTTTTTTTCGAGAAATGATAACATTTTCCAAGCAATAAAGGGGTATTCATGAATTTTATTCGCGCTCCTGTTTCTACAAGGCTATTTACAACTGAACCCATATCATAAACCATCCTTGCTTTATGAATAATATTTAATTATCCCAGAATATATTAGTATGAAAAGACATAAAAGTCATAATAGTTTACATTTACCAAATGACAACTACTATTAAGATAGATGATGATACAAAGTCAAGATTCGATAAACTGCAAGCAAGAATTTTAGTTGAAACTGGAAAAAAATTGACTCAACAGGAAATCTTGGAACTCTTATTAGAACATGCAGAGAATGATGAAGAAGAAATAGTGCTCAGATTATCGGGTATTAAATTTCCTCCTAGTGCAGAAGAAAGAAAAAGGATTTTATCACTCCAAACTGACTTTGGTTTTGACACGTCGAAGGTAAATGAGGATAAAATCATTTATGAGGACACCTGAATGGCTGTATTCTTGGATACGAGTTTTATTGTTGCTTTTTTGAATAAAAAAGATAGTAGAAATGAAAAAGCAACGGCACTATGGAATAAGATTATGAATAAAAAGAATTTTTTTTATTCTGCGTATTACTTGTTATTTTTAACCCTATTCAGTGTATTAAGGCTGAAAAATTTGTTGTTTATGATGAAAGCTTTTCTCTTGGTCCAAATGAGTATATCTGGTTTAGTTTCAATATAACTAGTCTTCCAGTATACGGTCATTTTGAGGCAACCTTTAACACTGGGCTTGATCTCTATATCATGAATGAAAGCGACTCTCAGAAGTGGCTCGCTGGTGAAACAGAAATTTATACTTTTTGTCGGGAAGTTAGAAATACAAGTTTTTCTTTTACCTTCTCTGGTACTGGTATTTGGTTAGTTATCCTCGATAACACTAAAACCATGAATATTGTTGAAAATGGGCACTTAACCATTACGCTTTCGGATGAAATCCAATTGATCCGTTTGACATCCGAGACTATCCCCAACGAATTGAGGCTCAACGGTTTATCTATCAACCTCCAGGTCTGCCTGAATGGGTTCTCCTAGTAGCCGGCCTTGCAGTGTTCGTCAGTTTTATTGTGTCTATTGTTTATGTGTAATTCCTCACAAAACGACAAGTCCTAGTTGTAATAAAGAAAAACTCGTTCAACTGAACTGTGAAAAAGCGGTCTAGATCTCATCAATTCTGAGCTAAAGGAATCTGAACTGAGAAATATTCTATCATTTCTCGCTGATATTATACCCTTCGGTGTTAATGAACCTGAACTATGAAGATAATCAAAATTCTGTTAATATTCTGTTAATATAGCTTCCTATTAATACAAAATCAACTTTTGATGAATTAATGTTTTTGGTTATACAACATATCGTAATAGTGGAGGCAAACTTCGCCATATATGTTATATTTGACTGTTAAAAATAAAAATACGATTTTCTGAAATAAAATTTTAATTTCAATTGTAAATAGCCTCATAGAAGGTCAGCAATCTCACCTTAATAGAAGCAATTTCCATAGGGAAACCCGCAATATGCAACTTGTTTAGGATTTTTACCTTCTTTTCTTGGTTAACTTCATTCCCTCTTTAAAAGCAACTTCATTAAGGATTTTCCTGAGAATTTTTGCTTGGGTTTTAATATCGTTTGATTTGATGTTGTTTGCTTTTATTTTTCGGGTTACATCGCCCAATGCGTTCTCCAAACTTGTTAAATCAAGTAATGCTGCCGCTTTGCAGAAAAAGCTTTTTGATCTTCCATCATTAAAATTTTCTAGCATTGTTTCAAGTAATCTAATTCGTTTATCTTGTTGGTCTATAAATTTCTTTACTCCATGTTCTTTTATAAAATTCAAATTTGACAATACTTTTTTATCTGGCGGATAAGAGGAAGATAGTTCCAATTGCTGATATTCTTCATCACTTTTGAATTTCGAGCATGGAAATTCAGAACATTCAGCACAAACTTCGAGATTTTTGTTCTTGACACAACATGTTATGAAGGAACATGATGGATGTTTGTTAAAGAAGTCAGGACCACAACACCCAGGACATCTTGAAGGTCCCACAGTATAGTACCTTGGGCATAAGCCACAATCAAGACCACATACACCAATTGTTGGATATGTTTTTGTGAGTTTATTCATTTTACACACCATATTGGAACTCTATCAGCATATTATTCCATTATATTTAACAAATTTCGCTTTTTCAAGGTGGCGTTAGGAATTTAACCAATTAGAATATTTAAAACTGGAGTTGATCCTTTCTTTTCTGAATCAAAAAACTATGTGATAAAATTTCAAATTTTTGTGGACTAATAGCAATTAAGAACATTTCATTTATGTACACAACACCGTTTGGAGGTAAACTTCATCCTATATGTTATATTTGACTGTTATCGCAATGTTGACGTTTAATCAAATCGTGAAGACAAGTTGGTGAAAAGGTATAAACTTATCGAATAACTGAAAGAAGTTTTATAGGATTAATCTAAGGATTAAAGAGATTTTCACCTGACTTCTTCTTGGAGTTCTTCTAGTAATTCCTCGGCTTGAGCTAGTAATTCTGAAAGTTCCTGCAAGTTGTTCGGGTGTCCATTTTTGATTTGATTCCGAAGAGAAGAAAATTGTTGCCAGAGAGCGTCATGATCAAGAGGTTCCGACAGGTGTAAATATTGGGGAAACCCGAGAGGGCGAATGGAAGATTCTTTGGAACCAGTCGTTTCTACTTCCCTTGTAATATTCGCTTCAAGATTTGCAATAGTCAGCTGATCAATTAACTGTGTCAACTGGTCATGCTGCTCCCAAAGCAGTCTGCGTATTTCAAGTTGCTTTCTAACATAATAAAAAGAAGTTCTTGATATGATGACGATGAATAACAAGAAAATTATCATCAACAATACTTGAAATAAGAAGGTAGGTGACATCCATTGTGGGACAACATTGAATTGTAGAATCTCAGAATAATATACTAATCCCTCATACAAAAAATAAATCTCTAGTTGATGGATACTCGCGTGTTTTGATCTTATCTCAAGTTCAATAGTTGTATTTTCGCCAGGATTAAGGTCAATTTGGCTGTCATTGCCGGTTAAGACGTCATCATCGGAACCAATAACAATTAACAACAAATTTAACGAGATAGGCAGAGTATTAATGATAGTAAATGAATAAATAAAATTTTCACCGCTATAAACAATCGAAGGTGGGCTTCGAGTGATTTCAACGGAAATAGAACCAAGAATATAAAAGGAATATGTTTTAATGGTAATATTATTCCAACTATCACGAGCTCCAATCGTAAGTATATGAAAACCACTGGAATTAATGGTTTTAACGATAAATGGAGAAATGAGGGAATTATTTCCCAAGGAATCCCATTGATACCAAACAGATATCAATGTGGGATCCATAATCAAGAATTTAATTTCAGTTAATGGAATAATGATTGAATTGTTGAGAGTTGACTGAAGTTCAATGAGTGGTGAGTAATTCACATAGAACTGATAACGTACAGTTGTCAGATAACCAACAGAATCATTGGCATGAACCGTTAACCAGTGATAACCCTCAATGGTGGGACCAACAATAGTCCAAGGGGTAATTAATCTGAGATTAATCCCATCATCCCAACTAAACCAACATTGGTCAAGCAAATAATCATTCAGAGAAAATTCAATAACTGTTCCTGGGGAAATAGCAGTATTATTGAGACCATTGATGAGAGTAATAGTTGGGGGTTCCGTGTCATAATAAACATCAAAATCTATCTTGATGGAATCAATGTGTGGTGAGGGACCTAGAGGATCTTTGGCTTTCAAGACCGCTCTCCAGTAGAGTCCATGATAAGGATTCATTGCAAAAGAATAGGTTTCATTAAGGGGGATAGGGATCCAGGTATTGCTATCAGTTGATATTTGGTAGTAAATGCTTGTATTGGGAAAAACAGTCTGATTAGCAGAAATAGTAACATTGTGTACAAATCCTTTACTGGAGTAACAGGAAATTGATTGTGCTATTGCAGGTGAGAGCCACTTAACTCCAGTGGTTACCAAACCCCCACCTAAAGAAATAGTAAAAAAACTTCCAAAACCCAGCTTGATTATCCCATTTCCCCATCCACTCGTGTTGGTCGCTATCGCGTCAAGATAATCAGTATTATCAAACGTTTCGACGTATGAATGGGTAGAGCGAAAAATTTTGTCCTTAATTATTTTAGGATATGTTATTTCAAACTGATGTGTTGAAGTATTGATTTCTTCTATATGGTTAGTATTCAATCTGTTTTCTTCGGAAAGTCTTGAGATAAAAAGCTTAGGGAAAAAATCACCCTCGGAAGCGTCTGTCCATATTAGGGTTATTTCCTTTATAGGTTCTCCCCAAAAATATGATAGAACCAAAAATATTTTGATCAAAAGAATAAGTCTCTTGTTATAATTGAACTTATTTAACCTTAAAGACAAATACTTCCCATCTCAACAATCACATCATTGAGAAAATTGGTATTATTTTAGTTTTTCATAATGGGAAACATTTTCATTTCCGAAAATGAAGGACCAATAATCAACTGTTTTGGCTTAATCTGAAGAGAATTAGACTCTTCTGGTCTGCAGGGGGAGTGGTAGTGATGATTTTGAAAGTATTAAATTCATGATAACGATAAATTTTAAAATTGAAACATTACAGCATTAATGTCGTAAAATTGGTATTTTACGATGTTCATAGATGTTCATCGATTTGAAGTTTTATAAAAACTTATTAATCTGATCTGTCAATTTTAGCATATAGAACTTCAAGACATCTTAAAAAAATATATTTCATTTGATAGGCAGCAAAAACGTTTCATTAAGAGTATTGAGATGTTGTTGGTTTAATTACTGGAGGTGAACTAGTTGGCTGCACAACAATTGGAGCAAATCGAACAACTAATAGCTCAGGCAAAGTTCTCTGATGCTCTAAAAGAATTAACAACCCTCGAAAACTCTGATCAGCTAACAACTGACGACCGATTGATAGTGAGGTATTTACAAAGTACTGTTATCCTGAAGATGGGAAGGTTCAAGGAGGGAACACAAATTGCTGAACAATTATTGAAAGATAGTAAAAAAGTTGGTAATCCACTGTTAGAATTAAATTCTCTTATTAATACCCTCTGGGGCCTGCAATGTCTTGGAAGATGGGATGAGGGGTTACAGCTGGCCAGTAGAGGAGAAAATTTGCTTAAAATTCTCACGCAAACCCAACAGCTTGGATTAAAAGAAAAACAAGCCACTATTCTCCATCATAAAGGCTCAATTTTGTATTCTAAAGGAGAAATTAATAAAGGTCTAGATTTATTAAAAACCAGCCTAGCCCTAAGAGAAGAGATTGGGGATAAAAATGGTATCATCGATTCCCTATATGTTTTTACTTTGGAAAAGTGGGGTCCAGAGCGAGTTTTAGAGTACAGTCAAAAAATTTTGGCACTTAATGAGGCGATTGGTGATCAACAAGGGATAGGAAAGGCTAATCTGGCGATTGGTCAGTACTTCAAGGATAGAGGAGAGCTGGATCGGGCAGAAAAATATCTCCAGAAAAGTCTAACAATTTTTGAGGCAATTGAAGACCAATTTTCTCTCGCGATGTCCCTCTTTCAAATCGGTTACATTTACCTTCATAAAGGTAAGTTTAATCAAGCATTCGAAAAGTTCCAATCAAGTTTAGCCCTTTTTGAAGTTACTGGTCATCAAAAATCAATAGCTTGGGCCCACAACTTTATTGGTGCGGTTTATGGTTTTAAAGGTGAGATGGATCTATCGTCTAAACATAATCAGAAAAGTATGTCCATCTTCGAGGCAATTGGAGACCAACGAGGATTTGCTTCAACCCTCAATAATAGGGGATGTTATTACGGGGAAAGAGGGGATTTCAAATCTGCTACTGATTATTTTAAACGATCTCTTAAGATTTCCCGTAAATTTGGCTATCATCTCATAACGATGGATTCACTCTACCAGCAGATTCGACACTATGTAGATATCCTTCCTTCAAAAACTGTAAAAAGCTATTTAGCGGAAATGAGGAAAATTAATAATTTACTAGGAGCCATTCCACGTATTAATCAGCGGTATCGCTTAGCAGAGGCAATAGTTCTGAATACTTATGGAAGATTAGTAGATAAGACGAGGGCTCAAACAATTTTTCAACAAATCGCTTCAGAAGACATCGTGTGGCTCGAGCTAACGGTAGATGCCATCATTAATCTAAGTGGTTTGCTTTTATTTGAAATAAAAACATTGGGTAATGATTTAGCTTTAAACGACTTAAAACAGGTGATACAAAGGTTATCAACCAAAGCTGAAAATGAAAATTCCTATTGGCTACTTATTAATTCGTTTCTTCTTCGATCCAAGCTAACATTGTTGGATCTAGATATAGTTCAAGCAGAACATTTGTTAACCCAAGGAGAACATCTTGCAATTGAAAAGGGGTTACTAAAATTAGCTAGAATGATTTCAGTTGAACGTGAAATATTATGTACTCATTCAGACAAATGGAAGAGGATTATTGACCAAAAGCCCTCTACAAGTGAAATGATTGAACTTACCCAATTTAATACCATTATTGAACGAATGATCCGCAAACGGATTTATCAGACTGAAGAAGAAATTATAGAGTATACTAAAAAAGTGCAACAGCTAATTGAAGTTTGGGACCAAAGAAGTTGGGATTAATGAAAAAGATAGATTGAACGTATAGCAATCTAAAATCAATCTGAAATGATTTGAATAAGTTCTAGTTTGCTTGTTTTCACTTATTTCAATGGATTTCTCACCAATTACTAGTCCATCTTTGAGTTGAATAACACGATCAGCGATCTGGATCACAGTGGGATCATGAGGAACCAATAGAACAGTTTTTGCGAAATCTTGCTTTAATTACGGTGAGAAGTAACTTCAAAGGCAAGTTTAAGAGAATGTATAGTGGTTTATTCGCAATTAAAAAGAGTACGATTTCTAGCTACATATTCCTTATGTTTATCTTTTACCAACTTGAAAAACGAGAAAGCTTTGAAAATGGTGTAATCAATTTTCATCCCGTTTCTTAAGGTGAAATAATCCTATTTTGGAAGCTTGGGGTTCAATTTTCATGAAACACAGCAATATATTAGTCAAAGGAGGATTATTTATTCCTATTTCTTCTCTATCGCCATCAGACTGAATTCTTGAAAATCCCTACTAGTTTGGAAACATTAATTATATTCAGGTCATTAAGAAGGAGTCTGTAAATTTAAATACCTCTAAATCCGTGTTATTTTGTCTATACTCTGTACTATGGAGGTTATTGAATGAGAAAAAAAGAATATAACTAGACTGATTTTCTACTTGGAGCTGGAGCTTTTTACGACATCAGCTCAAATATCATGAAAAAGTTGTTATTTCTATTCTACCTGCCATATTCACCTTGAAGGGGAACATACAATACCTTCTCGATTGATCTCTTTGTGATTTTTCCATCAGCTTTCTTTTCAAGTAAAATCAAGTCCTGTGATTTTCCATATACCTCAAAAGGTGTAATCAACTTTCCTCCTTCTTTAAGTTGATTAACAAGTGGAGGAGGAATCTTATTACAAGCTGCAGTTAAGCATATTTTATCATATGGAGAATTTAGTAAATACCCTTTCCCTCCGTCTCCCTTAACCAAGAATAAATTTGGGTATTTAAACAGAGAGATTCGCTTCTTTGCATACAAAAAAGTGTCATGGTCTATTTCAATTGAGGTTACAAGCCCTTCTGGCCCTACTATTTCTGCAGCTAAGACTGCTCCGTAACCCGAACCTGTCCCAACTTCGAGGAATCTATCACCAGGAGATAATTCAATCGCTTCATAAAACATTGGATAGGAGTGAGGACAGGATATTGTTGCTTTTTTCCCTGGGAGAGGGAAAGGAAGTTCTTCATATGTATGATCTCGATAATTGAAGGGGACAAAGACTTCCCGAGGTATTTTAAGCATTGCTTCCTCGAGAGCTTTTGACTTAAGAAAACCCATTCTTTTTAATGAAGTTATTTTTCTTTGTCTTTCTTGAAAAAAAATCCCTTTCGATTTTTTTGATGGTTTTGGAGGAGGAATGATCCATCCAAACATGATACTTCAACCTAGTAGATATTAAAATCACTTCAGAGAGTTATGTCTTATATAGATTGCAGTCTAAATACCTTTTTAACCTCTTCATTTGATTCCAGGTGAATTAGTATAATTCTCTTGCTTCTGAATCTAGGAGAATTTAGAAAATGGTTTTACGCTTTGGTATCAGACCTTTTGAGTTTCAAGACTTCATTAGAATGATAGAGAAAGGACAGCTAGATATGGCAAGTGTAAACTACGCTGACATTGTGAAAGCTAGTTTACTAGATAATTTCCAACATTTTGAGATTACTGGTGATTTAATATTTATTTTACCTGGACTCATTACCAATCATGTGATCCAACAATTAAAAGAGTTCAAAAAAAGCAATAATTACTCTTGTTCAGTACACTTACCACTTTGGTCTATCGAGATAGCATCCCCAAATGTCCACATAAAAAAAGCTTCTATTAAATGCATTGTTGAGACAATAGAACTGACTAGACAATTAGATCCTATTTGTTGGATCATACATGCAACCGGAGCATTGATTTCAGAATTTACGCGAATAAATTTACCGAATTTTGTGAAGTCATATATGTACAATCAATTCGCTTCAATTGCACAAGATAGTATGGAACAGATTATTAGTCAGACAAATATTTCATCACGTAAACTTGCGGTTGAGAATGTTGAATTTCCTTTCAGAGTAATGGAAGATTGTCTAGAAAGTCTAGATTTGAGCGTGTGTTTTGATACTGGTCATCTTTTAGCTGGATATTCTGGGGAATGGACGGGAGGTGTTGTAGACTTTTTGGAAACTTACTACGATCGCATAATAGAACTTCATCTTCATGATGGTATGAAACCCAGCATAGATCATAAACCTCTGGGAGAATGTGATCTTCCAGTTAATGAACTATTTGAAAAACTGTTAGAGAGGACCTTCTCTGGTCCACTTGTTTTTGAAGTAGATTTGGACGATGTAAAAAAGTCAATGACTTATATAAAGGATAATGTGCCTCAAGCTTTATTGTAATGGATAAAACTGATGAATAATAGAATAAGGATAGAGGAAAAACCAATGTTTCAAATTACTAATCTTCTAAAAAGGCACAAAGGTTTTGTCATATTAATAACGATTATCTATATTTTCTCAGCTATCACAGTCCTTACCATGCCGAAGGGATTTGAGATCTCTCAACTCATTGATAGTTATATACTCTTTGGTCCATCATTTTCTACTTTTATCTTATTATTAACCATTGGAGGATATCTCATTTATCGCTATCTCTCAAAACCATCTCCTCGAGAAGAAAGTATGTATCAACTTATTTGGGGAGTGTCTTTCTTACTTTATAGTGTAACTTTCATTGGTATGTGTTTACAATCCCTTGGATTCCAATTTGCTAATATGGATGACCCTATTTTTTTCCTTCTCTGGCGAAATCCAATGATCTTGTGGGTCACAGGTATGTTCATTGGTACAATGATGCTGTTTACAGAGGATAAAAAGGTAATTTATACTCCAGCATTAATAATCCTTCTTGCTGGTGAAATTTGGTTCTTTTATCGACTCGTACTTTTTGTAGATGTAAATTCTATTGAACAAACTATGTACGGATTCCTGTTCGGCGAATTCATTCCTATGTCAATATTGATTGCCTATCTTTTCTATACTTACGGAAAAAATTTCAAATTATCATCTGCTTGGGTGTTGACAATTGGTTTTTCTTTGTTATCCTTAACCTACGCAGCTTGGGCGCCTTGGCATTTTTCTGATCTTAGATATATCTACTTTATTTGGTTTGATCTCTTTCTTGTTTCATTGGCTTTCATATTGACTGGTTTTTTTGCACTACCAAAAGAGATAATGAGTAAACTAGAAAGAGAAGAATATCTGTCTTAATTTTACCGTATATCAAAGAAATATAGTTTACTATTACTCTAATAAGTATTTTAAACCAATGGTTAAAGATAATTAATAGAATTATTATTGATATGACAATGGATAATGACATGCTATCCAGTGGTTTGGATGAAGTTCTACTAATTCTGGTTCTTCCTTGCTACAAATAGAAGGATCAGCGTATGGACAGCGCGGGTGAAACCTACAACCAGAGGGGGGATTAATAGCATCAGCAACTTCTCCTTTAGGAAGTTCATAGTTCTTTTCTCCAGGAATCGGAGTTGGAATAGCTTCAATTAAAGCCATAGTATAGGGGTGAAGAGGTCTCTTGAATATTTCCTCAACCTCACCCCTCTCAACAAGTTTACCAACATACATAATTCCAATACGATCTCCAAAATGTCTTGCAGTTGCTAAATCGTGTGTAATGAAAAGAATAGCAAGGTTGTATGCCCGTTGTAACGATTCTAGTGAATCAAGTATACCGGCACGTCGACTGACGTCTAACATACTTGTAGGTTCGTCAGCAATAAGAAGTTCAGGATTTAAAATAATCGCACGTGCAACAGATACGCGTTGTCGTTCTCCGCCACTGACTTCATGGGGGTATTTATAATAATATTGAATTGGAGGAGATAAACCTATTTCGTTAAATAATTCCAATACTTGTGGGTCGGTTATTTTTCGTTTCTGAAACCACGAATGATAAAAATAGATAAGCAAGGCTATTGAAAACAATACTAAAGCTGTTAATACACTTGTGCCAACATAATCAATTGGAATTACACCCTTTAATATTTCTTGTATGAATGTTATTATTAGGTTAATGGGCAATGTTAATGTTGTGGATATTGTATTAATTAAAAATTGCAACGGATCAAAGAGCATCAAACCAAAAATCTGTGGTATATGTGACAGAATGTAAGTGAGACCATTAATTGACCCTTGTAATGTAGGTTCTGCGTTACCTTCAGTCAAAAGAGCTAGAATAAGCAAAAAAAATGATACAAAACTACTAAAAAATAAACCCATTTCTGCAAAAATAGAATTACGTAACCTTTTCTTCGTATTTGAGTCAGTAATTTTATCATGAATAGTTAAAGAATGGAGTACCGCATCTCCCAGCTTCATTCTCGGACTCAATGAAGAATAAGGATTTTGAAATATTATTTGTGATTTAACATCTTCTTTTTTGGGTTTCAAATCATTATAGGATATATTTTCCCCTTTCCACATGAATTGTCCAGCTGTTGGGTTTTCTAAGCCAACAATGACCTTAGCAGTAGTGGTTTTCCCACAACCACTTTCACCAACAAGACAAAAGATCTCTCCACGTTTAACAGAAAAACTGATATCATCGATAGCATGGATGAACTCATCTTTTTTTGAAAATAAACGGTGAAAGAAACCACGTTCAACTGGATAATATTTTTTCAGGTTGGCGACTTCTAATAATGGAAAGATTTCTTCGTTGGATGATTTTGACTGCATTTTTATCACGGAATTATCTAAATCGGATGTTGTATCTGTCATCATACTTGAAACATTTTACAATGTGTTCAATTTTATTTTTTGAAGCAAGTGTTACAAACTCTGGGTTTTCACTTTTGCAAATGTCGATGGCATATAAACAACGATCAGCAAAACGGCAACCTTTGGGAGTATTTCTTAAATCTGGAGGTAATCCTGGAATATGTGCTAATTTTTTCTTTGTTTCGTCTTTAACATTTGGAATAGCAGCAATCAAAGCTTGGGTGTATGGATGTGCTGGTTTTTCAAAGATTGTGAAGGTATCACCAACCTCAAGGAGTTGCCCCGCATACATAATCGCCACTCGTTGTGTAATTTCTGCAACAATCCCAAGATCATGGGTAATAAGAATAACAGTTAAATTAAAATCTTCTATAAGTTCTTTAAAAAGTTTTAAGGTCCGTGCTTGTACTAAAACATCCAAAGCAGTTGTTGGTTCATCAGCAATGATTAATTTTGGGTGTAATAACAACGCTAGGGCAATTACTATCCGTTGTTGCATTCCACCCGAGAATAGGAAGGGATAATCGGCTAATCTAGACTTTGAAATTTCTAGGCGGTTGAGAAGTCGCAAAACGTCATTCCAAGAATCCTCGCTCCAGCGATTATGTTTCTTTAATGTATCAATGAAATGGTTTTCAACTTTTAATAATGGATTAAGTGCATTTTGAGATGCTTGAAAAATCATTGATATTTCGGATCCTCGTAACCGTTGCATTTTTTCCTCTGATAATTTTCCTAAATCCTGACCATTAAAAATGATCTCACCTTTACGAATAATCCCCCCTTTTAACAAACGTAGTAATGAAAATCCAAGAGTGCTTTTCCCACAACCAGATTCTCCAACTACTCCCAAAACTTCGCCATTGGGGAGTTCAAGAGAAACGTGATCGACAGCTCTTACGTTCCCTTCGTCTGTGGGGTAATCAACCACTAAATCATGTACCTTTAGAAGAGGTTGGTTGTTTCGAATCATTTTATCCCAAGCCTAATTTTAGTAATAAGAGGATTGAATTTATCATTTAGAGCATCACCTACAAGTGAAAGGGCAAAAGCTAATAAAAAGATCATTAATCCTGGGAATATTATCAACCAAGGATATAACCGTATTTTTGAGAGCTCCCTAGCATCGTATATATCATATCCCCAATCTGGGGTTGGAGGTTGAATCCCAAGACCTAAATAGGCAAGACCTGCGTTTGTAAGGATTGCATCGGTCATATTAAATGGAATTATTGCAATTGATGAGGCTAAAACATTGGGAGTAATATATCTTAGTAATATTGTTAATTTTCCAGCACCTAATGATTTCGCTGCTTCAACATAAGCTTCTTCTTTGACTTGTAACACTTGGGATCGAATTACGCGAAAATATGTTGGAATATAAACAACTGCTGTAGCAATCGATACTGGTGCTATGGTTTTGAAAAGGCCAGTTGAAGCAAAAAATAAGGCTAGAGCAATAGCTAATAATAATGAGGGTAATGAATAGATAGAATCAGCAATTAGGGTAAGAAAACGATCAACTTTTCCGCCAAAATAACCTGAAAGGATTCCCAACGGAATACCAACTATCATCGCAAGTAAAGTTCCAGAAAAAGCGATTATTAACGTGATACGTGACCCATGTATTATACGAGATAACATATCACGACCCAATAAATTAGTCCCGAAGGGGTGCTGTATTGAAGGTGGAGCATATCTACAATAGGGATTCTCCTCCCCACAGTTTCTATTTCGTTCTGCATAGTTATAAGGGGCTATAATATCGGCAAAAAGTGCAAGAAATACCATTATACTAAAAATGAGGAGTCCTATTGTCAAAGACTTATTGCGAGTAATGAATACCCACAAATTAACGATTTTGGTTTTAATATTCAATTTTGGCTTAGCTGTTACTAAAGTAGTCAAAATTCTCACACCTGAGGTCAGTATTCTATTCTTGGATCC
>Ga0209636_10003540_pt1 | contig 15906 bp, 9 predicted proteins | sample DeeMarSWOR152_54_FD_187464 | JGI IMG/M metagenome (GOLD analysis project Ga0209636, IMG submission 187464) | Marine sediment microbial communities from White Oak River estuary, North Carolina - WOR-1-52-54 (SPAdes) (version 2) | ecosystem: Environmental > Aquatic > Marine > Intertidal zone >...
CCTGGAAGACGGCACTGCATATCCCCTGGAAGGAACCCTTCAGTTTCGCGACGTCACGGTGGACCCGACGACAGGGTCCGTGATCCTGCGGGTTGTTTTTCCAAATCCGGAAGGAGTGCTCCTGCCGGGCATGTTTGTCCGGGCGGTGGTGAAGGAGGGCGTCAGCATGCAGGCCATCATGATTCCCCAGCAGGCAGTGTCACGCGATCCAAAGGGCAATCCCATCGCGTTGATCGTGGACGACGCCGGTAAGGTTCAGCAGCGGATGCTAACGCTTGATCGCGCCATCGGCAACAAATGGCTCGTCTCCTCAGGTCTTGCGCCCGGCGATCGTCTGATCGTCGAAGGCCTGCAAAAAGTGCGGACCGGCGCTTCCGTGAAGGAGGTCCCTTTTGATGCCGGTAGCGAGAAAAATAGCGGGGAACGTAGGAATGCGGCCTGGCCGGCTGAAAAATCGAATTGACGGAGCCGCATGATGTTATCGAGATTCTTTCTGGATCGTCCGGTTTTCGCCTGGGTCATCGCTATCATCATAATGGCGGGGGGAGGATTGGCGATCTACAATCTACCCGTATCCCAGTATCCCCCAATCGCCCCGCCGTCCATCGCTATCAGCGCCTTTTACCCGGGGGCTTCGGCAGAGACCGTTGAAAACAGTGTGACCCAGATCATCGAGCAGAAGATGACCGGCTTCGACAAGATGCTGTATATGTCCGCCACCAGCGATTCGGCAGGCGCTTCGCGTCTCGAGCTGACGTTTGCCCCGGGAACCGATCCGGATCTCGTCTGGTCTCAGGTGCAGAATAAACTCCAGCTCGCCATGACGAGCCTGCCCGACGTGGTCAAAAGCCAGGGGGTCACGGTCAGCAAATCCACCCGGAACTACCTGATGATCGTGGGTCTGATCTCGGAAGACGACAGCTTGGACGGCAACGACTTGAGAGACTACGCTCAATCCAACCTGCAGAAAATCCTGGCGCGGGTGCGGGGTGTGGGCGAGGTGGAAATATTCGGTTCCGGGTATGCCATGCGCATCTGGCTCAATCCCGACAAGCTGACGGATTACCACCTGACGGTGGAAGAGGTGCTCGCAGCGCTTCGGGCCTACAATGTGGAGGTTTCTGCCGGGCAGTTTGGTGGGGCGCCTGCGGTGGAGGGCCAGCGTTTGAACGCCTCAATCGTCGTCCAGAATATGCTCAAGACCCCTGATGAGTTTGCCGCCATCCCCATTCGCATCGATCCGGACGCCTCCACCGTGCGGATCAGGGATGTCGGCCGGACGGAATTGGGGACCGAGTTCTACGATATACAGGTTTTTCACAACGGAAAACCTTCCGCCGGCCTGGCCATCCGGCAAGCCGCCGGCGCCAACGCCCTGGATACGGCCGATGCCGTCAAGGCGAAGCTGGCAGAGATGAGCGGGTACTTCCCCTCGGGGATGAAGGTCGTCTATCCCCATGACACTACCCCTTTTGTCAAGGTGGCTATTGAAGAAGTGGTGAAGACCCTCTTCGAGGCGATCCTGCTGGTCTTTTTGATCATGTGGCTTTTCCTGGGGAACATCCGGGCCACCCTGATCCCGACCATCGCGGTGCCGGTGGTACTTCTGGGGACTTTCGCGATGTTGGGCTTTCTCGGGTTTTCCATCAACATGCTGACCATGTTCGCCATGGTGCTGGCCATCGGCCTGCTGGTGGACGACGCCATCGTGGTGGTGGAGAACGTGGAGCGAATTATGAGCGAAGAAGGTCTTCCGCCCCGGCAAGCCACTGCCAAGTCCATGGAACAGATCACCAGCGCCCTGATCGGCATCGGGCTGGTGCTCTCGGCGGTCTTCGGCCCCATGGCGTTCTTTCCCGGCTCCACCGGGGTCATCTATCGCCAGTTTTCCGTGACCATCATCGTCTCCATGCTGCTGTCGGTTGTCGTGGCCCTGATCCTGACGCCAGTTCTCTGCGCATCGCTTCTCAAGCCGGTGGCGGCGGGGCATGAACCGGCGGAAAATGCGATTTTTTTCCTGCGCCCCTTTTTCAGGGGGTTTTATCGCATCTTTTTTCGAATCAGAGACCTGTATGTGGGGCTGGTCCGTCATTCTCTTTCAAGAAAACTCCGCTACCTGATCATTTTCCTTCTGATTGTGGCGGCCTTGGGGGTCCTGTTCCTTCGCATGCCCACCGCCTACCTTCCGGATGAAGACCAGGGAACGATCCTCGCCCAGGTGATCATGCCCAAAGGCGCCACGCTGGAGCAGACCGGGAAGGTCACGGAGCAAATCCAAAGCTATTTCCACGAGAACGAAAAAGAGGCGGTGGAATCTTGTATGACCATTTCCGGGGTCAGCTTTTCCGGAAGGGGGCAGAACAACGGCATGGTGTTTGTCAAACTGAAGGACTGGAAGCTCCGCGACCGGGATGACCTGAAGGTCAAGGCCATTGCGGGAAGGGCCATGGTCGCCCTTTCGAATATCCGCAACGCCATGGTGTTTGCCTTCCCGCCGCCGGCCGTCGTCGAACTGGGCATTGCCAAGGGGTTCGACTTTCAGTTGCTGGACCGGGGCAGTATAGGACACGAGGCCCTGATGGCGGCGCAAAACCAGCTCCTCGGGATCGCGGCTAAGGACCCCAGATTGACCGCTGTTCGGCCCAACAGCATGGAAGATGTGCCCGAATACCGTATCGACGTGGACTGGGAAAAGGCCGGCGCCCTGGGGGTTCCCATTGCCTCCATCCACAGGACGATCTCGGCGTCCTTCGGCAGCGCCTATGCCAACGACTTCATTCAGGGCGGCCGGATCAAGCGGGTGTATGTCCAGGCGGACGCCCCCTACCGGATGTTGCCCAAGGACCTGGAAAAACTTTATGTCCGGAATACGGCGGGGAAGATGGTTCCCTTTTCCTCTTTCGCCTCCGGCCGCTGGACGTCTGGTCCTCCCAGGCTGGCGCGCTTCAACGGGTTTCCTTCCATAAACATCTGGGGAGAGCCGGCGCCGGGGAGGAGCTCGGGAGAGGCCATGCAGGCCATGGAAGAGGTAGTTGCAAAGTTGCCCAAAGGGATCGGTTTTGACTGGACCGGGCTTTCCTACCAGGAGCGGATGTCGAGTTCTCAGGCACCCCTGCTGTATGCATTTTCCATTTTCGTGATCTTCCTGTGCCTGGCGGCGCTCTACGAGAGTTGGCCCATTCCCATTTCGATCCTGCTGGTCCTCCCCCTTGGGGTTATCGGCGGCGTCATCGCCTCGAGCATGCGGGGGTTGGCCAATGACGTCTATTTCCAGATCGGTCTTTTGACCACCCTGGGTTTGACCACCAAGAACGCCATCCTGATCGTCCAGTTCGCCAAAGCCGGACTGGAAAGGGGGATGGGGCTGATCGACGCCACCCTGGAGGGGGCGAAATTACGATTTCGTCCGATCATCATGACCTCTTTGGCCTTCGGTTTTGGCGTCCTGCCCCTTGCCGTGACCACAGGCGCCGGGGCGGGGGCCCAAAACGCCATCGGCACCGGCGTGCTGGGAGGGATGGTGTCCGCCACTGTTCTGGTGGTTCTTTTTGCGCCCCTCTTCTATGTTTTGATCGAAAAGCTCTTCGGAAAACGCAGGAAGCGTGAAGCAGCCAAGACAGAGGATGTAAATCCATCAGGGGATCAATGATATGAATAGGCACCCCTTTTTTCTACTGCTTGGAATCGCCCTCGTGCTGGGCGGCTGCACCCTGACGCCCAAATACACAAGGCCGGAAGCCCCGATCTCTGCCGACTGGCCGACCGGTGCGGCATACAAAGAAACCAAAGCGATGCCCGGCACACCTACAGCAACCCAGATACAATGGCGGGAGTTTTTTGCCGACGAGCGGCTTCAACAGATTATCGATATGGCCTTGAATAACAACCGTGATCTACGGCTTGCTGCCTTGAATGTGGAAAGGGCGCGGGCATTATACGGCATTCGACGGGCTGAGGTGTTCCCTTCGGTCAATGCGGTCGGCAGTGGGAGCAGACAGCGTGTGCCGGCCGATCTTTCGACAACCGGCACAGAGATGACCACGGAACAATACAGTGTCAATCTCGGTATCATTTCTTGGGAGATTGACTTCTTCGGCCGCATCCGAAGCCTGAAAGGCCGGGCGCTGGAAGAATACCTGTCCACGGAACAGGCCCGCCGCAGCGCACAGATATTGTTGGTGTCTGCGGTTGCCAACGCGTACCTGACCCTTGCCGCGAATCGGGAACACCTCAAACTGGCTGAGTCCACCCTTGAGACGCAGGAGACAGCCTACAATTTGATTCGACGGCGCTATGAAGTCGGACTCGCGTCCCAATTGGATCTCCGTCAAGCGCAAACGCAAGTGGATACTGCCCGTGGAGACATCGCCCGTTTCATGCAACTGGTGGCTCAAGATGAAAACGCCTTGAACCTTCTGGTTGGCTCCCCTTCCCGGATGCCGAACGAGATCTTGCCGGAGGACCTGGCCAGCGTTAAACCTCCTAAACAGATCTCTCCCGGCATGACTTCCGAGGTGCTTTTGCGCCGGCCGGATATTCTGGCGGGGGAGCACCGCCTCAAGGCGGCCAATGCCAATATCGGTGCCGCCCGGGCGGCTCTTTTCCCTCGCATCGCCCTGACGACTGCGGTCGGAACGGCAAGCAGCGAGTTATCCGGCTTGTTCAAATCCGGTTCAGGTACGTGGAGCTTTGCGCCGCAGATCGTCATGCCCATTTTTGATGCCCGGCTGTGGTCGGCCTATGACGCCACGAAAGTGGAAAGGGAAATCGCTTTGACCCAATACGAGAAGGCCATTCAGACGGCCTTCAGGGAAGTGGCCGATGCTCTTGCCGTATGCGGCACGGTGGACCAGCAGGTATCGGCGCAGCAATCCCTGATGGATGCCGTTGCAGAAACCTACCGCCTCTCAAATGTCCGTTATACCAAGGGAATTGACAGCTACCTGGGTGTCCTGGATGCGCAGCGCTCCCTCTATGCGGCGGAGCAAGGGCTTATCGCCATTCGCCTGGCGAGGCTCGCCAATCAGGTGCAGCTCTATGCGGTATTGGGCGGAGGAGGTGAATGACCCTGGTTCTGTGTGAAAGCAGTTTTCTCGTGCCTGTTTCTGATCGTACTATTCTCTTCTCTGTATGCTCGGGGGAAATGCCACAGTCGCTCGTAACCGATCCGCCGCCCTCCGCGGCGTGGAGATAACCATTTTTTTACCATCAAAGAATAACCTGCCCTTTGTTCACTGGTCCATGCGAAACATGCTCTGGGAACTGCTGGTGTGGGGTATTCGAGTTTTTTACCAGCCGCCCCCGTTCGTGCATACCAAGCTTTTCGTTGTAGACAAACAGTACGCACAGGTCGGTTCAGCCAATATCGATCCCAGAAGTCTGCGCCTTAACTTTGAGCTGGCAGTTGAGGTCTTTGACAGAGGATTTGTGAACACCCTTACAGACCATATTCAAAGGTGTAGAAAACAATCAACAGAGGTCTCGCTCAAAGATTGTGATAGCTGCGGATTGTCGGTAAAGATTCGTGATGCGCTGGCATGGCTTTTTTCGCCATATCTCTGAATCCTGCGGAACGCATGACATTAGCCCTGACGCCAAGTTCACGGGTGAAGGGGCATAAGCCAAAAGCTAGGGGGGAGATGTACTAGCAGTATAAGGTGCTCGTGAAAAATATGTTGAAATACCGGTTGAAAGGTTCAGTCATCCGCTGGGCATCCTTATGGGACCGGTGCCTTTCTCACGCCATCCAGGTTATCCTTGTGGTCCTGTTCGGTCTGGATTTCATCCTGCGAAGATACGTGGTTCAGCATCCTCTAATGGCCAATCTGCTCAACGTGATCAATAGGGTATCACTACTTGTCCCTAGGGAGAAAGTGTATTATAATTCTTAATGTTTCGGTCGAGAGTATTAGTCTTTTAACATTTCTTTTGGCCTTGGGTTGACAATTGGAATCAAATTATGCCTACCCTGAAGAGAATGTGGTGCTTGGCTGAAAGATAGCTGAGAACAGGGCTGCCCTGGGACGAGAGCATGGAAAGGCCGGAGAAAGACCTGGAACTGTGACACCGCTGGGTGATGGACAATACGAGTAAATCAACCAACGCCAATAGAGGCATAGTGATCTCGATTCGTGGCAGCGTAATTGACGCCCGGTTTGAGAGACGCCTTCCCTCGATTTATAATGTCCTTAGAGCAGGCGAAAGTGCGGTCTCAATTCCCTGCCCTGAATTACAATCAAGGAGGCTTTAGAAATGGAAAAGCATCACAAATTTTCAATTTGGTATGTGCTCTTAGCTGTATGGATCGTGCTCATCCTCCAAAACGCGATCTCCCACAAATTTCGAGTCCAACAAGTCCCTTATAGCGAGTTTGTCAAGTCCCTCCAAAACGGAAAGGTGGTTGAGGTAGCCATTGCTCAAGATCGTATCCAGGGAAAGATGAGGACAACTAAGAACGGCCAGGAGGTGGAAAAGCCCTTTTCCACGGTTCGCGTTGATCCGAACCTATCCCAGATGCTGGAAAAGTACAACGTGACGTTTACCGGTGTTGTCGAAAGCAACTTCTTGAAAAATCTCGCATCGTGGTTCTTTCCGGTATTGCTTTTTGTTGGCGTCTGGTATTTCATGATGCGCCGATTTTCCGCCCAGCAGGGGAGTTTTCTCACCCTGGGAAGAAAGAAGGCCAGGGTCTATATGGAAAATGAAGTCGGGGTAACCTTTGCCGACGCAGCCGGGGTGGATGAGGCCAAAGAAGAACTCGTTGAGGTGATTGAATTCCTCAAGTCGCCTGAAAAATTTACCAGATTGGGCGGAAAACTCCCCAAAGGGATCTTGCTGGTGGGCCCACCAGGCACCGGCAAGACCCTCCTGGCTAAGGCCGTGGCAGGGGAAAGCGGGGTACCTTTTTTCAGCATGAGCGGTTCGGAATTTGTCGAGCTCTTTGTGGGCATGGGGGCGGCGCGGGTGCGCGACCTTTTCGCCCAGGCCAAGGAAAAGGCCCCCTGCATTATTTTCATCGATGAACTGGATGCCCTGGGTAAGGCACGGGGAATGGGAATTACCGGAGGCCACGATGAGAGAGAGCAAACCTTGAACCAGCTCCTGGTTGAGATGGACGGCTTTGACCCAACTATCGGGGTCATCCTCATGGGAGCCACTAACCGGCCTGAGACCTTAGACCCAGCACTCTTGAGGGCAGGCCGCTTCGACCGCCACATACTGGTGGACCGGCCTGACAAGAAAGGACGGGAAGAAATCCTGAAGGTCCATCTGAAGGGTATCACCGTAGGCAATGATGTGGAGATTGAAACTATCGCCGGGATGACGCCAGGCTTTGTGGGGGCGGATCTGGCAAACCTTGTTAACGAGGCGACCCTTTTGGCCGTTCGTCACAACAGGGAGAAGGTGGGGATGGCCGAGTTTCAGGAGGCCGTTGAGCGAACCATTGCAGGGCTTGAGAAGAAAAACCGCCTTATTAATGAAAGGGAACGACAAATTGTCGCCTACCACGAGGTGGGTCATGCACTCGTTGCCCTCTCCCTGCCGGGCACCGATCCTGTCAGGAAAGTCTCCATCATTCCACGGGGGGTTGCAGCACTCGGCTATACCCTGCAGGTGCCCACCGAAGACCGCTTTCTTATGGCGAAAAGCGAGCTCCTGAACAAAATTGCAGTATTACTGGGTGGAAGGGCGGCAGAGGAGATCCATTTTCAGGACGTCTCAACGGGCGCGCACAATGACCTTGCCAGGGCCACTGATATTGCTCGAAGCATGGTCAAGGAATACGGCATGAGCCCTGAGTTGGGTCATATCTATTTTGAGAAAGACCGGCAAAAACAATTCCTCGAGATGGGTCTGCCCACGGCAAAGGACTACAGCGAGCAGACGGCACAGGTGATCGACCGTGAGATCAAGACAATCTTGGACGCTCAATATGAGATTGCCAAGCATCTCCTTACCACACACAAGAAGATTCTGGACAAGGGGGCCTCACTCGTCTTGAAGGAAGAGAGTATCGAAGGGGATCGGCTCAAGAAGTTGCTTGAAGCCGGTAAAAATGCGTAGAAATTATTGCAAGTTCAAGCGGTTATTCCAGGTGCCTTTACCTCCATGATTTTGCCGCAAAAAATATAATCAATCCAAATATCTCTAATCGCCCAAGGAGCATAGTTGCGGTGAGGACCCACTTTCCAAGTGCTGGAATCTGGCTAAAGTTACTCATGGAGCCGACCATTCCAAAACCAGGCCCCACGTTGCCCATGGTTGCAGCGGACCCGGAAAAGGCAGAAAGAATATCCACCCCGAGTGCGGTCAAGATAAGCCCTGAGAGGAAGACAATGCCGATATAAAAAGAGATAAACAGGATATTCACCTCAACCACATCATCTTCAACTGCCACCGTGTCCATCTTTACCATTATGACCGCCGCCGGGTGCTGTATCTTCTTAATCCTTTTTACGATTGCCTTCCAGAAAAGCACAATTCTGTCGGCCTTGATTCCCCCTGAGGTTGATCCAGCACAGGCACACTGCAAGGTGAAAAAGATCATCACTAACTGGGCAAAGGGTGGCCAAATGGAGCTATCAGTGGTTGCAAAGCCGGTTGAGGTCCCAATGGAGAGGACCTGAAATGCCGCAGAGCGGAGCGCATCGGCCCAGGAGTGGAGCTGGCTTCCGTGGAGGCTGAGCGTTACCGCGATAACCCCTGTTGTGAGCGCCGCGAGGTAGTATCTGACGATTGAAGATTTCCAGAGATCTGTGATTTTTCCCGTAAGTGCCGCGAACAAGATGCCGAAGTGTATGCCTGAGAGAATCATAAACACGATGATCACGACTTCCACTGCCGCGCTCTTGTAGTAACCGACGCTCAGATTCTTCGGGGAAAACCCTCCCGTGGCGATGGTCGCAAAGGAATGGGTGACGGCGTCAAATATACTCATGCCACACAGCAACAGCGAGATCGTCTCAAGAAGCGTGAGCCCCACGTAGATAACGACGAGGATCTGCAAGGTCTTCTGGGTCCTATAGCGGAAATTATCCGCGGCTAGGGAAGACATCTCGGCGCGGTACAGGATCATGCCCGGCTTTCCCATCGAGGGAAGCACTGCGAGCACGAAGATGATGATACCGATGCCGCCGATCCAGTGCGTCGCCGAACGCCAGAAGAGCAATCCAAGGGGGAGGGCCTCGATGTCCGTGAGGATAGACGAGCCCGTGGTGGTGAATCCCGATACACTCTCAAACCAGGCATTGGTGAAGCTAAATTCACCGCCCCACATTATATACGGTATGACACCAACCAGGCAGGATAAGATCCAGCTGAGGACTACAATGATAAATCCCTCTTTATTGGTGATCTTGGTTGTGGGAGGGACAAATATCAAGGGGAAGATCCCAAAGAGGGACGAGATCAGCGCAGTATAGAGCAGAGGGAAGAATGCCGAATCGGCCTTCACTGCAGAAATGATACAGGAGATCAGCAGGAAGAGCGCATTAAACAGGAGCACAAGCCCTGCATATCTGAGGATTATCTGCGGTCTCATTCTTGCGCCTCGGCCGTGCGGGCCTCTGCTACCAGTCTCTGAATAGAGGATACCAAATGGAACAGCTCGTCCTCGGTTTCAACCTGAATGGGGGGAAGCTCTCCGGTTTCCATAAAGCGCTGAATACCTTTTGTGGTGCTGATTATGGGGCTCACCACATAGTAGTTGATGAGGAAGTTGAAGATGACCGTAAAGATGAGGGCCGCAAGGATGGCCACAATCCCTGGCATTATCGCTCTGTGAGCCCTGTTCTTCAGGTCTGATGCGGTCTGATACATCGTCTGGTCGTTGAGGGCCACGAGTTTTTCAACCGAACCCTTTACATCCTGAAATGCCTGATGTGCCTCCTGGAAATACCAGTCCAAATTTCCCTGCTTCGAGGTATCGACGATGGGCTTTACCCACAGGTCTTTGTACCTCTTATATCTTGTGTCGATCTCCTCAACATATGCCGGCTCTCCGGGAATGGTGACGTTGCTTTGGGCTATCGCAAATCCCTTATGAAATACCTCGTCAGCAGACTCAATGATCGATCTGCCCTGTTCCCACTTGCCAGAAAGGAGCAGCAATACGGCGCTGTCCTCTCTTTCAAGAGCTTCGATCATCGTTTTTCCGGCATTGATGCTCTTATAGTTATCGTCGAAGAGCCTTTGCACGGATGTTCCCATCGTAGTCAGCTCGTAGATCGACCATATGCCGGCTACCGCCAACATCATGGTCAGAATCAAGAATCCAGATAGAATCTTCAAGCGTAAACCCATGGTTTTCCCCCGAGTTATGTAGTAATAGAGAAATGTCTCGTGTTTAAGCCCACCTCAATCACTGAAAACTATACATCAATGGGGTTTGAGGTGGGTAGCACTTTTTGTCGATTCTTTGGGATGAGACCAGAGCAGGCTTCGGCACGGTATGGCAGTCCACTCTGGCCCGTGAGCTGAACCTTAAAAGCATGGGTATGAACAGCAAAAGGAGGGAACAATGGAGGTAGCGATCTACAAACCGGACTTCATGGAAAGGCATGGAAAACTCACTCCTTCCACTGTGCTGGAGTACGTAAAGCAAGAATACCCGGTAGATGAGAACATCACCGAACGGGATATTGAAATCTATCACGAAAATGATTATGCACGAGTAATAATCAAGAGGGATCGAGGTCCGTAAATAGTATTGAAATCACCTCTTGGCAGCCACTATCGAAGCATTAATTGCCCCTTCAGCTGCCTCTCTGGTTTCCCAGCCCAGGGTCTTGACCCTTTTGCCCTCGAGCTCTTTGTAGATATCAAAGAAATGCTCCACCTCTCGCAGGAAGTGACGGGCTACATGATCGAGTTCCTGGATCTCGTTAAAAAAGGGATCGATTATGGGCACGGCCAGGACCTTCTCATCTCTCCCCTCCTCATCCTGCATGCGCAGGAGCCCAACGGGACGGGCCTCGATAAGACATCCCGTAACGGTAGGTTCATTGGTCATCACCAGGATGTCCATGGGGTCTCCATCCTCTGCCCGGGTTCCCGGAATAAAGCCATACGCTGCCGGATAGTGCACTGCAGAGTATAACACCCGGTCAAGCCGAAAAAGCCCAAGTTTGGGATCATACTCGTATTTGTTTCGACCGCCTTTGGGTATCTCCACGATCGCATACACCACCCTGGGTGGATCTGGGCCTGGGGCAAGTTGTGTGAGATTCATCTTTTTCCTCTATCTGTTAATTCTGGTTCCAAAATTGAGAATCCGATAGGCCTATGTCATTTGGCGATGACTCCCTTAAGCCCTCCGGAGATGAGAGAAGCGAGGTCGGTGAAAATGCGCGGTAATGCCAGGCCACCTGGGGAGGCCAGATATCTGGGCTTCCACTCGGGGCCGAACTTCTCCTTGTATTGGCGCAATCCTTGGAAGTTGTAGAAATGCTCTCCATGCCGGAAGATAAAGGCCCCCAATCGGTTCCAGAGCGGTGCGAATTCCCTATCTTCGAAACCGGAGAGTGGTGCCATGCCCAGGTTGAACCATCGGTATCCGTCTTGCTTCCCCCAAAGCATAAGTTCGATAAAGAGAAATTCCATGACACCGTGAGGAGCCCCCGGAAGGTATCTCATGAGGTCTACGGAGAGTTCTTCCTTCTCTCCCCCCAACCAGATATTGGCAAAGGCCACGATTTTTCCATCCTTACGAACGACTCCTACAGGGAACCATTTCACATATTCCGCGTCGAAAAATCCGAGAGAAAATCCTTTCTCACGAGCATTCTTTTCAGCCAGCCAGGCATCGGAGGCCTGTTTTAAATCCGGCAAGAGGGAAGACACGCCCTCTCGGGGAATCACCTCAAACAGACACCCTTCCTTTTCAAGCTTCCGCTGGGTGTGGCGCAGCCCCTTATGCTCGCTCCCATCGAGGGAGAAGGTTGCCAGTGGAACACGTGCCTCCTCCCCGAGCTTGAGCAGGGTGAGTCCAAGGTCAAGGTAGAGGTGGAGGTTTTCCGGTTCAACTTCGTAGAACACGGTCCATCCACCGTTGAGGTCACACATCTCCCAAAATCGCCAGACCAGTTCTGCGCATTCTTCGGCTGGGCCAATGGGATCTCCCATGGCCACCCAGCTCCGTCCTTCAATCCCGTACATGATAAAGGCATTTCCTTTTTGGTTAAAAAGCAATGCCTTGTCGCCAAGCAAGGAAAGGTTGGCGTATGTTTGGGGTGATCGTTGGACGATGGTGACGACTTTTTCCAAATCTTCCTGCCCCGGAAGGGCCGCCTCAGGCCGGGCAGGGCGCATTAGTCTGGCTATGGAGAAAAACAGGGCAAGGCCGATAGCCCCGACGGTGGCCCGGAGAAACCTGGGGGCATCGCCTGATAGGGTGAACCGCCACCAGAGATCGTGGGAATACTCGACATGCTTGTAGGCGAAAATCCCCAGCCAGGCCGACCCGGAGAGCACAAGGATGATGGGAACAAGCCAACCGGTGGTGAGGGGCTCGCTGAAGAGCGAGGCCTTCCGGTAGAAGTAGCGTCGGCAGGGCAGAAGTGCCCCGAGCATGATACCTAAGGCAATCGCCTCCTCGTAGTCAAATCCTTTGAACAATGAAAATGCTATTCCTGCTCCCAAGAGAGCTGCGGTAAGAATGTACGAAGCATCGAGCCTGCGCCGAAGGCCCCAGGCTATGATGAGCAACCCTGTGCCAACCAGGCTCCCGAGAAAGTGGGAAATCTCAATCACCGGCAGGGGCAATAGATCCGTTAACCACTCCAAACGCCAGGCCACCGCAGGTATTGCCCCAGAGAAGAGGAGAATCGCACCGCTCACAAACGTGGTAAAGGCAAGCACATGCGGCACCAGCCTGGGAACCCATTGGCCAAAGATGCGGGCGAGTCGCTGAAGGCCCGCTTTCTTTTGCACTATCTCATCAGTTCCAAGCAACACCACGGCTAGGGCTAGCGGGAGGAGGTAGTATATGGCTCGGTAGGCCAAAAGTGATCCAAATATCGAGGAGACAGGTACGGCGGGCGAGAGAAGCAGGAGTACCACCGATTCAAAGACGCCGAGCCCCCCGGGTATCTGGCTTGCCATTCCTGCGATTTGGGCCAGTAAAAAGACGCCGAGAAAGCCGTGCCAAGAAAGGGTAGCTGCGGCTGGGAGAAGCGCGTAGAGGACACTGCCTGCCAGGGCCCAGTCAAGGGAAGCGATGGCGATCTGGACAAGCAAGAGCCGGGTTGAAGGTAGGGAGAACTCCCATTCCCGGATCTTTAGAGGCCTTTTCCTCAAGGAGCTCCATAAAAAATATCCCCCCACAAGCATAAGGAAGATCACCCCGAGGGGGCGAATGGAAGAAAAAGGGAGGTGGAGGGCTTTAGGAACCATCATCGGCTCAAACAGGAACACTACGCCTCCCAGGGAGAAAAACCCGATCCAGAGGGTCAGCGTACAGAAGGCGATCACCTTGCTGATCTCCAACGCAGAAAGCTCCCAGGCCGAGTACAGGCGATAGCGTACCGATGCGCCGGCGATCATGGAGAGCCCTATGTTGTTGCTGAAGGCATACCCGATAAAAGAGGCAAGCGCAATCTTGGCGTAGGCGAGCGGATGTTGGATGTAGCGTAAAGCCAGGGTATCGTAGCCCGTCAAAATGAGGTAGCTCAGGATAGTAAGAGCAAAGGCCAACAAAAGGCGGGGAGCAGGAATTTCCGCCAAGTGGCGCACTATATCATGGTAATGGTACTCCCTCAATTCGTGATGGAGCACCCAAAGGGCTACGGCGAAAAGGAGCAGGCCAAGTAAGGGGCCGAGCCTATGGAGAACTCTTCTTTTCATTCTAAACCGACCTCAGATCACGGTATTACCGGAATCAAAACCTCACGCTTTTGTAAAAGATTTTCTTCACCATCTCGGCTGCAAGAATATAGACTACCACTATCGCCCCCAACACGAAAAGAAATAAAATCGGCAGTGGCCGGAAGCCAAAGATCCCTGCAAGGGGGGTGAAAGGGAAAATGAGCGTTACACCAACAATCAAGAGAGTTGCCAGCAATAAATACCTCCCCGGCACACTCTTGAAGAAGGGCTTTCGGCTCCGAATAACCAGTACAATCAGCGAGGCAGAAATAACGGACTCAACAAACCATCCAGTCCTGAATAGATCGGTGGTGGCATGCAGGATGAGCAGAAGCACACCAAACGTGAGGTAGTCAAACACCGAACTTAGCATCCCGAAGGTTATCATAAACTGACGTATGAACTTTATGTCCCAACGCCGGGGATGCTCAACCATTACACTATCCACGCTGTCTGTAGCGATAGCCATTTCCGGGAAATCAGTCATTAGGTTAGTGAGTAGAATCTGCTTTGGCAACAACGGAAGAAAAGGCAGAAAGAGGGATGCCCCTGCCATGCTAGCCATATTTCCAAAATTGGCACTGGTTGCCATAAACACATACTTGAGGGTATTGGCGAAGGTCTTCCTGCCCTCCTGCACGCCCTGCACAAGGACACCCAGGTCTTTTTCGAGTAAAACTATGTCAGCTGCCTCTTTGGCTACATCCGCAGCGCTCTCAACGGAGATGCTGGTATCGGCAGCATGAAGGGCTGAGGCATCATTGATTCCATCTCCCATGTAACCTACGACGTTTCCAGCCTTCCTTAAGGCGAGAATAATGCGCTCTTTCTGGTTGGGCTCAACCTCTGCGAAGACTTCCACATCATTTACCTGTTGAAACAGGGCTTCATCACTCATATGGCGCAGTTCCTGACCTGCAAGGATTTGTGGGCTTGATAATCCTATCTGTTGACTGATAGTGGAAGCAATCAGGTGATTGTCCCCCGTGATGATCTTCAGTGAAACGCCGAGGTGCATGAGGTGTTTGATGGTCTCGATAATTCCCGGCTTGGGTGGATCAAACAGAGCGAGAAATCCCAGAAATGTCATACCTGCCTCATGGTCTTTGGTGATGAGTGGGTCAGAGCCCGCATCTCGGTAAGCAACGCCAAGGGTACGATAGCCTTTATTGCTGAGCCCCTCAAAACGATCCTGGATCTGTTTCCGTACCGTGGCTATATCCACAATCGTTCCCTCTGGAGTTTCCGCTGAGGAACAGACAGCGAGTACGTTCGTAAGCGCACCTTTGGTAACCATTAGATGGGTGTCATCTTTCGAGACCACGATGCTCAGACGCTTACGAACAAAATCATATGGCACCTCATCCATTTTCCGGTAGCCAGATACGTCGAATTGACAGTGGGTCCGGATCGCCTCATCAATAGGGCTTGCAAACCCCGTCTCAAAAAAGGAATTAAGATAGGCGTAGAAGAGAACTTTTTCGCATTCATTGCCATGAACATCAAAGGCGGTCTGTAATTGCACCACCCCTTCAGTCAGAGTCCCGGTTTTATCCGAACACAGCACATTCATGCTGCCGAAGTTTTCAATAGAAGTGAGCCGCTTGACAATCACCTTCTCGCGTGCCATGCGTTTGGCGCCATGGGCAAGGTTGATGCTAATAATCGCCGGGAGCAATTGCGGGGTGAGCCCCACGGCCAGTGCCAAGGAGAAGAGCAAGGAGTCCAGGATCGGCCGTGCCAGATAGACATTGATGGCAAAGATGGCAATCACCAACATCAACGTAATCTCCATGAGGAAATACCCGAAACGCCTGACACCCCGTTCAAATTCCGTCTCTGCCGGCCTTAACTTCAGCCTTTCGGAAACCTTGCCAAATTCGGTCTCCGTACCAGTATGCACAACCACTGCTTTCGCCGTGCCGCTCACCACATGGGTTCCCATAAAAAGAGCATTGGTGCGCTGACTGAGGGGTGTTTCTGGGGATAGAATCCCAACCTCCTTTTCTGCTGGGTATGTTTCACCCGTTAAGGTCGATTCAT
>Ga0209636_10003541_pt1 | contig 15904 bp, 12 predicted proteins | sample DeeMarSWOR152_54_FD_187464 | JGI IMG/M metagenome (GOLD analysis project Ga0209636, IMG submission 187464) | Marine sediment microbial communities from White Oak River estuary, North Carolina - WOR-1-52-54 (SPAdes) (version 2) | ecosystem: Environmental > Aquatic > Marine > Intertidal zone >...
ATCCAAAACGACGATGAACTGTCTCCACAAGGCTGCCGGAAGATGAAAGTTGGCACGTCAGAACATAAAGATTGGGATGCTCCGCGTCCCATTTCTTCGGGGCTTTAACGGGTATTTCTATCGTCTGTTTGATTGTTTGGCCGGCTTTAATTGCTAATAGTTTCGCACTCGTAAGTCTGATTATTACTGACTTGCCATCTGCATCTCTCAGTTTAAATTGAACCTTCGCATCGTCAATATCCTGACTGCTTTCATTGGCTACTTCCAATATAACTCGCAGCTTCGCATTGCAATAATCTTTATCGAAAGTTGTATCTACGTGCAGACAGGCGATATTTACGCTGGGTACGCAGAACAGGTAAATCTTGCGCGTAATCCCGCCAAGTTGATGGTTGGCATAATATGTTCCGGAAGCCAGTGTGTCAGCGTCGGACTCATTCTTTACCAGAAGTGCAATATTGTTGTTCTCGCCTGGCTTGACAAGCTTGGTAACATCCAACTCGAATGGTGTAAAGCCGCCTGTATGCTGTCCTGCGTCTTGGCCATTGACCCGGACCTTTGCATCGCTGTAAACACCGTCACAGCGAAGCTTGATCCGATGGCCCTTCCATTCAGCAGGCGTGGTAAAGCTCCTGCGATAACCAGCCGCCGTTTCCTTTGCCACCTCAAAGCCCTGCATAACCCACTCACCGGGAACCTCGATATCAGACCAGCCCTCACCCCTTAGCGTATCGGCAATGCAGAAATCCTTTGGTGGTTTAGGATTAAACTGCCACGTGCCATTTAGACTCAACTGAAGCTGATAAACACCACCAACCCAAACAGGTCGCGGTGTTAACCTCAGCATCTCCTCAAGGACCTCACTGCGGGTTATCTCTTCTGGCAAAGACTCTGATGAAGACACGGCCATCTGCCGGCAGGATGTTATACCTGCTATAGTTATAGCCAAAACAACATTTAATAAATTCTTCCACTTCATTGTTTTTTCCTTTCTTTTCGGCTTTGCGAATTCGGCTTAAATTATTTAATAATACTTGTATGTGCAGCGCCGAACATCCTTACCCCGCCACTTTCCAACTGAACGACTAAACCTTTCTCAGGGTCTATACCAATGCAATTGCCCGCAAATTCCCGGCCGTTGAAGATAAGTCGCACTCTATGACCTAAGACAGTGCTTAGCTCACACCACCGCTCAATTACTTCTTTACCGTTTTCCTCAGTTACTTCGAGCCAGTGGTCTATTGACGTAAGCAGCCTTCGTGCAAGCGATATGCGGTCAACTACGGACCGGCTTTCAATATCAATACTTGTTGCACTTTTTTGCAGTTCAACTGGGAAGTGGGCTTTCTTCTGATGGCAGTTTATTCCTATGCCGACTATGTAAGAGCACCTGCCGCTATATGTTTTCATCTCGAGAAGGATGCCGGCAACCTTCTTGCCGCCTAAGATTATATCATTAGGCCATTTGATTTTTGCCTCGCTCTCAACTGTTTTACCAATGGCCTCGGCAACTGCTACCGCACAGGCAAGGCTGAGCAATTCAGCAGAACATTTGCTATCAATTAGGACAATTGAGCACAGAATACTGTCTGCTCGGCCGCTGTGCCATTTGGCACCACTTCTGCCTCTGCCTGTTGTTTGTTCTTCGGCAAAAATTACGATGCCGTCATTTTCTTCATTTTTTGCATATTCAGCAGCTATAACGTTGGTGCTTGAGGTGGATTTGTATACAAGAATTTCTCGGCCAATGCGTTTGGTTCTCAGGTTTGCTTTTATCTTGTCGGGGTCGAGCTTGTCGGTTCTTGGCATTTTCTTACCTGTCGAGGGCTATATCAACGGCCGCAGCCGAATGCGTAATTGCTCCTACCGCAATTCTATCGACGCCGCACTGCGCAATTGCCGACACACTATTCAGCGTTATGTTTCCCGAGGCCTCAAGCAAAGGCTTCTTATTCTTGCCGCGCATCTCATTGCGCATCTCAACAGCGTGTTTTAACTGCCATTGGCCCATATTATCAAGCAGCACAATATCAACACCGGGTATCTTTAATACGTGATTGAGCTGGTCATCTACGTGGTCAACCTCTACAGCGATAAATTTTGCCCCTTTTACCCTCCTCGCTTCTTCGACTATTTTTTTCAGCTTCGGATAAAAATTCCTGCCAAGCTCCGCCAAATGGTTATCTTTTATCAAAACAGCATCATATAACCCTAACCGGTGATTGTAACCGCCGCCGCACCGAACCGCATACTTTTCAAGAATCCGCCACCCGGGCATCGTCTTGCGAGTGTCGTAGATTTTCGCCTTTGTCCCCTGAACCGCACGGACATATTTGCGAGTTGTCGTCGCTATCCCGCTGAGTCTCTGCAGAAAATTAAGCATAACCCTTTCAGCACTCAACATAGAGCGCAGCGGACCTTCGATAGTCCCCAGTTTGCATCCTACGTAGGCAAGTTCGCCGTCATTGACGTGAACCTTCAACTTCAGCCTCTTGTCAAATTGTTTGAGTATTTCCCTGGCAATATTCATTCCGCATACCACTATCTCCTCCCGTGATATTATATTCGATTTGGCAATTGTCTCGTCCTTAAAAAGAAGCTCACTGGTCATATCACCCTCACCAAGGTCCTCTTCTATCGCCATCTTAATCAGTGGCATTGCTTTGGCTATGTTCAGTTTCTTCATTTTACTTCTTCCCGTGTCCTCTGTGCTTTTTTGCTGCTAAATAGCTTCTTTTCTTTTTCCTTGATTCAATAAGTGCAAATTCAGGCAGTTCTTTCAATTCTCGCAACTGGTCTCGCAGAAAAGCTGCCCGCTCAAAATCCAGCTCTGCTGCCGCTTCAAGCATTTCCTTCTCAATCTCAGAGGCAAGCTGAACTTTGTCATATTCGTCGTCTCCAAACCGGACTGCTTCACGAGCGGTCCTTCTGGCTTTTATCTGCTCGGATAAGCCCCTGCGAATTTCCTTTCTTATCGTTTCAGGCTTAATTCCGTGTTCTTTGTTGTATTTTAACTGAATTTTACGACGCCTGTTCGTTTCGTCAATAGCTTTTTGCATCGATTCTGTAACCGTATCAGCGTATAAAAACACCGTGGCGTTGATATTCCGCGCCGTCCTGCCGATTGTTTGTATCAGTGAAATCTGACTTCGAAGAAAACCCTCCTTGTCTGCGTCGAGTATTGCTACCGCAGAAACCTCGGGCAAATCCAGTCCTTCTCGCAGCAAATTTATCCCCACCAGAACATCAAACTGGCCGTTACGCAAATCGCGGAGTATCTCGACCCTTTCGAGAGTGTCAATTTCACTGTGCAGATACCGGCATCTAAAACCTTTCTTTGTAATGTAACCAGCTAAGTCCTCTGCCATCCTTTTTGTCAATGTTGTTACGAGCATTCGCTCTTTGGCCTTGACCCGTTTTTCTATTTCGCCTAATAGATGCGGTATCTGATTACCCGCTGGATGAACAAAAATTTCTGGGTCAACCAATCCTGTCGGCCTGATGATTTGTTCGACGACTTCATTGTTGCATTTCTCAAGCTCAAAAGGACCGGGTGTAGCTGAGACAAATATGACTTTGGCCCAGTTTTCCTGAAACTCTTCAAACCGCAAAGGACGGTTATCAAGTGCGCTCGGCAGTCTAAAACCGTGCTCAACCAGAACCTCTTTTCTGCTTCTGTCACCTGCCCACATCGCTCGAAGCTGCGGAATGGTAACGTGAGATTCGTCGATGAATAGTAAAAAGTCTTTCGGAAAATAATCAATCAGCGTATAAGGCCTGGCCCCAGGCGGCAAACCTGCTAAATGTCGGGCATAATTCTCTATCCCGCTGCAGTAGCCTATCTCCTGCATCATTTCAAGGTCATACATCGTTCGGGCCTGTAGCCTTTGGGCCTCTAAGAGTTTGCCTTCCTGGCGGAACTGCTGCAGACGCTCTTTCAATTCTGCCTTTATGCTCTCCACCGCACTGCCAATCCTCTCACCGGGCATAATATAATGCTCTGCAGGATAGATAAATACCTGTTCCTCCACCGCCAGAATCTCTGCAGATGTAGGATTTATATAGCTGATTCTCTCTATCTCTTCGCCGAAAAATTCGAACCGAACCGCAAAAGACTCATAAGATGGATACAATTCAACCACATCCCCGCGAACACGAAATGTCCCCCTACCAAAGTCATAATCATTTCTGTTATACTGCAGGTCTGCAAATCTGCCGAGAAGCTCATTCCTGTCCACACAATCTCCCGTCCGGACGGAAACCACCGAGGCCTTGTAATCTTCGGGACTGCCCAACCCGAAAATGCACGAGACAGATGCAACGATAATTACATCATTTCTTGTTGACAGGCTTGTCGTTGTGGAAAGCCGAAGGCGGTCGAGGTCGGCATTCTTCGATGCGTCCTTTTCTATATAAATATCGCGCTGCGGGATATATGCCTCAGGCTGATAATAATCGTAATAGCTGACAAAATACTCGACAGCATTTTCAGGAAAAAGCTCTTTGAATTCCTCATAAAGCTGGGCGGCCAGTGTCTTGTTGTGCGATATGACAAGAACTGGCAGGTCGAACTCAGCTATCACATTGGCCATCGTAAATGTCTTGCCGCTGCCCGTTACACCCATAAGGGTCTGAAATTGCCTCCCTGAGCAAAGGCCCTCCACAAGCCCCTTGATTGCTGCAGGCTGGTCTCCCGCTGGCCTATACTCGCTGTTTAATTTAAATATTGACATCTTTTAACCGATTATTAGGTCATTACAACAATTCATTATATGCTCAAATCACTCCAAACTCAAGTAAAAGAACACAATACTTGACTGTCCTTTGGCAAACTGAGACAATCAAATGTGAAAATGGAATTTTAGGAGCAAATTAAAATGAAAAAAATAGTTTCCACATTGCTCGTTCTTTTCCTTCTGGCTGGATGTGCCCAGACAGGCCAACAAAAAAGCCCGGAAAAGACAGAGAAGAAGTCTTACAAAGGAATACCTGTTGAATTACACCTGCAGGATGATGATACGTTGCCCGTCAATGTCCGGACAAAGGATAATGAGCCTATACCTGTCAGAGTTCAGTTGCAGGACGATAAGCCTGTGCAAGCAGCTCTGAAAAGTGATAAAGCACTGCCTGTGGAAATTAAGTTGCCACAGCATACTTTGGCGTTTATAGCAGTTTATGCAGTGACAATTTTATTTATCGCTCTTGTCGCTTGCTTTGCCTCTATAGCTGCTGCTCGAAGTGCAAAAGCAGCCTCTCAATCAGCCGATGAAATCAAAAAACTAAGGTAGCAATCGAACCACCTGCATAATAACCTCCTGAATCCTTGACATACCCTTCCTAAACTGAGAAAATCATTTTACAGATACAGGTAAGTCTGAACCTATAATTACCTGGCTTTTTAAGGATTTGGGATTATGAAACAACAAATCGACTTCGATATCGTTGTCGTAGGTGGTGGAATTGTCGGCCTCGCTTCTGCCTACAAGATTACTATGCATCATCCCCGTATTTCAATCGCCGTCCTCGAGAAGGAAGAGCAGGTGGCAACCCACCAGACAGGCCGAAATTCCGGCGTTATTCACTCCGGCCTGTATTATGAGCCAGGCTCGAATAAGGCTAAAACCTGCACACAGGGACGAACCGAGCTTATTGCTTTTGCTAAAGAGCACAATATCCCCTGCAAAATCTGCGGAAAAATTATTGTCGCAACCAGAGTAAGACAGTTGCCTTATCTCGAACATCTTTTCAACAACGGCGTGGCAAATGGCGTAGAGGGCATCAAAAAGATAGACCCTGATGAAATCGAAAAAATCGAACCGGCTTGTGACGGCATCGCTGCCATTCACGTCCCCTCCGCTGGCGTCATCGACTTCACCGAAGTTGCAAAAAAGTTGGCAGAGCTGATTGAGACCTCCTCAGATGGAAGTAAAATTCTCACTTCACATAAAGTCCTTGCCTTCGATAAGCACGACTTTTTTACAAAGATTGTTACAAATAAAGGCTCTCTCAATACAAAATACATTATCAATTGTGCAGGACTGCACAGCGACAGAGTAGCACAGATGGACACGCTCCAGCCAGCTGTTAAGATTGTCCCCTTCCGTGGTGATTATTATCAGTTGACAGAGCAGGCCGCCGGGAAAGTCAACGCTCTGATATATCCCATTCCTGAACCTGCTTTTCCTTTCCTCGGCGTTCATTTCACTCGAAAAATAGACGACTCAGTGGAATGCGGCCCAAACGCGGTCTTCTCCTTCAAAAGAGAAGGATACCGAAAAACCGATTTTAGCCTTACGGACTCCTGGGATGCTCTTTCATATGCGGGACTGTGGAAACTGTTTCTGAGACATTGGAAATTTGGATTTGCAGAATACGCAAGGGCCTTTTCAAAAAAACTGTTCCTTCGACAACTGCAAAAGCTGATTCCAACCTTGGGCCCGGATGATATAACACCCGCCGATTCTGGTGTCCGTGCTCAGGCTATCGCACCAAATGGCCTTTTGGTTGATGACTTTATCGTGGAAAAAAGAGCAAACGCAATCCATATTTTAAATGCTCCCTCACCTGCCGCAACCGCTTCACTGGCCATCGGTGATTATCTGAACCAATTGGCCACTAAATCCTTTGGCCTCAAAGATTAGACCATAGCTTGCACCGGCTACAATTATATGAGTAGATACCAAACAGACAGTTTGTTTCAGACCGACCAGGCCGAGCCCGGCGGTCATATTATTCGTGTTGCCTTTGAATCAGCGGTCGATAACGAATTCGATTACTTCGTCCCGGACCGGCTCTGGCCAATTCAGGCTGGACAAAGAGTAGAGGCCCCCTTCGGCAGAACTGATAAACGCCAAATCGGATTTTGCGTTGACTCTGACATCCCCTTTGAACAATCCTTCGCCGCCCGAGACAAAAAACGGACCCTGAAAAAAGTCTCAAATGTAATCGATAAAAATAAGCTGATAGATACCAGACTTATGGAATTGGCCCGATGGATTAGCCAATACTACGTCTGTCCCCTCGGACAGGTCCTTGCCGCTATGGTCCCCGGTCCCGTCAAACGAGCCGCCGGTACAAGAACAGAAAAATATGTCTATCTTCCCGAAGGTATCGATGAGACTATTAAAGCATTAAGAGGCAAAAAACAAAAGCAGATTGTTAAATACCTTCAGCAGAAAAAAGCTCTCGCCTCTAAGAATGCTGTCAGGTTACAGGATGTATTATTTGCCGTCGGGTGCAAAGACAGCCCCGTAAAAAAGCTCGCTGAAAAACAAATTGTCAAAATAGTAGAGAGAACAATATTGAAGTCCCTGCCGGCCATCCCACAGGCTATGACTATAAAAACCGATAAGGTCATACTGAATGATGACCAGCTAAAAGCGCTCAACTCTATAAAAGACCAGCTAAATTCGGAAAAATTCAGCGTTACCGTTTTGCATGGCGTCACCGACAGCGGAAAAACAGAAATTTACATAAGAGCAGTTGAACTTTGCCTGCAGAATGGCAAAAGTGCTGTCGTCCTCCTTCCCGAAATTGCACTTACCGCTCAGACCGTCCAGCGATTCAGCGACAGATTCAAAAAAATAGCCGTAATGCATTCACAACTGACCGCCTCTCAAAGAAATGCTCAATGGCAGAAAATAAAAACCGCCGACGCTGATGTCGTTATCGGGGCCCGCTCAGCGGTTTTTGCCCCGCTACCCAGACTCGGACTTATCATCGTTGACGAAGAGCATGATGCAACCTACAAACAGGATACCACCCCTCGCTATAATGCCCGGGACGTAGCGGTAAAAAGAGCTCAACTCGAAAATGCCCTCTGTATCTTAGGAAGTGCCACCCCCTCTTTGGAAACCCTCTTTAACGCCCAGACCAAAAAGCACTTCACACTCCTGAATCTGCCCAAAAGGGTTATGAATGTCCCTATGCCCGAAATGAAACTTGTCGATTTAAGGGATGGATTCTTCAAACACAAGGAAATGAATTTGATTTCCGAACCGTTGGCCGAGCATCTGAAAAACGTACTCGAAAAGAACGAGCAGGCAATCTTGCTTTTGAATAGACGCGGTTACAGTAACTTCATTTTCTGCCCTTCTTGCAGATATACCCTCCAGTGCCGCAATTGCGATGTAACACTAACCTTTCATAGGTCAAAAATCCCTCCCAGCAGAATGCAAATCCTCACCGGAAAACTTATGGATTACGGGTTTGCAATGTGCCATTATTGCGGCGCACAGACCCTTGTCCCCGAGAAATGCCCTTTATGCGACAAAGGTATGGCAATGATTGGACTCGGCTCGCAAAGACTCGAAGCCGAAATAGCCAGAAAATTCCCACAAGCCCGTCTATCACGCGTTGACAGTGATTCTATGGCTGGAAAAGACTACTACCACGTCCTGAAGGATTTTAGTGACGGCAGGCTTGATATCCTCGCCGGAACACAAATGTTGGCCAAAGGTCTCCACTTCCCCAACGTAACCTTGGTCGGCATCATCAGTGCCGACACCTCTCTTTATCTTCCCGACTTCAGGGCAAACGAACGAACGTTTCAACTGATTTCTCACGTCGCAGGACGCGCAGGACGCTCCCTCAAAAAAGGAATTGTTTTCGTCCAAACTTTTTTACCTGACCAGCCGGCCATACAATTCGCACTCAACGACGACTTTAATGGCTTTATCAAAGAAGAGCTAAAGCATCGAAAAGCCTGTAATTTGCCCCCTTTTTGGCGGCTCGCCGCCTTGATTATCAAAGGAAAAAATTTCGACAAGCTCCAAAACGCTTCGAACGCAATACGCGAAAAAATCAATGATATCTTAACACGCAACAACCTAAAAGCCGTTGTCAGAGGCCCTATGCCAGCCGTCATAAGCAGAATCCAGCGATTTCACAGAATGCAGATTATTGTCCAGACCCCGAATGCAGAAACTATGCAGAAATTATTTGCAACCCTGCGAAAAGAAAAACCGCTTATCCCGCCAGTCAACGTCGCCATAGACATCGACCCCATCAACTTATTGTAACTTGCAATGTGTGATTTTATGTGCTATATTTCCTATTCAGATGTTTTACCGGGGTGTAGCTCAGCTTGGATTAGAGCGCTGCGTTCGGGACGCAGAGGTCGCTGGTTCGAATCCAGTCACCCCGATTTTTCTTAATCAATACTAAAATGCCTGTTTTTGAATACAAATGCCGCAAATGCGGCAAATTAACCGACTTTATTATACCGCACAGCGGAAAAAAACAATTGCTCTGCCCACATTGTGGTAGTAAAGATTTACAAAGACAGTTGTCGAGGTTTAATGTGGCTGTCAAGCAAGGAACCTCTAAACGCTGTGACACCTGCACCGACAGAACCTGTCCGCACTCGATGCCTTGATTGTTATGAAAAGCTGTAAGGAAACAGATATAAATGAGTAAAAAAACTGGCAACTACAATTTCAACGAAATAGAAAAAAAGTGGCAAAAATTCTGGGAAAAAAATAAGACCTTCTCAGCAAAAGACTGCGACAACTCCAGGCACAAACTTTACGTCCTCGATATGTTCCCATATCCAAGTGCACAGGGCCTGCACGTCGGACACCCTGAGGGTTACACCGCAAGTGACATTGTCGCTCGCTATAAAAGAATGAAAGGATTTAATGTCCTTCACCCTATAGGCTGGGATGCCTTCGGACTGCCCGCTGAGCAGTACGCCGTCGAAACCGGAACTCATCCCGCAGATACAACACAAAAAAATATCGAGGTTATGAAAGAGCAAATAAAATCCCTCGGTTTTAGCTACGATTGGGACAGAGAACTTAATACTACTGACCTGAATTACTACAAGTGGACTCAATGGATTTTCCTCAAATTCTTTAATTCCTACTTCGACGACTCTGAACAAAAAGCAAAACCAATCGAGCAGTTGCCAATTCCCGAAGGTTTGAGCGAAGCTGAAAAGATAAAATATATAAACGACCACCGTTTGGCTTACGAAGATGAAGTCCCCGTCAACTGGTGTCCCGCGCTTGGAACCGTCCTCGCAAACGAAGAGGTCATCAACGGCCTTAGTGAACGTGGCGGACATCCCGTAATCAGAAAACCAATGCGACAGTGGATGCTCAGAATTACAAAATACGCTGAAAGGCTCCTTGAAGACTTAAAAGATGTCAATTGGCCTGATTCAATAAAGAAATTGCAAATCGACTGGATTGGCAAAAGCATCGGTGCCGACGTCGATTTCAAAATTGACGGTTTTAATGAGACCATTCGTGTTTTCACTACCCGCCCGGATACCCTCTTCGGAGCAACATATATGGTTCTGGCTCCGGAGCATCCGCTTGTCGAGGTAATCACAACCAGTGAAAAGAAAAATGATGTGAAAAAGTATCGTGAAAATGCTGCTCGCAAAAGCGATTTGGACCGCACCGACCTTGCTAAAGAAAAAACAGGCGAGCCACTCGGCGCCTTCGCTATAAATCCCGTTAATGACGAAAAAATCCCAATCTGGATTAGCGATTATGTCCTAATCAGCTACGGCACCGGTGCAATTATGGCCGTCCCAGCCCACGACGAGCGCGACTTCGAATTCGCAAAAAAATTCAACCTCCCTATCATCCCGGTCGTCGAGCCGGAAGATAAAGAACAAGCAGAGCTGGTTAAAAAAGGCGAGCTGTGTTTCATCGGTGATGGCAAAGCGATTAACTCAGGACAGTTCAACGGCTTACCAACCGCCCAATTCAAAGAAAAAATCACAAACTGGCTCGCACAACGCCGACAGGGCAAAAAAGCGGTTAATTACAAACTGCGAGACTGGCTCTTCAGCAGACAGCGATACTGGGGAGAACCATTCCCTATCCTGCATACCGAAAAAAGTGGCGCCATCGCCCTTTCGGAAGATGATCTACCTTTGGAGCTGCCGCCCGTCAAAAACTATAAGCCGCCCGGAACCGGTGAATCACCATTGGCTAATATTACAGACTGGGTTAATGTGACTCTACCGGATGGCTCAATGGCTAAACGTGAAACAAACACTATGCCTCAATGGGCAGGAAGCTGCTGGTATTATCTAAGATACCTTGACCCGAATAATAACCAGCTAAGCTGGGACCCCGAAAAAGAAAGATACTGGATGCCCGTTGATTTATATATAGGCGGAGCCGAGCATGCCGTCCTGCACCTCTTATATGCCAGGTTCTGGCATAAATTTCTCTACGACCTCGGCTACGTCAGCACAAAAGAACCGTTCAAAAAGCTTGTCAATCAGGGAATGATTCTCGGCGAAGATGGCCAGAAAATGAGTAAGTCCCGCAGTAATGTAATAACTCCCGATAAGGTTGTTGCTGATTACGGCGCTGATTCAATGAGACTTTATGAAATGTTTATGGGCCCTCTCGAAGCTATCAAACCCTGGAGTATGCAGGGAGTTGAAGGTGTCCATCGCTTCTTGCAGAAAACCTGGAAAATGACCGTTGTTCCCGATACCGACCAGCTTGCAGAGCAGGTAAAAGACACCGATGCCGACCCTCGGCTTCGCCGAGAGGCGAGTGAGCAAACACTGCGCCTGCTGCATCAGACCATAAAAAAGGTCGGTGATGACATCGAAACCTTCGACTTCAATACCGCCATTAGTGCGATGATGATTTTTGTAAATCACCTCAGCAAACAGCCGGTCAGACCAAAATCCGTAATAGAAAAATTCGTTCTGATTCTCTCCCCCTTCGCCCCGCACATCGCTGAAGAGCTTTGGCAGAGATTGGGACATAACAACACCCTCGCTTACCAGACCTGGCCTAAATACGATAAAGAAATCATCAAAGAAAAAGAAATTGAATTAGCTGTCCAGGTAAATGGTAAAATAAAGGACAGAATCGTTGTCGCCGCTGATGCAGACGACAAGTATATAGAAACACAGGCTATGGCAAGTGCAAAGGTACAAGCTGCGATGGGAGGTAAGCCAGCTAAGAATGTCCGTGTTATTAAACCAAGAATAGTGAGCATAATCACTTAATTTTATCTAATACTTTGATGCAAACTGAAATTGAAGCAAAACTAAAAATTGATTCACTGCAAGAGATTGAGCATAAGCTGCTCGAACTCGACGCCAAATTCTTAGATGAGCAGTCGCAAATAGACTACTATTTCGATAATGAACAGAGTATTTTCAGAAAGAGCGACAAGGCGCTTAGATTACGACGCCAGAAATCACAAAAATGCGAGAAGTTTTTTTTAACTTATAAAGGACCGAGGGAAAAAGGACAGTTCAAAAAAAGACAGGAGATAGATATTGAAATCGCAGACTTCAATTCGGCCCACAACCTGCTTTCAGCTCTCGGATATGAAAAAGCATTGGTTTTTGAAAAAAAACGCCGAACCTACAGACTAAACCAGTGTAAAGTTGCTCTCGACCAGTTGCCTCTGCTCGGCACCTTCCTCGAAATCGAAGGCCCGGATAAAGAGAAAATCTCCGATGTGCAGCAAAATCTGGGATTGGCAAATTTGCCGCACATCCCTGAAAGTTATGCCTCCCTGATGACAGAAAAACTCCTCCAGTTCGGTAAAACACAAACAGAGGTCTTTCTATAAGAGCTTATTGTATGAAACCGGATGATGGTTACATCGCCTATATCGTAAATCCTAAGTCCGGCGCAACCAGCAGCAAATTAACTGGAAGACGCTTTCAGGATTACCTCGTAAAAAAAGGCTTCGACCTCAAAGTCAAGCTGACCGCCTCTTTAGACGACGCCTGCGCAGCGGCTACCGACGCAGCAGTCGATTTCAACTGCGCAATGGTCGTTGTCGTAGGTGGTGACGGCACCGTCAGAGAAGTTGCACACGGCCTCGAAGGAAGTGACAAACCACTCCTCATTGTCCCCTGCGGGACGGAAAATCTCCTCGCTAATGAACTGGGCTTCGATGAAAAATTGGAAACAATTATAAAAACTTTTGAAGCAGCACATATTCGACCTCTGGACCTCGGCAGCATAAATGGAAAATGCTTCACCTCTATCACAGGTTTCGGCTTCGATGGTCAGGTCGTCAGGCGTGTTGCACAGCAGCGAAAGGGACATATTGATTACTTCGATTACTTCTGGCCAATCTGGCGAACCTTCTGGAGTTATCAGTTTAACCCTATAAACATAAAAGTCGATGGTGAAGAAATCTTCCAGGGCAAAGGCCTGGTTTTTGTCGGTAATATCTCAAGGTATGCACTCGGACTTCAGATATTACACCATGCCAATATCGCTGATGGTTTACTCGATGTCTGTATTTATAAATGTGCCTCAAAACCGCATTTGATAAAGCACGCACTGATGACCGTCCTGAAACAGCATGCCTATGGTTCTGATGTTATTTATCGGCAGGGAAAAGAAATCGACGTAACTTCACAGACCTCCGACATCGAGACCGAAATTGACGGTGACCCAGGGCCGCCTTTGCCTGCTAAAATTAAGGTAATACCAAAAGCTGTTAATTGCCTTGTCAGGGAAGGTGCAAAGCCCGCCGGAATAAGAACAAGAATTATCAGAGCTATAGGATAAACATCGATTATTAACAATCAAAATTTGGTATTAAAATGCAGAATAAAAATAACGTGAATTTCAAAATTGGCAATGTCAAAATTGGCCTCGATGCGCCTCTGTTTGTAATGGCCGGGCCCTGTGTCATTGAAAGCAAAAATATCTGTCTTGACATCGCTAACAGGCTTGTCGAAATCGCAGAGAAATGCAAAGTCGGAATTATCTTCAAAGCCAGTTTCGACAAGGCAAACCGCTCAAGTATATCCAGCTTTCGAGGTCTCGGCCTACAAAAAGGTTTGGAAATCCTCGCAGAGGTCCGACGACATACCAATTTACCCGTTATGACTGATGTCCACGAACCTGCCCAGGCCGACGTCGTTAGCAAGGTCGTTGATTGTCTGCAGGTCCCTGCCTTCTTGTGCAGACAGACCGATTTGCTTTGTGCCTGTGCGAGAACAAAAAAGCCGGTAAACGTAAAAAAAGGCCAGTTCATATCGCCCCCCGAAATGAAAAACATCATCGAAAAAATTCATTCTTATGGCAACAAAAAAATTATACTCACTGAGCGAGGGACCTTTTTCGGCTACAATCGGCTCGTCAACGATATGACCGCTATTGAAACAATGAAAAAATTAGGCTGTCCTGTTGTCTTCGATGCCACACATAGCACACAGCTACCGGCTGGTCTGGGCAAGCAGTCCGCAGGTCTGCGACAAATGGCGCCAATTCTCGCAAAAGCTGCAATCGCCGCAGGTGCAAACGGACTTTTTATCGAAGTCCATACAAATCCGGAAAAATCAAAATCCGATGCCGCCTCCATTATGCCTATTGACTGGCTCGAAGATTTAATTAACGTCTGCAAACAAATTTTCAAAATCGTTCGGAGACAAAAAAATAGCTGAACAAAAAAAGTATCTGTATGGACCCGTCCCCTCCCGACGACTTGGACTTAGCCTGGGTGTCGATATTGTGCCTTTCAAAATCTGCTCCCTCGATTGTATCTATTGTCAGCTCGGCAGAACACTCGAAAAGACAATCCAACGCAAAGTTTACATCCCTGCAGAGCCCGTCTTGTCCGAGCTCAAGGATAGACTAACCAAGGGCCTGACCGCTGATTTCATCACCATCAGCGGCTCCGGCGAACCTACCCTTAATTCCCAGCTTGGTGGAATCATCAACGACATAAAAAAAATTACTAATATCCCAATAGCCGTTTTGACTAATGGCACCCTCTTCTACTTACAGGATGTCCGGGACGACTGTTGCCGGGCCGACGTCGTCTTGCCCTCTTTAGACGCCGCTGACCAGCAGACCTTCAAAAAGATAAATCGACCACATCCGGATATCAGTATTGAAAACGTGATTTCCGGATTATGCAAATTCAGAAATCAGTTCCACGGTCAGATTTGGCTCGAGGTCTTTCTTGTCGATGGTATAAATACCGACAGCCGACAAATTGACGAAATCACCGATGCTATAAAACGCATACGTCCTGATAAAGTCCACCTTAATACTGCTGTCCGACCAACAGCCGAGCCGAACGTAAAGGCCCCCTCCCAAGAAAAGCTCCACAAAATAGCAAAACAGCTCGGTAAAAATTGCCAAATTGTCACCGATTTCTCGACCTCTCGTTGTGCCGACTTTCTCGAAAATAACGAAGAACACCTGTTATCAATGCTGAAACGCAGGCCTTGTTCCATCAACGACATCTGTTCCGCATTAACCCTCACTCCCACAGAGGCCGTAAAATATATCGCCCGGCTCCAGAAAAAAGACTTGGTCCATCCCACAGAAAAAAACGGTATTACCTTCTACTCTGCAGATTAGAAACCAACAAAAACAGACCGATAAATTTCTACATATTTGTCACCATTTTCAAAACATTTAGCTTTAATTTGTAAAGCAGACCGTCTTATTGGCCGATAAAAGCCTTGTAGTGCCTTCCAAAGTTGGGATTTTGGATGTTTTTCTTAAAATTTCAAACTTTGGACTTTAGTGAAACGCTACAAGACCGATAAGAATAAAAGATATTTATACGGACGTCCTGTCACGTCCCTTTATCGAAGCAAAAATGGAAAAAAGCAAAAGACAACTGGTCCTAAATAAAGGTGCCGAGAAGTTTATTTTTCGTTACGACCGCGGCGACGAAGACAAACTAATCGATACCCTCATTGACTACGCAAAGGACAGCCGAACAGATTTCGATTGGTTCGATGCCGCAGTGCTGAGTTTCAAGCTCACACAATCCCTTATAGGCCAGGCTGACGAAATCTTACACGAAAAAAAACCGCATAACTCGAAAGTAGGTTTTTAACAAAAAAGCGAAATTGAGGCCATCTGAATTAAAAAGGTGCGATTATGGAAGACAGTGCAATTGTCCAGGAGTTCCTGAATTATTTGAAATT
>Ga0209636_10003542_pt1 | contig 15902 bp, 9 predicted proteins | sample DeeMarSWOR152_54_FD_187464 | JGI IMG/M metagenome (GOLD analysis project Ga0209636, IMG submission 187464) | Marine sediment microbial communities from White Oak River estuary, North Carolina - WOR-1-52-54 (SPAdes) (version 2) | ecosystem: Environmental > Aquatic > Marine > Intertidal zone >...
TACTCTGTCTGGTTGCTTTACATTGTCTGGTTGGTTTAAAAAGATTTTCCAAACGTTGCTGATGTAACTTTCTTCCAGTCACAGCTACCTTTTTCATTTTCATTCCCTTTCAAACCTCAAGAAAAACAGTAGTAATGAGCTTGCCTAGTAAGAATCTTGCGCGCGAGCGCAAAAAAGCAGAAAAAAAGGACAAAATTTTTAGGTTTTGTGTCCCACTTGTTAATCAGTGAATGAATTGGACGATCTCGATGTTTCCATTCTGAAGATGTTGACAACTAACAGTCGAACGTCGGATCACAGCATATCCAAAAGGCTTCAAGTTACCACAAACACCGTGAAGAACAGAATAAGGAATTTAATGAAAGAAGGGGTTTTGCAGGGATTCGAAACCCACCTGAGCGCAACTTTTTTCAACGCTACTCACTGCTGGCTAAGCGCACAACTATATGGCAACGAACCTGAGGGAAAGATCGTTGAGGAACTCGGCGAAATTGATAAAGTGAGTTTCATTATGCCCACCACAGAAAATTTGATGTTGATAGCCATGGATTTCTTCAACTCAACCGATCTTGATAACACTATACAACAGATGAGTGGAAGAAAAGGGATAACCGAGATTCAGACATACATCTACTCATCACAACACCTTCATAAAAAAATTGACATCTCACCATTAGACTGGAAAATCATCAAATCCATCAGGTTCAACAGCAGAAAAAGTCCAAGCGAAATCGCAAAGGAATGTGGCATTTCAACAAGAACCGTGAACAGAAGACTGAGAAGACTCTACAACGGCGGAGTCATCCACCACATAATAGCCTTCGATCCAATGGCGTCGAAGGGCACCATAGTTTACGGAATCTTCGCGGAATATGACGCGAGATTCCCTCGAGACAGAATTGTAAAATCAGTCACTGGTAACGTGAAAAATCTCTTCAACCATTTCGTCATGGTTAACTCACCAACTATACTGATGATATTCTTCGGAAAAAGATTCAGCGACATCTACGACAACGAGAACACCATAAAAGCTGTGGAAGGAATCAGGTCCATAAAAACGTATTTTTGCACAAAAGTCTACCACTTCAAAGACTGGAGAGACAAACTAATCGAGAAAAACACAGAATGACCTACATTTCTTCCACGCTTCGTGCGCGTTTCTGAAATGGTCATCAGTGTAGCGAGCTAAGAACGATCGTCACTTGGTGTCGTTTGTTTTTGTAGCTTGACCTTGAGCACAGATAATTTTGCTGGTATTGTGCGGCTAAGAATAATAATTATGAGGTATGCTATGATCCATGTTATGGAATACAATTCTCCGTAGTAATCGTGGAATACTTGCGCCGCACGCATATCTTGGTTTATTGCAATTATGTAGATGGAAACTATTCTGAGAATGTTGACGATGTATGTGCCGATTGCTCCGATGATGAAGTATATTATTTTTTGTATCATGGGGATCGCTGATTTCTTAAGGAACAGTAGGATGACGCAGGTATAGATGAAGAGGCTTTGTACGCCAGCGCAAGGCCAACCTATCCCAAATCCGACTGAACCTGAGGAGCCAGATACGTAAAGGACTGGTGTACCCTGCACTTGGTAGGGCAAAAAAGACGTTTTGTAGCCCATCCAGTTTAGAACTTGTGCCGCTGATGACGCTGTGAATGGTACAAAGGCTTGGAAAGGTGTGAAGGTTCCGTAGGGATAGAAAGTGTCTATCATATAGATAGTTCCTATTGCCCCTAGGAGACAAAGAGAAATCGAGAATTGTTTCAAGCCGTCAACTTCGTATGCAAGCCAAATTGTGGCAGTAAAGAAGATGGTGAAGATTAGATATTCTAGTGAGATAGGCAAGTGTTGCAGATTGTCTAACGAGAAGTGCCAGAAGGTTAGTATTTGTTTGCCTATTTCTATTAACATTTGATCTAGCCCGAGAAAGGTTACACCTATCACATACGCGATTGGAATAGATGCCATAATGCCCATGACAACTATTCTGGACTTTTTTAAGGAAGCTAAGTTCTTTTGGGTAAGTTTTTCCCAATCTAGTATGAGTTCCAGAAATAGAAGCCACAAAAAGAAGAGATACAGAGTTCTACCTTTCCACGTATAATTAAACGAGTTTGGATCAAGAACAAATAGCATAAGAATGGGCGTAATAAAGGAAAAGGGAATTACGAGATTTTTTGCAACATCTTCGATTTTTATTTGAGTTAGGAATAATCGCGTTCTAGTTAGCATCATGATGCCCTCTAAGCTTGGTTAACCTAAATATCTTTCTGAATGTTATGTGAAAAACCAAAGTAAAAATATTCGGTAAATAGCTTTGCAGTCATTCTAGGCGACGTTTTGGTTTTAGATAGTTTTTATGCGCGCGCGAAAAAAGAAAAGAGGGGTTTAGGCTTTGGGTTTTCGATGCAACAAAATGATGATGAGGACTGCTCCAATAGCTGCTATTAGTGCTAGCGCAACAGTAGCGTATTGAGGGATCACAAATGTTTCTTGAGTTCCTTTGATCGTAGATACATCTGCCTTAACACTGCCTATGTCCGTTTCTATGGTGGCTGTGCCTCCTTCGATTGACGTTATTTTCCCTTCAATCGTGTTCAGTGTTGTCTGGATGGTCGCAATGTCATCAACGATCGCCGTGACTTTAAGGTTAATTGTGTCTATGTCTGTCTGAAGCAATCCTAAGGTCGAATTGATGGTGACTATTGTTCCGTTAAGGCCGACCAGTTCGGCGTTAATGGCAGTTAAGTTAGCTTTGATTAAGTCTAGATTGGGTATTATAATGGTAGCTATTTCGTCTTTGATATCAATAATCAGCGCGTCCTCAACCGTTAATGTTGGGCTTAGAAGGAAACTCTTCGAGGAAACTCCCTTAGCTTCTACTATGGCCATGGCGTAACTTGCCTCTATAGTTAATATGTAAGAACCTAATGTAGCGTTGGCAGATATTAGATAGGGAATTCTGTAGAGACCCGTAGAAATGGATTCAACATTCGTTTTCAAGTCTAGGCTCATGGTGCCATTTGCACAGTACAACATTGCTCTGGTGATTGTGGCGTCGACTAGGGTGCCCTTGAAGGCGATTTGAATGTAGAACTCTGCCATTTCTCCCCTGAAGTGTATTGATCCCACTTCAGTTTCGATGTCCAACGGCGTGACATCTATCACGGTAAACGTCCTAACTACATAGTTAGAAACGTTAGAAACGTCGATAGCCTTTACAGTCTGTTCGCCAGCAACGGAGACTGGTATGTTGAAGACAAATATGAAAGATCCATCTTGGTCGGTTGTGACAGAACCCATTGGCATATCATTGAACGTTACAAGCACTTGTGTCTGATTTGGGAAGTTTGCTCCATAGAAAGTTGTCTTTGTTCCTATAGGGCCTGAGCTCGGGTCTACGAAGAACTGCCCAACCATAACGAATTTTGTTGCAACATTGTTGTCGATGACGGCTTCGCCAGTCACCGGCGGAGCATACACCGTCACGTTGTAACTTTCCTCAACGGCTGGAGGCGACCAGAAGTAGCTAAGGGTATAGTTGTAACCCACCTGTAGAAGAGTGATAATCGTGGAGTTAACTTCGACGCCGTTGATAAACATTTGTAACTCCACGTCAGTCTCGTTTTTCCACCCGAAGTTGTAAACGGTCGCATTAAGCAACGATGAATCACCAAGCCCAAGGAAGACTTGGGCGTCCAAAGAGACAACTAGCTCTCTCAATACGACAAATCTAACGAATTTTGTTGCAACATTGTTGTCGATGACGGCTTCGCCAGTCACCGGCGGAGCATACACCGTCACGTTGTAATTCACAGTGACTGGCGAATCAGGCATCCAGAGGTAGCTGAGCGTGTAAGATGAATCCGCCGTTAGGAAGCTGATGACTGTTGAGTTAACTATGCTGCCGTTGACAAATAGCTGCAACGTAACATTGGCCTCTTCGTTTACCCCCACGTTGTAAACGGTAGCGTTAAGCAACGTTGACTCATCCAACAACAGGACTGTTGGAGCGTCCAGAGAGACTGCAAGGTCTCTCTTGCTGGTAATCTGAACCGTATGAACGCCCTCGCTGTAGGCAAAGTATATGAAATAATGGGTGCCGTTATACGTTACGGTTCTGTTGACTGGAGCGCCGTTCACAAGAACTTTCCACTGGTCCGGTGATTCGACTGAGACAAGTGTTTCGGGAATGGTGACGTTGGAGAAACGGGAAATTGGGGGCGTATTGATCGGGTTGGTGGCTTTGAACCTTATCTCCCGATCTGGTATGCTGAAGGCATGGTCGTAGAAACCGGAATGATATTCTGGCACTCCTGTCGCGCCATACGAATTGCTTACTGTGACAACCTTGTGAGGGGTTGCGTTCACAACGACCGTGTAAACGTCAACTATGTTAATCTGGACTATGTAGGGTATAGAGTCTATTCGTCCGGTCACTTTTATGTCACGGAGGTGTATGTCTGAGATTCCAGGCGCCTTAACCTTGAAAGTGACGTAGGCCAGCTGTCCAGTGCCACTCGCATTGTAGTCTCCCAAGAACGTGCAACCATAAGGTTCTATCACTCCCGCTTCGTTATCAATAGATCCTGGATACCAGCTAGTTGTTCCAACAGATTTGAGGAATTCGCCTTGAAAGAAGCCCGTGCAGTTCAAGGCCGTGGCGTTAAAAATAAGGCCTGTTTGCCATGCACGGATCTCTAAAGCGTCGCGAATGGTTATGTTTATTGTGAAGGTTTCGTTGATTGTTACACCAGTGATCGATGGCGGATCCAAGTAGACCGTAATAGTGGAGTTAGTCTGGGTGATTGTAGGAATAGTTTGGGTTGTTCCCACCGCTATTGTGGCTACACTGAAGAGCAATAGGAGAATAATTAGCAATAGGGTTTTTTCCGTTAATAAGGCACTTCCTCGCATATTTTCACCTGATCTTTTAATAATGCACTCGCATATATAACAACTATCATCGTATCAACGGTTTTGATGCTGCACGTTTAGCTTTCAGCAAAGCCGTAACGAAAAGCCCGCAAGATCTCTAAAGAGTTATTTGCAAAAGAAAATGGAAGCTTAAGATAATCTTTGGATTATCTCCTTCTAGCTATTCTTCCTCTGGTTTTCGGAACTTAACGAAATAAACTATTATCGCTATTACTACGATTATTGCAACTACAACGGCTGCCAAGATATATGGGTCAATGCCTTCCGAAGGTCCTTTGACCGTCAGAGTTTTCACGTCACTTTCGTCGCCTTCGGTGTTCGGATCGCCTAGCCAGCTGGCTTTGATTTCGTAGGTTCCAGCTTCTCCTGGAGTCCACGTGTAGGAATAACGGCTGTTCGAGTCGGTCTGGCTTGTACCAAGTGTATTCCATGTTCCCCCACTCCGTCTATAGAAAATGGTTACCGTAACGTTTACCCGTTCAGGACTGATTTCTCCGCTTATGGTTACATCTGACTCAAGATCGATGGAATTTGAACTAAGATCAATCGATATGGTGCTACTTTCGATTCCACGCGTGGTTATTCCGACTTCATGAATGCCAGAGGCGTAGGTGAAGTATATGGAAGAGTGAGTGGCGTTTTCGGTTACGGTTCTATCTTCAGTGCTGAGTGGTGCGCCATCTATTATGACTTTCCACTCGTCTAGAGTCGACACGTTAAGAAGCGTCTTTGGAATGGTGATGTTTGAGAAGCTGGGATACGGACCTGTGACCTTGAAGCTTATCTCCTCGTCTGGTAGGCTGAAAGAGTGGTTGCCGAAGCCGGAACCAGGCGGCTCTTCAATCGTGCCAGTTGAATTGCTTACTGTGACAACCTTGTGAGGGGTTGCGTTCACAACGACCGTGTAAACGTCAACTATGTTAGTCGGGACCTCGTTCAAGTCATAGTCCAATACTTTTGCGTTGCGGAGATGTAGGTCTGAAACTCCAGTTGCTTTGACTTTGAAGGTGAGGTAGGCTAGTTGCCCGTCGCCAGTCGCACTGTAGTCTCCCAAGAAATGGCAGCCGTGAGCGGTTATCCATCCTAACGTGTTGTTGATGGTGGCGTTTATCCAGTTGGTTGCCCCTGGGGGAGCCGCGGACTTGAGGAATTCGCCCTCGAAGAAGCCTGTACAGTTCAGAGCGTCTGGGTTGAAGGTCATGCCTGCCTGCCAACTGTAAATATCTTGGGCATCGCGGATGTTTATGTTAACTGTGAATTCTTGGTCAATTGCCGTACCGTTTATTGTAGGCGGATCTGTGTAAACCATTGTCGTGGAATTCGTCTGAGCGATTACGGGAATGGCTGAAACTGTTCCAGCCAACATTATAAACATGCCAAAGAAAAACGCAAGAAACATTGGCGGTAAGATTTTTCTCGTCGACAAGATGCTCTTCATCAAGTTTCACCTGTTCTATAGAAAGGGAGAATGCGCAGAGAGACATTTAAAATTTGCTGTAATCGCGCGCGGTTGGTTAATAATAGTTCCTAACTTCCTGCTCCTAGGTTGATAATCACCAAGATCGCGTCGCTGGAGGAGACTCTACCATCCCCGTTCACGTCGCCTCCCGGGAATTCTTCACTTGACTTGCCGAGGTTGACAAACACCAAGATCAGGTCGCTGGAGGAGACTCTACCATCCCCGTTCACGTCACCTAGCAAACGTTGGCCTCCGGTTATGTAAATATCAAAACTAAAATTTGATATCCCTTTTATCTGTGCAGATATAAATAATATCAGTTTTATTTGGAGAACTTCACCGGGATCGACCTGTCGTCCGTTGTAGTCCCATCTAAGAGTCATGTAGTTAGAGGCATTTGACGGTGCCCAGTTCTTCGGCGACATGATGAGAAATATTGGTTCTTCAACTTCATTTCGAATATAGACAACGATGCTCTCAATTGAGCCGGGGTTAAGGGTGCCCCAGTCAATTAAGAACACCCTGTCAGTGTCAGCGCAGTTGCTGTGCCAATAAACACCAACCTTCTCAGTATCCAATGCTGAAACATTGGTAATGGTTCGGGGGGCCCCTAAAAAAATGACAGCAAAAAGGGTTAAGCATAGAAAAACGACAACAGTGACAACTTTCTCTTTAGGAAAGTATTGCATTTCTCCTTTCTCTTTGTTTGTAGAGGCAACTACACTTTTATTGTTGTGCAACACCCGGTATATAAGATTAGTGCGCACGAACCACAAAACTAAAATTTTACGTAAAAATCTCCAAAACTAATTCGTGCGCATGGTCTAACTCTACACGCATTTAACTCGCTCTTTGATTTTTTGTTTAAGAGATAATTTATCAAAAAATAAAAAAGGAAATGGAAGAGTTTATTGTTTCTTTCTGTATTTGATGTAGGCTACTGATATGGATACTGCTAGGATTATTGTTGAACCTAGGGCAAGGTAAGGAGCTAATTGGCTGAATTTGTCTACTGGAATAGGGATACCACCGACGACAGAAGAAGGTGGTGTGGATGTCATTTCACCCCCTGATACGGTGGCTAAATCTCCAAAATCTGTCCAGCCACAATATTATCAGTGTAGGTATCAGTAGTTCTGTTTTCAAGGGTTATTAATTCAACAATGAAAGTGTAATTTTCAGTTTTGGTTCCTATTAATCTTATGCGATAGACTCCGTCGAGTGGATCAGGGATTACAATGGTTTGAGGTTCTGATCTGGGTTCAGAATAAATGCCCCTGATATTTCACTGACAAGTTCCCCCTTGTTGGATCGGTTCCAACATGTCGACCCGTAGGATCAACAATGTATATAGGTTTTGGGGGGGTCAATCGTAGTTAGACACCAACGGCAACATGCCTATAAACAGCAGCTTCAATATTATTCTTGCAATCAGTCTAGAGTTCATAATTTCTCCTCTCTTCCAGCATATTATTAAATCAATACCGTTTTTAAGTTTTCATAAGAATTCTTCTTTTGAATCAAATTGAGGCTATTTGAATTATTTGTCCATCAGATAATTGAGTAGACATTAGAATCATGCACACCGCATCTATTACATGCATGCATTTTTCTTTTGAGCCTTCGTACATTAAAGGGAAGAACCAATGTTAATATGATGGCAATTATGCCAAGAATCGTTGGAATGTATAACTCTAAGAGTTGAATACTGTCGTAGGCTGCCCTAGCGTTTGCCAGTTCCTGAGCCTTTGACTCAGCTGTAGAATAGAATTCTAGGCAAAAATATTTGTGCATACTCGGTAACATAATCCAGGAGAACGTTTCATTTTCAGTATAAACCCACAGTCCTGAAAGAGGTTCAATCAAGATCGTTTTCGTGGATGTTAGAGTACTGTTCCGGATTCCAATGTCTGGAATGTATATTTCTTTTGTTGTTGTCGCGTTTATGAAGTATTTGTAAAGTGTTACGCCTCTTTCTACAACGCTTCCCTCAAATTTTAAAGTGCCTGTGATGTTTAGGTTATCAAGCCAAGTGTTAGGGATGTCCTCGTCAGCTTTAAGATGCGACGGAAAGAGGGGGTCGTATCCTGTTCTGTTTTTGTCAGCTTCAGGGGCGTCGCCCACATTTTCCCGTGTGAACTTGTTAAGTACATATGTTGAGCTTTTGGAGAATTCATGTAATGTCGCATTGCTATGAATCACATTGACATCCATCTTCAGAATTATATTATCGCCCTTTGGCTCCTCAGTGTATATCGGCGTTTTGATTAGTATCGGCATCGAATGATACTCGAATTCCAGAGTGCCTTCATAGAGGTAGAGTAAATCTATTTTTTCTAGTTCTGATATTATGATAGAAGGCGCAAGTATCCCGTACCATATGGGTATGAGCAATAGCATGATGATTATTCCGATGACCAACGCTATACTAGATTTACGTCTTAATGCTGACATGTTTTAGCATCTTTTGTTATCTAACCACTCTTTATTTATAAGACATTGGCTATGAGTTGACCATTAGGTAATTATTTTTCCACATCTAGAACAATGGACATGTCTCAAGAATGTTTAGAGTTGCACCTACCCTAGATTGATCAAAGTTATGACTATGTCCGCTCCAGAGATCACGCCGTCACCGTTCACGTCACATTCAGGGGGCTTTGGCGGCACAGGTCCCAAGTTGATCAAGACGTTGACTATGTCCGCCCCGCTTACATAACCGTCACCGTTAACGTCACCCACTTTCGTGACCACAACCCAACCATCCTCAAAGGTGTTGTCGGCTGTGTCTGTTTCGCCTGGGACCACGGTAGCGTTGGCGGTTATAACATATTTGCCGTATGGAATTCCTATTGCGTTCCATGTGAAGGTGATAATAGTGGAGCTTTCGATTGTTACGGTGGTGGCTGTGTAGTTTTTTCCGTTTGGCAGGATGATGGCGGTTTCGTTGTAGTAGGCGGTGACGTTAAACTTTTCAGTATAGTCACCTAGATTTTCAACGGTCACAGTGATGGATATGGTTCGACAGGTCGATGCTACCACGGTTTGGGAGGGTGTGACGCTGGCCACTTTCACGTCATGTTGTGGAGTCCGTGGGCTCATGAGGGGATACTTGTCCACTCCTAGATGAGACGTGTCGGTGTCTCCTACTCCGTCTCCTTGGCAGTTGTGGGCTTGGATTGGTGTTCCGTCGTCTAGTCCCGTGTAGTCGCTCCAGTAGTTTCCTTTCGGTTGTGGGTTGCCGCAGATGGGACAGAGGTCTAGTCCACCGTCGTCCCACGTGTTTGGCGATTCGAAGAGGTTGACTTGTTCTGTGTTGTCGATGAAGTTGTTACGGTAAATGATATTGTTATTTGACGACACTAATTTGATGCCCACGGCGGTGTTGTCTGTCACGTTGTTGCGATAAATAGCGTTGTCGCTAGAATAGCTTAGGACGATTCCATACGAGTTGTTGGCTAAGGTGTTTCGGCTAATAATGGCGCTATCAGAAAATTCTAGGCGGATGCCTCCCTGAGTGTTGTTGTTTAAGGTGTTTCCCCTTATGCGACAGTTGTGAGATTGATCTAGCCAGATGCCATACCCCTTCGTGGTTATGGTGTTTTCGATTATAACTGTATCATTTGACTGGGACAGAAAGATGCCCTCATCCGTCGAGCCGTTTCCTTGTATGGTGAAGCCTCTGAGGGTTACGCTGTTTGCGGTTATGGTGACGACGGTTCCGGTTCCATTGATGACTGTGCTCCCCATTATTCCGATTAGCGTCAAAGACTTGCTTATGGTCACGTTTTCAGAGTAAGTTCCTGCACGGGCGACGATCGTGTGTCCATTTGAAGTGTTGGAAGCGTCAATTGCTTCTTGAACTGTTGTGTAGCCTAGGTAGGTGTTGAGGTTATAAACGGGGGGTGTCAAGGGGCTTACGAGGGGATAGTTGTCCTGATTTTCTTCGTCAATGACTTTTGGGTCGTCGATGATGCCGTCGTTACCCTGTACACTTTGGTTCTCACCTTTGAATTCATCCCAAACAAACGGAGATATGATGGAATGGTCACTCCAGTAGTTCCCGCCGGAAGGATAACCGTCATCCCAATCAGTTTTGTGAGATACGGTGATGTTCGCTTGTATCGTGTTCTCAATGAAACTGTTGTGGTAGATGACACTGTTGTTGCTGGAGTCGAGGCAGATTCCAAGCTCGTTGTTTGAGACGGTGTTGGCGGTTAGGGTGTTATTGTTGCTCTGACCTTGGAGGTGTATTCCGTTCAAGTTGTTTGAGGTGGTGACGTTTTGTATAGTTGAGTTTTTGGTGTTCCAGAGAAAGATGCCATTGACATTTTTTGTTAGTGTGAAGTTTCTTATGGTTATATTGGTGCAGTTTATGAGGTAAAGTGTTCCCGCGTTGGTTGATGAGTTGTAAACGGTTTTTGAGGCGTTCTTCACGTAGTAAATTAGTTTGCCGTCCACCGTGTTGCTTTCGTCTATGGTGTTGTTGAAGTGGGTTTCTATGGCGCCGTATAGTCCGAAATTGTATTTGTTGCAGGACATTGTGTTGTTGGTGAGGACGCTATTGCTGGAAAAGTGGAGGGAGATCCCATACTCGTTGTTTGAGACGGTGTTATTGGTAAGAGTGTTGCTGGAACCGTCGAGGGAGATTCCATACTCGTTGTTTGAGACGGTGTTACCCTCAAGTGTGTTGTTGTTGGAATTGACGAGGCGGATTCCGTAGGAGTTGTTTGTCATGATGGTGTGGCTTATGTTGTTGCCGCTTGAACCGACTGCGAGGATGCCGCATTCAGGGTTTCCACTGTTTCGTATGGTGAAGTCGCTTATGTTGACGTTGTTAGCCGTTACGTTAATCACAGTTCCAGTGCCGCTTCCGTCAATGATGGTGTTGTGTTTGTTCTCTCCGACGAGCGTCACACTCTTGTTCACAACCACGTTTTCATAGTGTTTTCCTGCATAGGCTAGGATTTTGTGTTGAGGCTGGGCTGAGTTTATTGCTTTTTGAATTGTTGCGTAGTATCGGTTTTTGTTGATGTTGTAGACGGGTGGGCGTTTGAGGATGCTGATGCTGTGAATGCCTCGGATGTAGTTGAAGTATACGAAGTAGTGGGTGTCGTTTTCTGTTGCGGTTCTTTCTTCGGTCTTGAGCGGTATGTCGTCTATTATGACCAATAACTGATCTAAGGTCGATACATTAAGAAGTGTTTTTGGAATCGTGACGTTGGACCAGCCTCGATAGGGGCCTATAACGTTGAAGCTGATCTCCTCGTCTGGACGGCTGAAGGCATGGCTGTAGAAACCAGAACCATATATGATCGGAACTGCCGTATTATTGACGAACCTGCAATCATCAGGATCAGAATCCAGGCCAGTTGAATTGCTCACAGTGAAAACGGTTTGAGCGGGTGAACGCGTAATGGTGTAAGTGTCGATTATTTTAGACGGCACCATTCTAAAATCTTCGCCTCCCGGGGAAGGTGTGAGGTCCATTACCATTACATCGCGAAGATGTATGTTCGAGACTCCGGGTGTTTTGACTCTAAAGGCGGCGTAGGCTAGTGTTCCGTTGCCGCTCGCGGTGTCGTCGAAGGCACAGCCACTGTAGTCTACCACTCCTATATCGTTATGGATTTCCCCCTCCTTGTAATCAAGACTCCCTGTGTAGAAATCGCCTATCCAGAACTCTGTGCATTCTAAGAGGGTGGCGTTGAAGATTAAGCCCGCTTGCCAAGCTCTGATATCTAGTGCATCGCTGACCATTATGTTGACCGTGAATTCTTCGCCAATCGATGTGCCGTTGATTGTCGATGGGTCCAGGTAGACCGTTGTCTCAGCATTCGTCTGGGCGATTGTAGGAATGGATGAAGCCTTTCCGTCCGATACTCCGACCATGCTTTGAGACTGTGAAGCCCCATACCCAAACGCCAACATGATTTTCAGTAATTCCGCTACATTGATAATGCAGTTACCGTCGAAGTCACATTCCAGATCCCAAAATGGATTGTCAATTACCGTTCCCCAACTAATTTTTATGTGTAGTATGTCCACGACACTGATCATTCCGTCATTGTTTATATCGAAGTTCGCAATTGGAGAAATCCATGCGGGAATCTTCCATTTTGTCGAGTATCCTTGGTCTCTGGGCCACACAACCTTTAGTCTAGCCTTCCCAGTGATGGGGCTCTTCTGCCATTGACAAACGAGAGGTCTAACGTAGCCTTCTTCCCAGTTTTCGCCTAGTTCGTTGCAGAAAACGTCGTGGTACTCTGTGAATTTGAATCTGCCAAGAGTGCCATTTCGATCGGTTTGTTCAAGTTCAGCTACAACAGTGTCGCTGTCGGTTGTTCCAACTCTCTCAATGGCCTCAGCCAATGTGTGTATTGCTTCATATGCACCCCAGGAAGTGAGTATAGGGGAGTGTCCATACTGCGAAAGGGTTTCGTCATAGAACGCTAATGCTTTGGCACTTAGCGGGGTTCTCGTTCCCGAGGGCGCGAGAATGGTTTCATATTCGCATTTTCCGTCTGTCTGCTCCCAAAACTCCATATTCTGTGCCTCTATGTTGATGCCGACGGGAATAGCATTGACTCCCGATTCCGCCCACTGTTTGGTGAAATTGATGCCTGCCTGGGTCGAAAACAGGTGAATAAGGAGTCTAGCTCCTGAGGCGCTGACGTTTGCTAAGACACCTGAGAAATCTGTTTGGTTGATGTTGATTCGAGCGCTGCAAGTTACGTTGGCGTAAGGTCCCAGTACATAGGGGTAAACAGCTGGATTCGTCATATTCTCATGCATTTCGTCCCATAGTGTGAGATTTTCCGAAACTATGGCAACCTTGACTTGCCCATCCACTTCACAATACGGGAACAGTTTGGACTCCAAGACAAACCGGCTGAAGTTCCATAGTGCCTCGGCGAGCGTGGTTGAGTTGAAGGGTGCCACTCTGAACAGGTATTTGTATCTCGTGTAGTTTTCTCCCACACAATCGATCAAATCGTCTTCAGCGGCACCAGCGATCAAAAAGATTTTCTCATGGTCCATGAACACTTCACGCGCCGCAAAAACGGACTCGCTCCAACAGCCTCCTACCACAAAATCGCAACTAGCATCCATAAGCTCCATGGCTGCCGCGGCTCCTGTTTCATTGTCTGGATAAAGTTGCCCCCGAAGCGTGTCTGCAAAGACTAATGTAACATTGCCCCCTAGGATGCCGCCAGTAGCATTGATCTCTTCCGCCGCTAAGTTAGCCCCTTCCCACATGCCTTGACCTTGCGTAAAGTCCATGGGCCCTATGACACCAATCTTTATAGGTTGCTTAACATGCATGCATTTGAAGTAGCCATCTATGACGGTGAGCGGAATAATGCGCGTGCACACGGGCGACACCGCCTTACAGTCCGTGAGCGTAATTGTGGTGCTTCCAAACCCTGTTACGTTAAAGGTGAGGGTTGCCAGCACTGCTCCGCCCGCACCAGTTGGTCCGGCACCAACCTGTTCTCCGAGGCTGCAGCCAAAGGGTGTTACTACGCCGTTAACGTTGTCTATCGTTCCGGAAAGCCATAAGGTCCACCCTGCGCTTTGGAGGTATGGTCCCTGACTGACGCTCAAGCACTGCAGAATGGTCGGGTCGAAGGTGAAGCCAGCCTGCCAAGCGTACAGTTCCGGAGTGACGATACTTAGCTCCATCACAACGACTTCGCCAATATTGTGGTCAGGATACCACCAATTTACGGCTGGAAGCGAAACCGTTATACCCAAGGCGAAGTGGCCGTGTACGAGGGTGGGTGGGGCCTCACGCGGACCAGACACTAGCACTGTGCAGTCTGCGATCGTTACATAAGTGCTTCCAGTTCCTGTGACGTTGAACGCAAGGTATGCCAGTATTCCAGAACCAGTTGCGTTTTTCCCAGCTTGGGTGAGGGTGCCGTTGACGCCCGTTACCGTGCCAGCATTGTTGTCTATTGTGCCATTGGTGAAGATGTTGGTCCAGTTGAGGTAGAGTCCCGCAAGGTAGGTTCCATTCGAGACACCAATGCAATTCAGAATGTTTGGATTGAAGCTGAAATCAGCTTGCCAAGAGACCACGCCACCTGTCCAATTGGCCGCTTCCGGCGCCTCGATACTTAGCTCCATCACAACGACTTCGCCAATATTGTGGTCAGGATACCACCAATTTACGGCTGGAAGCGAAACCGTTATACCCATCTCGAAGTAACCGTCTACGGCGTTGACTAGAGCCTCATGAGGATCGCCTACTAGCACGCTAATGTCTGTTATGTTTATATTAGTGCTTCCTAAGTCTATAACCGTGAACACGAGGTAGGCTAACACTCCGGAACCAGTTGGTTTTTGTCCGCCAGTAGCGGTGCAGTTGACACCAGTTATGGTGCCTGCTACGTTGTTTATTGTGCCAGAGATGAAGTTGGTTGATCCTCCCGCTTTGAGGTAGGAACCCTCAAAGACGCTAGCGCAGTTCAGAATGTTGGGGTCAAAAGTGAAGTTAGCCTCCCAAGAGATTACGCCGCCCCAAGAGGTCGATGAAGAAGCTTCAATCTCTAAGGGCATTACAACGGTGTCACCGACATCGTTGGTATCGTAGAAATAAGACACAGATGGAAGCGAAACCGTCAAAGCCATGCCGAAGTAGCCGTCTGTTTCGGTGACTGCAATCGGTGACGCTACAGTATCTCGCATGTCAATATCTATGGTTACAATAGTGGTTCCAAAGCTCTTAACCGTGAACACGAGGTAGACCAGCACACCATAACCAGTTGCGTTTTGTCCGCCAGTAGCGGTGCAGTTGACACCAGTTATGGTGCCTGCTACGTTGTTTATTGTGCCAGAGATGAAGTTGGTTGATCCTCCCGCTTTGAGGTAGGAACCCGAACCCTCAAAGACGCTAGCGCAGTTCAGAATGTTGGGGTCAAAAGTGAAGTTAGCCTCCCAAGTAACCACTTCATCTGTGCTGTTGACCTCTACGGGTAGCACAACGGGGTCACCGATATCTTTTGTATCGTACGAATAAGTCACAGAGCCAACCCAAACGTCTGCGCTTCCTGAGGCATAAACTGGTAGCTGAATCACTGTGAATATGCTGACTACCAAAAAGAGTATTGCGAGAATAGCACTCATTTTATGTTTTGTTTTCATCCTATCTCACCTCATATTAGAGCCATCAAATCTAGTGTAAACAGTCCCACCAACCCCAACAAACCCACATTAAACACTAAGCCTAACGTTACTATTAGAAACAGGGTCAATGCCCTTTCCGCATTCATTTTTCGCCTTTCTCCTTTCAGCATACTACTAACGTGCTAACAACGATTTAAAATTTTGGTAAGGATTCCTCTGTTGAATTGAACAAACGTTCGGACATGCAAATTGCATTGTTTAATATTCGATAATGTAACCAGAAAGGAGAATGATACGCACGTCATTCGAGTGGATGTAGACATACCGTGACAGAATGTATCAAAGTAAACATTTCTGTGTGCGC
>Ga0209636_10003543_pt1 | contig 15897 bp, 10 predicted proteins | sample DeeMarSWOR152_54_FD_187464 | JGI IMG/M metagenome (GOLD analysis project Ga0209636, IMG submission 187464) | Marine sediment microbial communities from White Oak River estuary, North Carolina - WOR-1-52-54 (SPAdes) (version 2) | ecosystem: Environmental > Aquatic > Marine > Intertidal zone >...
TCCTCCTTGGCTTCGGATTTTCAGCCGCCGTGGGTATTTTCTTCGGAATCTATCCAGCACGTCGTGCCGCCGGGCTCAATCCGATCGAAGCTCTACGATACGAATAACAGACTTCCTATAGGCATAACCTGAAATATCTTCCCTTAGTAAGGAAACATGGATACGTTAAGCGTTTGACGGTGACGATGCCCGTATCGATTTAAAAGGTTACGTCAGACGTCACCGCTAAACGATACGGGCCTCGTAACCATTTACCGCTAAACTTAACCTTTGCCTGTTGAGTTGGCATGACAGGCAAAATTTCAGGCTCAGTTGACTTGGGTTGCTCAGTGATTATAATCTTCAGGAGATGAAGGAAATATATCGTGATGAATTGACTGGCTGTTACAACCGACGGTACATGCACTATTGGATTGAGAACGAAACAAAAAGGGCAAATCGTTTCGACACGAAATTCACACTAATGCTCCTGGACATCGATGATTTCAGAAATATCAACAACAATTTCGGTCACCTCGAGGGCGATCGGGTTCTGGTAAGATTCGCCGAATTCTTGCGCGCCAATGTCAGGGAAGTCGACAGCATTGTACGTTATGGTGGTGATGAATTCATAATACTCATGCCCAACAGTCATACCAAGGGAGTTATGGAGTTAGGTCAGAGGATTATTGACGCGTTGAATACGAAAGAACTGCGCGCACATAAGATACGCTGTAGCATAGGTTTCGCCGTTTTCCCGGATGATGCCACGAGAGCCGAGGCTTTGTTGAATCACGCCGACACCCTAATGTATCAAGCCAAACAACAGGGGAAGAATCGTATCGGCGTTGAGATCGAAGCGGTCAGAAGGCTACGTATACCATCACCGATTACCATTGGTCGTGACGATGAAACGAACTGGTGTCTGGCCCAACTGAAGGACCATAGTACGGTTTTCATTGCCGGAGAGGTGGGTATTGGTAAAACACGTCTTGTGCTTGAATTGAAAGACCGCTTGAATACACAAATAATGGCACGGGGCAATGCTTATGAAGCGCTCTCGTCGGTTGCCTATCATCCTTTTAGAAATATGTTTAACGAGTTGATCAACAGAGATTTTGCGCTTGTGCAACAAACCGTTAAGAGATTAGCTGAAATATATCAGTCAGAGCTGACCAAGTTACTTCCAGCAGAAGGTATGCTCCGTGTCCAATATAATGAAGAACTGGACAAATATCGTCTGTTTCACGCGGTGAGTGAATTCCTTGCAAAACTGTCCGAGGCAGTGTATCCCGGCACAACCGTACTATTCCTAGATGATTTGCATTGGGCAGACCGGCCAACATGTGAATTATTGGATTTTCTGATACGGAGCATAAAACAGAGTGTGAAAATATTCGGCACTTATCGGGTTGAAGAAATAAAAGATTCCCCGCTTTCAGACTATTGGGGCATATGGGCCAGGGAGCGGCTTTATACGCAAATCACACTTTCTCCATTAAGCGAAGAGCAATCCTATCAACTTCTAGAAGCCATCATGGGCAAAGTTTCGGTGGCGGTGGCAACATTAGTATATCGCGAAAGTGGCGGCAATCCTTTCTTCATTGAAGAAATCATGGCTGAATTCTACCGCCGCAAGAAAATATACTGGGCTGGCCAGGATTGGATTTTCGTAAAAAGCATAGAGGTATCGATCCCGGCAACAATCAAAGAAACGATCGAAAGAAAGCTGAAGCTGCTCGATCCGGAAACAAGAACTTGTCTGCACATAGCTTCAGTTTTTGGGCAAGAATTCAGTCCCGAGATCATCGCAATCGCCACCAAGAGAAACGTGGGGCAGGTTATGGAAGCGCTGGATGCACTAACGAGATTGGGTTGTATCAAACCTAGGACCGAAGAAACGTATTTCTTTTCCGAAGATGTTGTGCGGAAGATTGTCTATCGGAGTATATCCCGTGCGGATTTACTGCATCATCACCAAGCGGTTGGCGAAGCCATCGAGACCGTGTTTCACAGCGTTGTTGCAAATTACCACGAACAGCTCGCACATCACTTTGTACTCGCGCGTGATTCCAGAAAAGCGCTCATGTATGCAAAGAAAGCCGCGCAGAAAGCGCGCGACAATTATGCACATAGTCTCGCCATCGAGTTCTATGAAATCGCCTTGAAATATGAAGATGACATAGAACAGATTTTTAACATTAACCTAGCCTTGGCCGATATCTACATATCAATTGGTGACTATAGAAAGGCATTAGAGCAACTGCGTGTTTGCCTTAGGATTGACCCACATGCGTACCGTGTTTATGAGAAATTCGGCAGCATATATGAGAAGATGGGTGAGTACAAGAGAAGCTTGAAACACTACGAGAAAGGAATGAACATTACTCAAGGAACCGCGACTGGCTATATATTCAGATCCGCGATCGCATGGCTCTATACCAGGATGGGTAATTACAGACGCGCCAAGAAAGAATGTGAGGATATGTTGAGAACAAAGAGAAAGATGAGCAGCCAAAACCTCGGTGATATCTATGTTATTCTTGGCGTTGTGTTTTTAAGATTGGGTAGATTCAATAGGGCAGAGCATTATTTCAGAAGAGGCTTGAGGATCAGAAGATCCATTGGCGACAAGAAGAACATTGCTGCGTGCTATGTTGATCTGGGACTGAATTACCAGGGCAAGTTCAATATTCGTGGAAGCGAAAAGTTCTTTAACAAAGCTCTCAGCATATATCAGGAAGTTGGTTATCAGGAGGGTATTCTGATAACGTTGAACAACCTCGGGGTCATGTATGCAAGTTACGACCTGCCCAAGGCAGAAGCATATTGCCTTGAGGCGTTGTCCAAGGCCAAGCTCATTGGCGCGAAAAGGACTATTGTTTTGTTGTACAATAACCTGGGTATGATCAGTTATAATCGATTGATGAACGAACAGGCACTCGATAATTTCCGGAGAGCTCTGAGGATCGCAAAAGAGATTAATTTCTACGAGGGGACTATTTTTGCCAGCATAAGCTTGAGTGAATTGCATCGCGACAAGGGAAATATCAAGAGAGGAAAGGGGTATTTGAAGACAGCGCTGCAAATCGCCAAGGAAATAAACGTGAAATTCTTGAATATCGATTGCCTGATGGAGGAGATGGAGTACTGTCTGAGAGCGAGAAGGTTCAAAGAGGCCGTCAAGATGGTCAGGAAAATGACGATGCAACTGAAGACAGAAAGCAACGTTCTCTACAAAATATACAATATGATGTACCACGCACGGATTCTTACCGAAACTGAAAAATACGTGAGAGCTCAGGCGCAGTACATTAAAGCATGTGAGTATCTTAAGACATTACCAGAAAATAAGATATCCGGAGAGATATACTATTTGAGGGGTTTGGCGTACAAGAAAGAAGGTAGGCTAAAAGAAGCCTTGAAGATGTTCCTTGAGGCGGATGGAATATTCAAGAAGATCGGCAATCTGCGGTATATTGACAAGATCGAGCAAGAGATTGCCGGAACCGCAGCATGAAAAGAATAAGGGGGCCTAAGGCCCCCTTATTCTTTACTACTTGTGTTTTTACCAACTCAGGACCTTGAATTCAATACGACGGTTCATGTCTCGACCCAATCTCGTCCGATTATCAGCAATCGGTTGTGTTTCTCCATAGCCCACGCTGATGAGACGACTGGGGTCGATGGTGTGATAGCGTATAAAATACTCACGGACTGCATTAGCTCTTTGATTCGACAGTTTCATATTGTACGAATCAGAGCCGACACTATCAGTATGCCCGCCAATCTCCACACGCATTGTGGGCTTTGCTTTGAATACGCGTGCCGCATCATCGAGTACCGGATACGATGTCGGTTTGATTACTGCAGAATTGAAGTCGAAAGTAATGCCTTTCAGAACAACCCTTTCGCCAACTTTAGGAATTGGTTTCAAGACGAAATTCTGGATCTTTGTTTCATCCTTCTTCAGAACCACGGGAGCGCTTTCAGCTATGTAATCTTCGGCTTCAACCATGACCGAATATGTGCCTTGCGGCACTGCTATCTTGTAAATACCCGTAACCGGATCAGTTGCTATCTTGGGTATCTTCGTGTTGACAAATGTGATCTGGGCGAGGAGTGCCTTTCCGGTTTCATATTCCGAAACCTTACCAGTGAGTATACCACCACTATGCATGGCGATGTCAATGATTTTACTCTCGTTTTCCTTTAGCTCGATTACCCGTTCCTCGGGCTGGTAATTGGTGGCCTCGACATGTATTCTGAAAGTTCCGGGTACCAGGTCGACACTGTAAAAGCCTGCCGTATCTGAGGTCGTAGCCGGAAATTCAGTCTGGGGGAATGAGATGTTACCGACAACCGGCACATTAGTTTCGGCATCATATATTCTTCCTGCAATCTTCGCAATAGGTTTTTTGTTCAATGCGAAATCGAGCAGAATATTGTCTCCATCTTTAAGCACCAAGCCCTGCTCTCGCCATCTATAATCAGGTGCATCAGCGCGTAGACGATAACTACCTGGTTTCAGCGATATCTCATAGGTCCCGTCAGCTGCTGTCATGATTGCTTCCCTGTCGGTCTCCGGGAAGCTGATGGTTGCCGAGAGTGCAGCTCCGGTTTGCGTGTCCGATACTTTACCGTAAACACGGGCGATCGGCTCCTTCGGTTTCTTGGCCAGATCATAACCACCAGAAAGATTGAAGAATGCCTTCCAGTGCGAAGTGCCCACTATCCCGAGTTCACATCCGACATCAAAATTGACGTTCTTTGAACCGAATCGCAGGCCAGGTGTAACCCATAGTGATTCTGCGTCAAACCCGGTTGTTGTATAACCATAGGCTTCAAACAAAACCTTCAATCCTTCCGATGGAATCAGTTCGATGCCGATTCCGTGCGGTATGTAATTTGGTCTTTCCAAGGCGGCGAAGTCTGTAGCGGTTACGTACCCCGGGTTTTGGTCTTCACCGGTTATCAAGTAACCAGCGTTGATATGGGTCGCGAAGGGCCCGACCCGAAAATCGAATAGTGCGCTGAAACCAAAATCCGGATCATGGGGTATATAGGGCGTCATGTTGGGGACGATATTGTAGGGTGGGAAGAAAGTGTCAGCATAGAGTGCCCGATCCTTTTCAAATGCATTACCAAAGTAGTCGGTCCAGAGATTCGGGCCAAAATCGACATGACCATCGATCCCGAATGCATATATAGTAGGCGTGAGTTCATCAGTGATGAGCGGGTAGCCTATTTTCAGACCGATTTCATAGGCGCTCATACCAATAACTGGCTTGGGATCGGTGCGTGAAAAAGGGTAATCATTCGCCTCATAGTATTTCACAAAAGGAGCCGCATGGAAACGTGTTTCGACATAGTCATTGATCGCGTAGGAAATACCCAATACGGTTTCCAAGTGGTGTTTGCGGTCAGTGGTAGATTGGCCAGCTAGGTCCACCGGGTTTTTTTCAAACCTTTCAAGGGCTGCCAGATGGAACGAAAACATGCCCATGTTATGAGGTTGAGCATATTGCAGCTTGAACATACCACGGTTGCCATACACTGATATCTCTTGGGCAATGGCAGTTACGGCAAGCAGCATTATTACGATTAATGTTTTCTTCATAACCTCTCCTTTTTAAGAAGAATGGTGGCCCCAACGGGACTCGAACCCGTGTCTCCACCTTGAAAGAGTGATGTCCTAACCACTAGACGATGGGGCCTTGTGAGCAAGTATATAAAGATCTCGAAACGACTTATTATCGACTATTGCCTGGTTGATCAGGAAATAATTCTCTAAATTAGTATTAGTTGTGATTATGCGATTACACAAATCTTCTCCCATTGCCAGCAGGAACTTCGCCGCGACCTTGGGATTTTCATTAACAATATCCATAAAATCTTTTTTCTTCAAGACGAGTAGTCGCACATCGGTTTTGGCTTTCACGGTGGCCGAGCGGGGTTTGTTTGTTAAAATTGACATTTCACCGAAGAAAGAAAATTCTTGGAGTTCGGTCAATAATAAGACAACATCACCACGGACGAGGTTAATTTCGACACGGCCGGCCTCAATAATGAACATTTCGTCACCGGTGCTTCCCTCTTTGATAATAACGGTTCCCTCACAAACCTCACGCGGTTGCCATTTGACCAGCATCCAGCTCACTTCCTGAGGCGTTAAGTACCTGAAAAGCTTAACCTTTTCCAGCTCTTTCATATGATGATTCTATGCATAATTACAGAATTGTCAAGAGTCGTACGGTTCAAGCAATCAGAAAATCACGAATTTTGTTGATATAGTAGCCTTTCCCAGGCTGAGAGTGCAAAAATATACGCCTGGTCTGAGCGGGGTTGCTTTGTCATCGTGTAGATTCCAGTAAATTGTGAGCGGAGCACCGGATAAGTTAACTCGAAAGGTTTTTACGGGGCGTCCACTGATGTCATGCAGGGCTAAATCGGCATGTAAGGGTTGATTTATGTGTCGCGGAAAGTGGATGTTGATAGCAACTTGACCGTGGCTTGGGTTTGGAGAAACCGACAACATCGCTAAATTCCTTTCGATGAACGTATGCTCGTCGATATGTGTACCGCTTGTGTCCGGAACACCCACAAAGATATCCTGATTACCCATTCGGGTATCAGTCCATATTGGGTGAATATCATCGATAGATGATGCAGTCACTCCGATATATTCGCCCAGCAATCCGGCACGGTGTGCAAGAATAGTTGGTGTAGATGTGTTTATTGGATGCTTTATACGGTCCATATGGTCCGAGCCAGCAGTCGGATCGCAAGAGACCGTAGAGATTCGCTCATTCTGAGACCAGGTATTGCCACCATCAGTCGAGGTTGTCATGTACAGGTCCATGAGGAGATTCGCTGGATCATTCCTGCGGTCAAGAAATACAACGATGATGCTTCCGTCGGGTGCAACCGTGAGCCATGGGTGGAATTGATCACACCCGTTATTGAGTGGATCATCATTGATGCGCATCTTCTGGCTCCAGGTTGTACCGCTGTCATTCGAGCAGGTGAAATATATGTCGGTGTCAGTGAATCCTGGCGCATCATCCATATACGCCACATAAATGTTGCCCCTGTATGGGCCCTCGGTGATATCGACATCAATGGCTGGGAAAGAGAAAACCAGTATTGTTCCGCTTATGTGCCTGGAAGCAACGTCCACATTTTGTACGGTGATGTCGTTGCCAAAGGTTTGTCCGCCGTCAAACGACCGGTCAAAGCGGATGCGAGCCGGATTATATTGCACCCAGGCAACATAAACTTCACTATTTGGACCAACGCAAGGCACTGGCCACTGCACGTCACTTTCATCACTGATCGTGACTGGACCCGCAAACGAATTACCACCGTCAGTGGATCGACACATGAGGATCTCAATGGCCGTGCCGAATCTGGTCCACGGGACATAAAGATTATTCGTGTACGGACCACCTGAGCGGTCACAAGCAATGAGTTCTTTATCCTCAAATACACCTGGTACGCTATTGATCACGGTCACGGGTCCGGTCCAGCTAGCACCGCCATCGGTCGACTTGTAGACAAACAGGCCATTGGGTTGTGAGGTGGAGAAGTATGACAGTATCACGGCATAGAAATGGCCGGCAGTGTCAACGGTTAGGCCAGGGTCACTATCCCAGATATACTGAGGTTCAACAAATAGATCTTGCTCCCAGGTCAGGCCGCCATCAAAAGAATACCCGTAGGCAACCTGACGATAGCCGACCCGGAAGTCCCGCCATACTGCGACGAGATTCGTTGAGTCTTTGGGGTTAATTACGATTTGTTCCTCATTTTGAACCTCGGTCGTCGTGTCGTTGTTGATTTTGATGTTTAGATAGGCTGAATCACGCAGCCAGAGCTGGCCACTAGACTGATTCAAACTTGAAGTGATTGTTAATAGTAGAACAACTGTATATATGCAAGCCATATCTTCCTCCCGTGTTATTATAGAATGGTATTCCGTTTTGTCAATCGTCACATAACTTGGCGCGGTATTGCCGCGCTGCTCGAACATTAATGCTGGCTTTTTCTTCTTTTCCTCTTGATTTTTCTGGCGGGAGCTGTATAATCTAGCACATGACTGCCAACCCCGTATATGACTACCTTAACCGAGCAGGGCCAGGGATTCTCGCGCTTTTCGATCCGGACCGAGTGTCCATAGCCGATGCTGGCGCATTGACAAAATTCGTGTGTGATAACGGCGTAAAAGGTATCCTCATTGGCTCTTCGCTATTGGTATCGCCACATTTCGACAAATTCGTCTGTGCGGTCAAAGACAATACTAAATGTCCAGTTATACTTTTCCCAGGTGGGTCGCATCAGGTATGTCCGCGCGCCGATGCGATATTTTTCCTATCATTATTGAGTGGTCGGAATTCTGAATTCCTTATTGGCGAGCAGGTGAAGGCAGTTTTTCTCATCAAAGAGTGTAACTTGCAGGTGATTCCCGTGGGTTACATATTGGTTGAATCCGGCAATTTCACAACCGTTGAGTATATTTCAAACACCAAACCAATCCCGCGTGACAAACATGAAATCGCAGTTGCTCATGCGCTGGCTGGTCAGTATTTCGGCATGAAGTACATTTACCTTGAGGCAGGAAGCGGTGCTAAAAATCCCGTACCCTGCGAAATGGTAAAGAAGGTCAAGGACAACACTAATATTCCGCTGATTGTGGGCGGGGGTATTAGAGACTATGAAGTGGTGAAAGCGAGGTTTGATGCAGGCGCAGACTTTGTTGTCTTGGGTAGCATTATCGAGCGCTCCAAGGAGCAATTCATAGATATCATGAGGAGATTGGCTTGAGAATCCTGATTGTTGGAAGTGGTGGCCGAGAACATGCTCTTGTCTGGAAATTGAGTAAGGCGAAAAGAGTGAGAAAGATCTATGCAGCGCCCGGTAATCCAGGTATGGCCCAACTCGCGACGTGTGTGGATATTCTGGCATCAGATATCCCGGGCCTTCTGCGATTTGCTCAGGACAAGAAGATCGATTTTACGATAATCGGCCCGGAATTACCCTTGGCCATGGGAATTGTTGATGAGTTCGAAAATGCTGGGCTCAAGGTATTTGGACCGAACAAGAATGCTAGTCGTATAGAAGCCGACAAATCTTTTGCTCGCGAGTTTATGGGTAAGTTTGGTATTCCCGCACCGAAGTTCCAAATCTACGAAACTGCTTCCGAAGCCTTGAAATACACAAAGACGGTAAATAAATTCCCAGTAATCGTCAAGGCGTCAGGGTTAGCTGGTGGCAAGGGTGTCTTCGCCGCGCATAGCCGGCGGGAGTATGAAAAAATAGTCGACCAGATCCTAGTACAACACAAACTTGGCGAAGCAGGAAATCGGATTGTCGTCGAAGAATTTCTGACCGGACAAGAAGCATCAGTGTTTGTACTGACAGACGGGCTCTCGATAACCTATCTACCTTCATCGCAGGACCATAAGAAACTCTATGATCGCAACCGTGGACCAAATACCGGAGGCATGGGTGCCTATGCCCCATATCCGGTAAACAAGCGGATATCAAATATTATTGAAAACGTCATTATCCAACCGACAGTATTATCAATGCGCGATCATGGATTGGACTATAAGGGCGTACTATATGCGGGGCTGATCCTCACCTCGACCGGGCCAAAGGTATTGGAATTCAATTGCCGATTCGGTGACCCTGAAACCCAAGTGATGTTACCCTTGGTCGATGGTGATCTCTTGAGTTCCCTGGTCGCGGTATCCGAGAGAAAATTATCAGACGAACCAATAAAGACAAAGAACCAATGGTCACTTTGCGTAGTCTTGGCATCAGCCGGATACCCAAGTGACTATCGCATTGGCGAAGAAATATCTTTTAAGGAAAAACTCGATTCCAGAACACTGCTCTTTCACGCCGGAACCAAGATCGATGATTCAAAACTGATTACGTCGTCAGGAAGAGTATTGAATGTAGTAACCGTTCATGATAATCTTAAGGTTGCCAAGCAGCGAGCATATGAGGAGATCAAGAAAATACACTTCAAAGGTATGTATTATCGAAAAGATATTGGCAATACCGGCATGAAGAAAATGAAAAGGAAGAGACGAAAATGAAAGTGTGGGTAATTATGGGTAGTGAGTCAGACAGTGAGATGATGTCTGCGGCCGAAGAGGTATTGAAAAAAAACTCTGTGCCTTATGAAACTTTCATTCACTCTGCCCACCGTGAGCCGGATAAGATCAGGGATTTGGTCGCACAGGCAAAGAAGGAAGATGTCGTTGCGGTCATTGCTGGTGCTGGTCTTGCCGCGCACTTACCCGGATTCATTGCTTCGATGACCGACATCCCGGTTCTTGGTGTGCCGATCCCAGCTTCCACATTGGGTGGTCTTGATTCATTACTCTCTATTGTCCAGATGCCTTCAGGCGTACCGGTGGCGACTTTTGGCATAGGCAAACCTGGCGCCAAGAATGCAGCAATATTCGCCAGCCGTTTGTACAAAAAACTAAAAGAAAAATAACAATTCAAACCGTTGTTTAACTCATTATGATCATCAAGATTGATAGAGCATTGCAGGTTGTTAATCGCATACTACATGCCCTTAACAAAGGTGGAATAATTGCTCTGCCTACCGATACGGTCTATGGTCTTGCAGTTGATGGTACCAATGAAGGCGCAGTGAAAAAACTCGTTAGTACTAAACGCCGGGAAGACAAACCCTTTACTTTTTTCATGCCAAAAAGCGATATTAACAGGTACGCGGTTATGGTTAAAAGGCGGATTATTGATTTCTTCATACCCGGACCGTTGACCGTTATCCTGAAGAAAAAACCGGATGTGTTACTTCCCTTGACTACTGATAAGGTTGGCATTCGCATACCCCAATATGATTTTATCCTCCGATTGCTAAATCTATATCAAAAACCTCTGGCCGTGACCAGCGCAAACATATCAGGTGAACCGACACTAACATCACCCTACGACATCGTCGAACACTTCACTGAAGTCAGTATAGTTGTGGACGGTGGTTTAGTATATTCCCTGCCTTCGACCGTATTGGATCTGACAAAAACCCCGCCGCTGATGATGCGCAAGGGTGCGGTGCCGATTTTGGCGATTGAAAAGGTCTATGGCCGCAAATTAAGGCTCAAGGGTTCTCTGAAATTCAATGTTTTGTTCGTGTGTAGCGGCAATACGTGTCGCAGCCCCATGGCCCAAGGGATATTCAGGACATTGGTCAGTAGTAAGTATTGCGAAGTGCAATCGGCTGGAACTATTGCAATGGGTGGTTTACAGGCCGCACATTATGCCAAACAAGTCGTCAGGGAATATGGGGCTTCAATAGACCGCCATCGCACGAAATACCTTGATCGAGAACTGGTTGATTGGGCAGACTTGATACTGGTGATGGAATTTAAGCACTACGAAGCAGTACTTGAAATCAATCCGGATGCCGTTGTTAAGACATTTTTGCTCAGGGAGTACAAGCACAGGACAAAATACACTGAAGTACCTGATCCCGTGGGCAGGGATCTCGCTGCTTATCAGCAGGCTGCAATATACATGTACCCGACGCTGAAACACGTGGCCAAAGATATCGAAAGTAGATTCCGGAGCAATCGGTAATGCCGTTGCGCGTCATACTGGCGGGCTATAATGTAGACCTTGATGCGCTTAAGGAATACAAGAGTCGTAATGTACTTCTGACCCCCGAATTGATATCCGCAGCCTACGCGCGCATCAGCCGAAGCCCCAAATCGGTCGATACTCTTAGAGCAAATGCACGACATGAAGTAGCCAAAGCACGAAAGTCCAATCGCAATATTATCTTCGAGATGGGGCATCACTCAGTGGCTGAACATGCGGTTTTTAATTTCGATATCCTTGGTATCTCCCGTAAAGCGATCGAGGAATTTGAGAAATTCCGCCTTTGTTCGTATACTGAAAAATCTCAGCGTTATGTGACATTAAAGGGCGATTATGTAGTGCCCAAGGAGCTAAAGGATAAGGAGTTGCGCAAGGAATTTAGAGAAACCGTACACCTGCAAAATGAAATATATAGCCGGTTGTTCGAAAAAATAAAGACCTACAATTTCAGTAGATTCCCTCAATTGGTCAAGGATACCAAAGACCGGCGGCTCTTAGAGAATTTGGCAAAGGAAGATGCCCGGTATATCCTAAGCCTGGCAACCCAGACCCAGGTCGGCGCAACCATCAACGCACGGAACCTTGAATTGATGATCAGAAGATTCGCTTCACATAAACTCGCCGAGATGCGTGATTTGGGTAAGCAGCTCTTCAATTGTGTGAAGAGGATTTCACCTTCGATTATTTTGTTCTATGCGGCAAATGATTATGATGCAAAAACATACAGCGAAATAGACAAGCACGTTTGCCAGATGGACATACGGAAAACCGCGAAGAGTACAGTAGAGGTTAAGTTAATAGAATATACGCCTGATGGCGATGATAGGATCCTGGCCGCACTGCTTTTTCGAACATCCGGCAAAGACTATGCACAGGGCTTGCGTGTCGTGAGGCATATGTCGCAGAAGGAAAAGTTAACACTTTTCAAAAAGGCATGCGCACACCTTGAACTCTACGACGTTGTGCTCAGAGAGTTTGAGTATGCGGACCTTACCTATGCCTTAGTCGTCTCCGCAGGGTGCTTTGGCCAGCTGAAGCGGCACCGCATTGCATCGAGTGTCTGGAGTGAATATGATCCGAGTCTGGGTGTGACAATTCCAGAGTCGGTCAAAGCGGTTGGCGAGACGAAGAGATTTCTTGAGATCGTAGAACAAGTGAACAGAACATACTACAAAATTGAAAAATGCCTACCTGGTGTTGGTAGCTACATATTGACTAATGCGCACCGCAGGCGCGTGCTTATGAAAGTGAACTTGAGGGAACTATACCATATTTCGCGGCTGCGGGAGGACCCGACCGCGCAGTGGGATATCCGGAATATTGCACACAAGATGTCGGCATTAGCAAAAAAAGCAATGCCGGTAACAGCCATGCTGCTCGGGTGCAAGTCTGACTATCCAAAGATATACAAGAAATTATATGGGCATTATCCCAGGGTGAAGACCGTACCGGTTCCTTAAGTTTTAGGAGCAGACAAATGAAGCAAGTATTCAATATAGCTGTCACTATTTCATTGTTACCACTGTTTGCTGTTGCTGATACATATACAGCAAGTACTGCACAGCAAATACAGAATTACACTAATTTGCTTCAGGCCGGAGATACACTGTTGGTGGTTCCTGGTTGGTATGACATGAATTGGAATATTCAGGATAGAGCAGGTACGAGCACGGATTGGATCGTCATCATGGAGGAGAGCGATGGTGTCGTTATCAATGGTACTGCTTACGATAATGTCATCGATGTTTATAATTCGAGTTACATAGAATTCAAGGGATTCGAGATTACTGCTTCGCATGCTGGCTCGGGCATTGATGGAATAAAGTTCAGGACGACGAGCCATCATTTCCTTATTGAAGATTTGGACATTCATGATATCACAGGTGTGGGTATAAGTGCGAATCCCGCCGGCAACACGTTTTCGTACCTGACAATACGCTACTGCCGTATCCATGATATCAGTGATGTTGGCGAGGGTATGTATTTGGGTAACCACGACGGTTTATCTCCGGTGTACCATTGTGTTGTCGAGTTCAACTGGGTACATGACTGCCATCCGCACAAAGGGATTCAGTTCAAACGTGGTACGTATCTCAATGTGATACAAGATAACGTTGTGTACAATTGCGATGAAGCAGGCATTGTTCTTTACAAGACTGATCAGGCAAGCGCGGCGGACAATAATATAGTCCAGCGTAATGTTATTTGGAATTGCAGCGAAGGCATATTTGCGGTTGGGCAGACAGATATCGATAACAACGTAGTATTTGATTGCAGTTACGGTATCAACGTACGCAATTACGGCGGCTGGGGAATGGAAGATTTGTTCTTGCGCAATAATACGATATACCATTGCAGCAATACATGTCTGCGGCTTGACGACTGGAATGGCGCAACCGGTGAAATGGTATGCATCAATAATGCGTGCTATCAAGATAACATAGGGCAGAGTGCGATCCAGGCGCCAGATGGCATCGGGCCTGGTTACGTGGCTTTTAATCGGCATTATGGTACATCTCAGGTGGGCGGTTCAAACCTTGGCAATCCGTCGAATCAGGAATTCATTAATCCTAGTATTACACCCGGTGTTATTGACCTCTATCCATTGAATAGCGCGACGTTTGTTGATTCAGGGACGTCTGGGTATGGCGCACCGACTGATGACTTCAACTGGTGGCCGCGACCCGTAAATGTCCAGTGGGACATTGGTGCCTACGAATGGTCCCAAAACACAAACCCGGGTTGGCAAATACAGGAGGGGTTTAAAGAGATTTACACTGGAATTGAGGAAACCGAGGTTTCATTTTCAAAAAACTCATCAGGAATCTATCCGATTTATGCTAGAAACAAAGTTTTGTTCAGAAACTTAATTCCAGGCAGTGTGATAAGAATATACAGTGTTGCGGGTCGATTAGTACATAGTTCTGGGGGGATCGCAGATGGCGATTATGAAGTCGATTTGAGCGAACATCCCAGCGGAATCTATTTCTACACTGTACGTGGGGATTCAAAGTACACAAACGACTCTGGGAAATTTGTAATACTTAGATAGAAATCCTTTCTTCATGAGGCCTGCGGACTACTAGACCGCAGTCGGTTTCTATGTATGTATCATGAAGTCAATATTAGCATCACTTTGTTGCTTACGAATATTCGGTTTATCGTCTCTGTGCCACATTTGTGCCATCTTGAGGCCAAAGCACTTAATAGTCACCTATAGTGGATATATTATTTTATACCTACAACATTGACGTTTGGTTCATTTTTCTGTATAATCATAACATAATATAGGGACATTTTTGAGATATCAAAGTAATGGCTATGTTGCAAAATTGATTTTTCAGAAGTGATTTTGGAGACTAAAATGAGCAGTACAAATAGAATTGTAATTAATAGAATTCCTGACCACATCATATTACTGCCGCTATTCGTCCGATTCAAACATATGGATTTGTAGGAGATAAAATTCATGGCCAAAGATAAAATAAAAATTCTTGAGAAAAAACTTGCCGCCCTACGCAACAAACCAGACAAGGTAGCTACAAGAAGAAAGGAAGTTGATGTGTTAAATGGACTGGCTCGTGAATACCTTGATAGCATACGTGATTTCAGGAGAGTGGAAGGCTTTATTCGGCAGTCCCTGATACTGGCGAAGAGAATAGACTACAAATCCGGCATTGCACTCGGCTGTCAAATCTTAGGGAACTCTTATTTTGCAAAGCGTGATTACGGCGCAGCTAAGGAATGGCATTCAAGAGCTTTAGAAATATTTAGGAAGATTAAAGACCAACGAGGGGTTGCTAGATCCTACGATAATTTGGGCAATATATATTTGCACACCGGTGACTACGATCGAGCGAGAAAGCACTATTTAAGAGCATTGAACATTAATAAAAGACTTAAGATAAGGCATCTAATGGGGGTTAACTATAATCATCTTGGAAGAATCTATGATTGGAAGGGAGAGTATGCCAGGGCACTATCGTATTACTTGAAAAGCCTTGATATGGTACGACAAAGCGGTGATAGAATATCGGTGGCAAGATGCTATATCGATCTTGGAGTCGTTAGCCAACATTTAGCTGATTATCAGCGAGCATTAGATTACTATCTCAAAGCTCTGGCTGTTTCGGAAAAGTCAGGTAATGAACATCTTATAAGTATGTGTTACTCCAACATGGGGGGCGTTTTTTACGGCCAGAAAGATTGGAACATCGCGCTGAAATATTTTAAGAAAGGCCTCGAAATATTGAAACAAATTCATGCCCCTCAGCATTT
>Ga0209636_10003544_pt1 | contig 15893 bp, 6 predicted proteins | sample DeeMarSWOR152_54_FD_187464 | JGI IMG/M metagenome (GOLD analysis project Ga0209636, IMG submission 187464) | Marine sediment microbial communities from White Oak River estuary, North Carolina - WOR-1-52-54 (SPAdes) (version 2) | ecosystem: Environmental > Aquatic > Marine > Intertidal zone >...
ATAATCAACAAAGTCCGGAATCGTATGCACAGCTACGGTAGTATGAGGTCCTCCTACTATTATCCTGCCCTTCCATTTGCCTGTTTGCCTCAAGTGCTCCAGTTTATGCATCATACGGAGAGTGTCACGGAAGCAAATGGTATTCGCATAAATACCGACGAAATCTATTTGATTTTTCTGGAGCCAGTCGGTCTCAAGAAAATTGGTCGGCTGTAAGTAGTTATCTATGAAAAACACTTCATGGCCGGCGTTACGCAGCACCGAAATAAGGAAACCAACTCCAATAGGCGGTCTTTTCTCCGAGGTCGAGAATGGAGACTGGGTCGGAGCAGCAGACGTCGTAAGCAGGACTCGTTTCTTTTGTTTCTCACCGATAGAATGAGATATATTAACAACAGGTTTAATTACCTTTTTTTCCTGAGATAAAGGTGTATAATCTATATTCTGCTGTCCCAATTGAATTTTGTTTACTTCATCAAATATCCCTTTTAATCTTTTTACCCAGGTGTGTTCTCTCAACGCTCTATAGTGACCGCTGTTTGCTATTTCCATCCGTTTATCGTTATTCTTGAGATAATACGAAATCTTTTCAACAGCTTCGGTGATACTCTCGAAGCATTCTATTTCCTTTCCTATTTCATAATAATCTTCTATTCCATCAACATATTCTGTTAATAAGAACCCGCCGCACATTGGAACTTCGAAAACTCTACCTTTTATCTGCTTAATATAATCGTTTGAGGAGCTACCACTAAAGTTGAGATTGATTTTGCTGGCATTAAATATCTTGATTATGTCATTAAATTCCAAAAACTTTCCAAATCGTCTTCCAAATACGGCAACTGGCACACCACTATTTTTAAGATAAAGCAGATTTTCCTGCCGCTTTCCATAATTCTGTCCTACGAAACTAACATCATATACAAACTTAGATTTGGTTTTTTGGTAATAATCCTGATTTGATGCCCATTGAGACCTTATAATATTAAAACCTGACTTAATATATTTCTCAACCGAGTGCTTATCAGTAGTCACTGAACAGAAAACGTGTTTGGCTATTATTTTTGAATAATTTTCAAATCGCCAATGGTCATCAGAAAACCAAGCAATTACTTTTATTCCTAAAGCACCGATAGCATCCAGGGTTTCCAGCTCTACTTGATCCTGATAGGTGTGTAACAGAACATAATCGGGCCTTTCTTTTCTTGCTACTTCGATGATTTCTGCATTCATCGATTCTTTTCCAATTTGTTTGATTTTTTCAATGTAGTTATAATTGATTACATTTGAAAAAATCTGTTTAAGAGGTTCATAGAAGTTAATATTGCAGTCGTAGTTAATACAACCTACAGTCAGGAACAGTATTTTTTTGCGCCAGAGATTCCAATCAAATCCATTATCATACAGCTCATCAACAAAGAAATCAGTTTTTCCCCTTATTTCCATTGCATGTTTTCTCACTGATTGGACATCCTTTATTCTTATTTCTTCCGGAATTGCAGTATTATTAATGGAGTGAACATCTGTGTTTTTTGTGGCCTCTACGTGATATCCAACAGTAAATTGGTCAATAAAGCATTTTTCTTCCAGTGCGAACAAATAGCGGGGAAGCCATTCCCCAAATAAATGCCGAATAAACTCGATATTATTCCCATGAAGATGCTGATGTTGTGGTAGCGTCCATTGAACCCGCGTGCATTCTTGAGCAAGTAATTTAAAAAATCCGCCGTTTGGCGAAATTTCCTTGAGCTGCAATCCAAACTTTGGGAAAAAATATCTGTACCATTGTGGCGATAATCCGCCATAGTAATGATAAGGCAACTGATGTAAGCCAGAACCAAGGGGGGCCGTCACGAAAATACTACCACCGCGCTTCAGTATTCTCGCCATTTCTCGCAAAGCTTCTATTGGTTCAGGAACATGTTCCAAAACTTCGGTGCAAATAATTACATCAAATGATCCATCTGGAACAGGAATGTTGGTGATATCAGATATATAATCTATTTGACCATACTCAGTCGTGTTATTCTTCTTTATCCCTTTATATTTTTTGAAATCATGCGTCTTGTAATCACAATGCTTGAAAAATGAACGGTAAGGACAGGTTCCTGCACCGACATCTAATACCCGTGAGCCAGCTGGAACGGTTCTGGCTTTTGCCTGGACCCACCGATTTCGTGACCTTTGGTTGAAGCCATGGATCTCATCGAGCGGGAGTTGGCTACTATTCTGGGAAAGTATGGTTGGAGCTGCCAAAACAGAAGAAACATCCGGAGTCTGAGTATTTGATGGCGAAGCGACAAAATCACCTGCCAGGACAGCATGGAGTTGCTTTTTCCAAACTTCCCACTTTGACCTTTCTTCTAAAGAAACCGTACTTTCCCATAATAATTTTTCCGCTGCTTTTAGCTGCTGTTGCAAAGAATTACCTCTGGTCTTCACGGCAGTGACTTTCGCATTCGCCAAATAAGGTTCTTTAGTCCACGAGGTTGACCATGTTTGAATCGACTTAAATCCCAATGCTCCGAGTGTGCGTTCGAACCTCTCACCAAACCAATGGTCAACATGGTAGCCCCAATTAGCCGCCTGGTCCCCGGCTAAATGACGAGCAACTCCCATTTTAGTTTTCCATGAGGCGTTCGAAACCAGTGTTTTCGCACTTCCTATCAGGTCAGGGGTTTCGATATGGATTCTGCCGCCAATCTTCAACCACTTGTGCCACTTAATCAGCATGGCAAGTGCTGTGACCCTGTTGAAGTGCTCAAAAACATGATGGAGCCGAACCTCATCGACCGATTCAGAAGGAAAGTCTAAGCTTTTTATATCAGCGTAAATATCCGCCTTTACTCGTATTAGATTATGTTCGGATGGTGGATAATCAATATTTATATAACCATCAAAATGATTCTGGCCGCAACCAAGGTGAAGTCGAAGAGGTTTTCCTTCATTCCATAATCCAAACTCCTTAATCTGTCTTAAGACATCACCATTATTGTCAATCGTCTTAACTTGATTACCTGCGGTCCGGCCAACCTTTGGATTCGTCTGCCGCTCCGGCTTGCATCCTATTTGTTGCAAGAGGTCTTTGGCTTCAATAAAATTCGGCACAAGTTCCGTTACAGCTTCTACCGCTTGTTTTGCCAGGTTCATATTACCCGCGTTGTAAGCTGCCTGACTTAAGCACCATACGACCTTCCAATGCTTACAGCCAAAACTAATGGCTCTGGAAAAACTGTTCACCGCTTCTGAATACTTTCGGTCAAGTTGTTCTCTATAACCCTGAAATAGATAAGCAAGCGATTGTTTGGGTACAGCTTTGAACCGGCCACTTTTAAGGTGCTTGAAGAAATCCTTCTCACAATCGGGACTTGCTAAAAAGCTGTTGGTTTCATCCGTAAAAAGCTCAGGAAATTCTCTGAAAATAGTCGCGCCGTATTTGCCGTTAACCCCCCTTTTCTCATCATGCACCCAACAGCTATTGGCAGAAAGCCTGTGCCAGTAAAAAGTACCCGGTAAAATAACAATTTCCCCTCCTGTTGCGTGCTGTCTGAAACCAAACCCCAGGCTATCCAGCCCGACGTTTGGATACCCCCCTACGCGGTCAAAGCTCTTTCTCGTGTACAGATAATTACCGGAAGCGGCAGGTGTCCTGCTTGTTGAGAGAATATGGCTTATATCACAAATATTATTCGGGGCCTCATAAAACCAGGAATGACTATGCCTGTAGTTACCTTTAGAGCCCTCGAAATATCGCAGTTCAGCAAACGCTGCGCCATCGCAGCCGGTCTTATCCAAAAGTTTAATCAATTTGCTCACCGAATCAGGTACAAGGATATTATCTGAGTCCAGACGAAAAATCAAATCCCCCTTTGAATTTGCAACACAGGTATTTGCAGCAGCAGCTCCACCGTAAACGCCCATGTTTTGATCATGATAATGTACATTAAGATTAGAGTGTTTATTCTGGTAATAAGATAGAACCTCGCGTGTTGAATCCTCAGAGCCATCGTCCGTACAGACAACCTCAAAAGGAATGTCAAGATTTTGCTGATATATCGACTCGATTGCCTCACCGACGGTATCTGCACAGTTATAGCAGGGTATAATAAATGATAAAAAATGACTCATGCCAGTATGAACTTTAAATCCCGTGATAGGGTCTGAATGTGATTGCAGTTCTTTTATCACATACCGGCACCAGTTTTGATAGCTCAGTTCCTCCGCCCATACCTTTGCGGCCTTAGCACCCATTTCCAGTAACTGTTGCTTGTTCATCCGCCTTAATCTTACAGCGATATCACATGCGTCAGGCGCATAGAAGCTTACCTCATCCCAGTTGATAAAATCTTTAAAAGCTCTCGTATCAATATTACCAATTAAAAACGGCACAGTTCCCAACTGCATAGCCTCGTAGAACCGAAACGACCCACCGCCGTATCCACGTGGACTGAGCGCTATATAAGATTCCAGCATTGTTTGAGCAAAATAGTCAGTCCCTTCACTGCGGTCGGTTATCAGGATATCGCTGTGTCCTTTAAGGTTTTCCGCCATTTGCCTGCGAACCTCGCCTGTTGACAGACGTCCTACAAAACTGGCCAGGTATTTCTTTACAGGCAACCGGGACGGTTTTTTATGTGGGGCGCATAGGCAAGGTATATCAATACCTCGTTCAGTATTACGTGAAGACAAGAATACGCTCGACAGGCCGATGTCAACCAGCGGCCCATCGGCATACTGACATATTGTAAACGTCCTGCTGTCGTCCAAAATACACCGGTTGACTTCATGCTGTAATTTATCTAAATCTCTTTTACCATAGTCATGCGAAACAAGCCAATGCGTCCAGAATACAGGAAGATAATGCCACTTTGCCTCTTGCCAGTCATGAGTAATCAGCTCCTTGTGATTTTGCAGAAACAACAGGAAATCCTGTTCGACACCATAAAAATCATTGTGTCCAGGATACCGTGCGGGCATAGAAGTCGGCTGGAACTGTTGATGTACAGGTAGGATATATATCCTGCCCGGCTCACTTGGCTCGGCATCAAACAAACCTACGGCCGAGCAGGAAGGTGTACTATGCGATACCTGTTGGTTTGCAGACAAAGCCAGCGAATTTTCAGTAAGCTGGCTTTGTGTATATTGATTCTGTCTTTCAGAACACCATATTACCGGAATATCTTTCATAACATAGTTCCTGATCCTTTAGTTTTATGTTGCCACTATCCTTATCTGATAATTGTCATTCTTAATCGCGTATTCTCTACATCTTTTATGAAATTCTTCCTCTCCATATTGGGAACACACTTCTATATAATTAGGAGGCCATTGGTGTTGAAATGCCTTTGCTTTCAAAACTTCGTATCCAGCCTCTGAAAATAAATTCCCTAACGTCATCTGGTTCCATGTGTATAAGTGTTTGTTTTTATCCGCAGAATCATACTCTTCCCTCGTATCCTGGTGTGGCACGACAAAAATAATCTTGCCGTTGTTTTTTAACTTTTTTCTTAGTTTCTTTAGTACTTCAAGAGGGTTTCCCACATGCTCTAATGCATGATTGGATATGATAATATCAGCAAATTTGTCAGGAACCTCATCGACTGACTCAACTACCTTGATCCCATTCCTTTTGGCTTCTTGTCTCGCATGTGGATTTACTTCAATCCCCATCTTTTCTTTGCACTGCAGATTTCGAAGTAAATATCCTCCGCCACAGCCAAAATCTATTACTGTATCAGTGATATTAATGAATTCCTTAAATTTAAAAAGATTAGCTAAACCACCAAAACTTCCAATATTTTTTTGCCAATCAAAATACTCTTTTCCATAATGACTCTTTTCGTCATTTTTCACTTTCATCAAAGGCAAAAATTCCTCTCTGTTTTGGGAATTTTTATAAAGTTGGGTTGGCGCGGGTTTTACTGAATTCTGAGGCACCATTTCCCTCCCCTTTGTCAAGTCTATTACCAAAGACATTGGGCGATATGGGTTTTTCACGCGTTCATCAAAATCGGGGGTGCGCCTAACATGACCTTTAGAGTAATCTATCGGTTTCGCCACAAAAGTGCCGTCCTTATTGTAATAGTGCAAAAGTGCTATTCTTCCTGACTCATGAAATTTTGTTTTTGTTAGCAGTTGCATGACAGTATCAATTCTTGGAAACCAAACATGTCCGGGATTTTCCGGCGTTCCACCTCCGCCTGGGTCGAAAACTATCTGCCCCTTTTCATCTTTTATGGACCGGTTCTGCAATACGTCACACCCGTAATCCGGAACGGAAAGCCGAAACAATCCTCCCGGCTTCAATACGCGGTATACTTCATTTACAACGGGTGCCAGTTTTTCAAATGGGATGTGCTCAAACACATCTTCGGTCTGAAAACTATCGACCGAATTATCCATAAGTGGAAACGGTTGGGTGATGTCATGTTGCAGATGATTTTGGTCGTTTTTAGTCAGTGACAAACCAATCACACCCTCATACTCTTTCTGTTTGGGAACATCGCCGGCATAGAGCCGGATAACCGGCATCCGCCTTACCTGCTCCCATGTAGTATCAACAGAAAGTGTTCCTGATATATTAGAACAATTTCCGTTCTTTATATGCTTGCTGAGGACATTCAAATATTTATCCAAATTATATATATATCCAAAAGCTTGTTTGGCCCCTTTGCAGTAATATGAATAATTGTCAAATATCCTGTTCACTAACTGCGGTAGCCTGGCAAAATCAGAAAAGCACTCTCCATTATGATATTTATCCACCACATCTTTAAAGGTCGGATACTCCGGACATATAACTGGAATACCCGCCTGCATGTATCGCGCAATCTTGGCTGATGATTTTCCCGTCGTAAAATCGTTAATCCGGTCAGTACTATAGAATGCCAATCCTATATCCGCCGAAGCCACCAGGTGCTTCATCTCATTGCAATCCACCTCATCTGTTGAGAATATCACCTTGTTTTTCTTATCTAATTGTTTCAATTGTCTTAAAATATCATTTATATTGCCAAAGGCCGGACCATGGACAACCAACAGTTGGTCATCATCAAAAGACTGGGCCCCCATGACCATCTTATCCACCAATCTATTGCTGCTTATCTGGCCTATATAAAAAACTATCTTGAACCCCTCCGGCAGATTATATCTTTCGTGCCAATATCGTGGTTTTTCACTTAAGCAAACCATCGGAAGGGAAACCGGAAAATACATGGTATTTTGAGGCCTTCGGTTGGTGTTTAAAATCTTGAAGTACTCGTTATGGCGAGTTTCATCCTGAATCATAAACAGGTCTATTTCAGGCATCAGTAACGATTCGAATTTTTTTACATCGTGTATCTCGTCACCCCATACACCTGGATTTTTCTCATCGTATAATTCAAAACTAAGATAGCCAAGTCGACACCCTGAAGCATCTGCGGCAATTTTTGCGAGTAGAAGCCCTTTAGACTCCAGCCCTATGCAGTAATCATACTTCTTTTTTTCAGATATTATCTGTGTTAAACCAATACTTGCAGGGGATAGTAAATGTGAGAAGGGTATGTTTTGCCGAGCAACATAATCAAGTTCTTCTTGCGAACACCTTAAGGCGGGATTTGACAAATTTATCATGTTAACATTATTCCGGAGAACAGGGGCTTTTTCACCAGCGTTTTGTAGATATAAATCGATTTCAAGGCCCCTTGCAGCAAGCCCATCTACAATCTCACATGCCCAGGGAAGGTAATATATCGGAAAATTAGATAAAAAAAGGCCGACTCTCATTAACTCTTACTTGTTGGATTATAACTCGATTTTTAACTTCTTCTTTCTCTCACAAAGTAGACACTCCAAGCACTAAGACCATCGGTTCATACTCTTTTAGGGAGCAAATTTCATACTCGCCGGCTTATCCGCCTATAATGGGCCGGTTTCCAGCCCAGGCCCCCGCAAGTGTATAAATATCGTACCTTTAAGCCCCTTTTTGCATCTGCGTACAGGCCACAATTTACCTACTCAAGACCGCCCCACAGCACAGGCCCCACGTGTCCAAACCCGGCTCCTTGCCGCTCATCCATTCATGCGCAAAGGCAAGTTCCATCCCCGCCTGGCGCAAAAACTCTTCTATCTCCGGCAGAAATAAGTATCTGACTCGATGGCATTCAGCAAACTCCTCGATGTTACCGGTGGTTTTGTCATGAATTGTCATATCATAATTCACTTCCACACAATTGCTGTTTTCAAGCATTTTTGGCCTTGCAACTCTCTTAATCTCCATTGCCTGCTCGATTATTTTTTTCTCTCGCACCTCGGGTTTTTCAGCCAGTACAGCCGGTCCATACCAGAAATCAAAAATAAAGATCCCTTCGGGTTCTAAGTGTTCGGCAACCACTTCAAACACAGCCTGCAAATCTTCATCAGTTGTCTGATAACTAAGAACATGAAAAAGCGAGACTATTACATCAAAATTTTTCCCGATGTTTAACTTGCAAATATCGGCTACTTCAAAATTTACCTTTTGGCTGATATGGCTACTGAGCTGTGTCTTACGTTCCCCGGCCTTCGCTATCATCTTATTACTCAAGTCAACCCCAAAAACATCAAATCCCCTCTCAGCAAGACTCACTGCATGTCTGCCCGTGCCACATCCCAAATCCAGAATGGATTTCGCACCAGGAGCAAACTTCTCCAAAAGGCCGCAGATATAATCCGTCTCACCTCTGTAATCTTTATCACGGTAAAGCAAATCATAATAATGGGCGTAATTGTCAAAGACCTTCATTTAAGAATTTCCTTCAGACACTCCACCACATATTCAATCTGCAATTCGGTCAACGCCAATCCGCTGGGGACATAAAATCCCCGCCTTGCAAGCTTCTCAGCAACAGGATAGTTTTCTCTCTCGAACATACCTGTCTTTTTAAACACAGGTTGCTCGTGTATCGGCCAGAAAAAGGGCCTTGTCCCTACCTGTTTGTGAGCCATATATTTTCTCACATAGTCTGCATCATATCCAAAATCATCAGCCAGCAAAACTCCATAGACCCAATAGATGTTATCTGCGTATGTGATTCGGTCCTTCGGCAACTGCAACTGTTCAATACCCGAAAGTAACTCAGTATACTTCTTGCCAACCTGGCGTTTTTTTTCAATGAATCTGTCAAGCTGCTCTAACTGCGCAACCCCCAACGCCGCCTGCAGATTAGTCATTCTGAAATTGTAGCCTAATTCATCATGAATAAATCTTTTGTTCTTTTTGAAGCATAAGTTCCTCAATCCTCTACACTTACAAGCAACCTGCTCACTGTCTGTAACTACCATTCCACCTTCACCTGTTGTCACCAGTTTATTCGGATAAAAACTGAAAGTACTGATATCACCGAAACTACCACAGGGTTTACTTTTGTAAGTTAAACCATGTGCTTGTGCAGCATCTTCTATAATTTTCAAATCATACTTTTTCGCGATAGCGATAACTTGGTCCACATCCACCGGCAATCCATAAATATGAACTATCATAATCGCTTTTGTCTTTGGTGTGATTTTATCTTCAATTTGTGAAACATCCATATTCCAGGTAACAGGGTCACTATCTACCAGTACAGGGGATGCGCATGTCCGCATAATAGCTGCGGCACATGAGATAATCGTAAATGTCGGCATTATAACTTCATCACCCGCCCCAATCCCCAATGCCGACACAGCCACCTGGAGTGCCGCGGTACCACTGCTTACAGCAACACCAAACCTTCTACCTACCCGGGCAGCAAATTCCCTTTCGAATCTTTTGACAAACGGACCCTCCGAAGAAATCCAGCCACTTTCAATACACTCAAGCAGATACTTTTTTTCGTTGCCGGAAAGCAGCGGCTCATTAACCGGAACAAAAGTGCTTTCGGTTGTTTTCGTTATCATTTTTTCAATGGCTCACAAATAGGAATGAACTTGTTTTAGTTCATCAGTTTCTTCAAATCTTTCTTTATCAACTTCAAAAGAGATATAAGGCCCTTGCTTAACCTCTATTAACTCTGATTCCTCAAGAAAAACAAAGCCGTGTCCTCCGCTGGCTAAAAGAATAACGTCACCTGCCACAAGTTCTTCACTTCTTATATATTTTTTCTCGTCCGAATAAAGATCCACTCGAATCCTGCCGGACTTTACCAGTAGAGTCTCCTGTGTATATTGGATTTCCCGAACAACTAATTTATGAGTATGGGGAGGAATTTTATGCCCTGCAGGATGGCTCATGTAACCTAACTGCTGGGAGAATTCTTTGGGCGTAAAAAACTCAACACTATTCGTATGAAAATCGTGAGGAATAATAATAGCTATTAGTTTGTCCCCCGAAGTAATTTCTTTAATCATAGCTAATCTGGAATTTCCCATTTATGCCTGTTTAGCTACGCCACTGTGTCACTACTTACCGCAATACCAAACTTCCTGCCTATATGCGCAGAAAATTGTTCCTCAAACTTTTTAACAAACGGCCCTTCCAAAGAAATCCATCCCGTATCGATGCACTCAATGAGATATTTCTTCTCATTGCCACAAAGAACCGGTTCATTAACCGGTATCGATCTAATTGCCCCGGCCGTATATCTGAATATCTTCGTTGTTTAGAGCTTTCGATATAAACAAGGGAACAACCCTGTCACTGTAGTCGTATTTTCCATATACATTTGAAAACCTTACTATCTCAGAATTAATCATTTCCTGACCAGGTCCCCTTCAGCACAAAAAGCTGCGCGTTGAGAGTAGCCACATGTACACCCGTTACATTTTCGCTTAATCATCGCTTTCAAACGCTGCCTCATTACAGGCGAATTTACCAAATCTTTAATCGGTACTTGAGCACCATTACCTACGGGCGGCAAAGACATGCACGCCGAATATAAATTGCCCGCCGAATCAAAATAAATCGATTTATTTCCAATCGTACAGGGGATACCGGATTCCCTCTTTGGATCCTCAAGATAATCACGAATGTAACCGATAGCTGCTTCATCGTATAAACAGGTATTTGGATATTTGGCTTTGATTGAGCAAAGCAGTTCAATTGCGCGGTCGATTTCAATCTGCTCGGTAATCAGCAACGGCTCAATATCAACCCCTCTGAAAAAATATTTCTTGTTTTCGAGTAAATTGAGAAACCATTTTGCGCCATACTTCGCTGCAATGGAGACAATCGATTCAAGATCATCTATATTTTGCCTGACAAGCGTGGTAAGCACTACCAAAGGTATTCTTCCGGCGCTAATCATTTCGATAACATTTATTGTTTTATCATAACAATCTACACCTCGTATGAATCTATGAGTATCCCGCATACCATCAAGCGAAATATGAAAACTATTCACTCCTGATTGAACAAGGTCGTTTAGTCTTTGTTCATTCATAGCTAAGCCATTAGTACAAACAAGTCTTGTGGAAAACCCCAGTTCCCTTGCTGTTCTGACCAGTTCCGACAGGTCCGTCCTCAGCAATGGCTCCCCACCGGAAAATTCCACCGATTCAATTCCGATTTGTCGAACCTGCCGAAGAATATTCATCCATGTCTTGGTATCAAGTACTGACTCTTGCTGATTTTTCCATGCTGTACAAGTCAAGCATCGACTATTACATCTCTCCGTAATATAGATTACCGCGCTTTTCGGAGAAAGCGGCCAACTATCTATCCATGTCAAGGCCTTATTCACACCAGCAAAAAATGATTTAACATTAGAATCAAAGTCGGCTTGATAATCCTTTACCGCCGACTGCTTTACCACAGAAACTTCCTCCTTTGAAGAATCACACGCAAAATAATTATCTCTCAATATCCAATCAAGCAGCTTAGGGTCGGAGAAAAACTGCTCATGATGGTACGCCATACCCTTGTTGTAAGCATCTCTTATCTTCAACGTAATGGAGTTTTGGATGTTGCCGTCTTTGCGTATCTGGGTGAAAGAGTCAGATATCCCCTGACAAAACATTCGCTTGCAAAAATATTCAACCGTCAATCTCTCTTTGGGGATGTAATGGTAGACGCAGGCTTTCGGATTATAATAGGCCCTGTAACCTTTTTCTTTTATAGCCGCTGACAGTGCTGTTTCACCGTCGCCTCTATATCTAATTAAATCAGACGGCATAGAATCAGGATGAAACCCTCCACATTCAAAGAGAACATCCTTTCTGATAGAATAATTACAGCCCCAAACGAGACATGGGTCGATTTGTTTAAGCTCATTACCAAAATCTATCAGGCTAAGCTGTCCCAGGGATTTTCCTTCCGGCCTAACCACTATAAACTGATTTATCCACTCTGGTGGTTCTGTCTCGTACTTGGGCAAAATCTTACCTCCAACAAGAACAGCATCAGTATTGGTAAATGTCTCTATTACGCCTTGAAGCCAAAGTTTATCAACCACAACGTCATCATCCAAATAACATAAAATTTGACCTGTCGACTCTATCGCTCCGCGATGTCTACCGCAGTGCAGCCCCGGCTCCGGCTCAAATATATAGCGAATGTTATGTCCCTGATAAGCTGAAATAGCAGATTCGGCAACCTGCCGGGTCGAATCGGTCGAACCATTATCAACAACAAGAATTTCATACTGACCAGCCGGAAAATCCTGATGAACCAAAGACTCAATGGTTTTCTTCAGCAAACCACACCGATTGTACGTAGGAATAATAACAGAACACTTGATCTTACTTTCTTCGCTCTGAAAAGTTGTTTGTTTGCACAGGCTTTGTTCCTCATTGCCAAAAAGAGTCATTTCGACATCTTCAGCCTTAATGTCCTGTTGACTGCAATAAACTGCCAGAGAAGTACCTTCAATATGAAGCAAGAGAAACTTTTTGCTTATTTTGTTGAGAGCCTGCATAACTCCCGGAGCATAAGGTGCGTAATCATGCCATATTATAACGCCGCCCGGCCTTATCATTTTCAAAGCATTTATGCTGTCATGCAGCACAAATTCATAATGATGACATGCATCTACGAACACAACATCAAACTTTCCATAAAATTGAGAAAAATCATAAGTCTGAGTATCGGCAAATATCTGGTGAATTCTGTGTGCCCAGGGCGTACCATGAAACTTAATCCCCGGCGTGACGGGATAAACATCCAATTCCGGATCCTTTACCAAAGGTTTTGTGTAATCCTTGTACCCTTCAGGTGGCAAATCGAAAGTATAAATCTCAGCCTGGCTGTTAGCTCCAAGCCTGAGCGTTGTGTCACCCTCATACGTTCCGAACTCAAGGATAGTATGTGGTTTCTTATACCGAACAATTTTACATATGACCTCCAGCTCATGAGGTGGTACGCTGCCATCACCATCTATACCCGGTTGATACTTATAATTTAAAAGCTCCACAGGAATCGTGTCATGATGGGGAAGCAATTGTTCAATTTTGCATTTCTTAACTACAGCCTGGTTGCTGTTAACCGAACACTCGACTGTTTCTGCATTAATAATCTTATCCTGCGACTTTGATAATACTTCTTTTATCACGCGGCCTATCGTCGGATACTTGCTGTCATCAAGATTCTCCTGATAAAACTGCCTGGACTGCAATCGCATTTGTTGTGCGTATTGTCCGTCAGTGAAGTGTCTTCTTACCGCATCCCATAATTCCTTCCCAGTGCCGACAGTATTAAACGTTGAAGGTAACGAGTAGATATTATAATTAGGGTCAATGCTTTGAATTGCCTTCATGAGACGGTCTGTTGTTAGGAATATTACCGGTTTGCCTGAGCATAAGACTTGAACCAGAGCCGCCCCAAAATAATTAACCGCTACAACTAAATCCACCTGCTCAACCACCGTCTGAAGGTCAGTATCCGGCGGGAGTATCTTTTTTGTTAGGCTGCTGCTGACAGAAGAAACAAGTTCAAGTTCCGGAAAACCCGGATGAACCTTAACTATTAACGATATTTGACCGGCAATGTCTGCCGGCGGCTTGTCCAGAATTTTTAGCGCCTCTATTTGCTTACTTGGCTCAATAGTTGGGTTAATGACACTATCAATCTTGGTTGGATTCATCAGGGCCAAAATACGCCAGTTCTTTTTTTCGCCAAATGATTCTCTGACAACAACGGGATGTTCGTTTATCGCTCTAAGGTTTCGACAACATATCAGTCGGTCAGGTGCCACCCCGTTTTTCCTAAAGTGAGTCTTTTGATGGCCCAAACTATAAAGCACATATTTACTCACAACTTTTGATGTTTTCTCTATCACAAAAGCTGCTGCATGCGGTATGGAAAAAGTGGGAATATCGTAACGATTAGCTGCTTCTGCAGGCAATTGAGATTCGCCATCGTTTAGAGCGCTGACAACTACCGCCTTGGGACGAATCCGCTTCCACAAATTAAGCCATGTGTGAAAATTAGACACAAAGGCCGGCCAGCGATATCTGCAGTAATTATCAAACTGGTATTTTAGAACATTTATCGTCCAGCCTAATCGCCCCGAAGTATTCTGTATCAGCTTGTTATATCCATTAAAAAAACGGCTTTGATATTCAGGCTCCATAAAATCCAACTGACGCGGGGAAACTACAGGTATCGAATACTTCTCTGACAACTTTTTCTCGTGCGCACTGCTCGGAAAAATCAGCATTATTGCTACTTCACCCGGAAATTCCCTGGTTAATTGCTCTATCACATGACCAAAACGATAACTTTCACCGGGATTAAACGCCAATACTATCCTGTCTTTAAAAATATCAGGGTTATATAAAGGTCTGCCGGAAGTATCATCGAAAGTGATTCTCATTCTTGAAAAGTAATCAATCGAATTTTTAACTTTGGCTTCGGGAATTGAAACCGGCAAGGCTTTGTTTGGAAACAACTGATTTAAAATAACGGCGTGAATATCGTTGCGATAGTAAAATACTGAAGGACGCAATACCTCCTGATGAAAAAACTGTAATTGACTACCGCCTCTTCTCTGAAATGCCTCGGCCAATTCAAAAGTTATAGCAACATCCTGCCAAAACCAGCGCATAGCTTCGAGATCAAATTCAGGCCAGCAAATATCATCTGAAGTAAATTCGCTCCCAGCAGGCTTAAACCAGTTCCGGTAGAATTCGGCAGCTTCCAGCCTGGAACGAAGCAGAGCATCCAACCCCACATACTCGTCAATCAAACCAAAGGGAAGTTTTGCACCTCTGGTAAAACCAACTGCAGAACTGTCCAGAGGCAGCAGCGTATAACCCTGCGAATGACTCTCCTGGAGAAATTTATGCCCATATCTTTCAATATCCGTCCCGAAAAATATAAATAACTTATGAAAGCTACTTTGACGTCCCACTATCTGCTCCTTCTAAAACAGCCAACTTATATACGGTTTATAACAGTCCATTTTGCCGGTTTTCAAAAGAAATTCCGCAAATTCAAAATCAAGCGGATTGTCAATATCTATCGAACCCAAACCGGGAGTCTCGTAAATAACAATTTCAAAAAATGTCCAATTCCGACTGAAGCATTACAGTTTTGCCAAATAGGTTGTCTGATTTGTGGATTTCAATAAAAACCCTAATTGTACCTTTAACAAAGGTAAAATCTCGGGTCGGTGTGATATTTCCGAGCTTAATTTTCCCCTGGCTGTTCAGTAATTGAGAGACTATTGTAGGGATAATAGCACGCGCCGATTGTCTCGGGCCGTATACATTGAATGGCCGGACAATTTTGACAGGTAAACCAAATGATCTGTGGTAGCTAATTGCTAATTCATCAGCAGCTATTTTCGATGCAGAGTATGGCGATTGTCCTATGAGTGGATGCTTCTCATCAATCGGCACGTATTGGGCGGTGCCGTAGGCTTCGCTTGTAGAAGTAATCAATATATCACTTATGCCCTGCTGCTTGGCGGATTCAAGAACATTGTAAGTGCCTTCTACGTTTGTTCGAATGTAGGCCA
>Ga0209636_10003546_pt1 | contig 15886 bp, 12 predicted proteins | sample DeeMarSWOR152_54_FD_187464 | JGI IMG/M metagenome (GOLD analysis project Ga0209636, IMG submission 187464) | Marine sediment microbial communities from White Oak River estuary, North Carolina - WOR-1-52-54 (SPAdes) (version 2) | ecosystem: Environmental > Aquatic > Marine > Intertidal zone >...
GATTTATAGAAATCTTTTATAGTTTTGAAGAAAAAAACGTTTACTCTTCTGGAAAAAAGGCGGATGAGATCAAGAAGGAGAAAAAAGAGTGCAATGCTTCCGATTAAAACAAGGGCTGCTCTTTTACCGGCGTTCAGGTAATAGAGGATTAATAAGAAAGCAAAAGGCCTTAAATACAGACGCCAGTTGATTTCTTTTTTTATTTTCTCGGAAGTAGACCTCAGAAATTGCCCGCGGTAGACATTCAGAATATTGATAATGAGGATGTAAACAATAATCGAAAGGATGAAAATGTGATATGTCTGGAAAGGTGCGAAAACAAAGATAAAGATCGCCAGAAGAGGAAGAATGACTATCCCCACGAGTTCTTCTTTCTTTGATATATAGGCGAAAGAACCAACCGCAAAAGCCAGTGGGATGAGAATTCCAACCGGAAGTCCTCCCTTGGTAAAGAAGAAGACAAGGTAATAAATCATGATGGCTGTAGCGGTGGCCACTCCCTGTCCGCCTCGAAAATTGAGATAGAATGGGAAAGTATGCCCCAAAATAGCAGCGAAACCCACCAAATGAGCACAGAGAGGAGAAGCTCCTAGTAAATGAGCTAGGTACATGGACAGCAGCCCCTTGATGAGGTCAAACAAAGCTGTGATTATGGCTGGCCCTAAACCTAAGACCTTGTAAGTATTAATGGTTCCTGCATTGCGTGTGCCGTGTTCGCGGATATCTATGTTTTTCAGTACTTTACCCAGGATAAAGGAAGGGGAAATAGACCCGACAATATACCCTCCAATAATGAAGACGATACAAATCATAAGTGCCTTTATTAAATAATAAATGGGTACCTGTTTGTCAAATTTCAATTTCAGGGGGGGATCTCAATTTTCAACATTTTCATACTTAAAGGTCAGGTCCACACTCTTGCCTTTTTTAGTTCTTGTTCCACGCCGGAGAGAAATAAATGACTTTTGGCAGATAAATGATTTATTTAAAAGTTTTAAATGTTTTAAATGTCTGACCCCAATGTGGTAAAATTCCTGTCAAAGGAGTGGCCATGAAAGTCTTAAATGCCGCACAGATGAAAAATATAGACCGCAAAACAATTGAAGAAATTGGTATTCTGGGACCTATTCTGATGGAAAACGCTGGAATCCAAATTATGAGGGCTCTTAGGAGCAAATTCCCAGAGCCTAAGAGGGAGAAAATTGTCATTGTGGCCGGGAGAGGAAATAACGGGGGAGATGGACTGGTTGTGGCGAGACATCTCTTCAACCAAGGCTGCAAGCCTCAGGTACTTCTTCTGGGTTCGAAACAGGAAGTCAAAGGAGATGCTGCTCTGAATTTGAGAATAGCCCAGAGAATAGGAATAGAAATATTTGAAATTAAATCTACCCAGACTTGGACTAAACAGAAAAAAAAAGTTCACCAGTCTACGCTTCTCGTAGATGCCATTTTCGGGACTGGTCTTACTGAACCAGCCAGAGGTCTTTATGCCAAAGTCATAGAGGATATGAATAAATCGAAAGCCTATACAATCGCAGTTGATATTCCTTCTGGTCTCTCTTCTGATTCCTATCAAATCGTTGGACCCTGTGTGAAGGCTGACCTAACAGTCACCCTTGCTGCTCCTAAAATTGCTCATGTTTTTCCCCCGGCTGAAGATTGGGTAGGGGAACTGGTCGTAGGAGAAATAAGTGTGCCTCCCTACTTATTTGACGATGATAATCTGAAGCTAGAATTAGTGGAAAAGAAGGACATTCAGCCCTATTTTGAGAAAAGAAAGAAGGACACGCATAAAGGAACCTACGGGCACCTTTTTATCATCTCGGGTTCATTCGGAAAAACCGGCGCAGCAGTGATGGCTGGAAAGGCGGCTTTGAAGATGGGAACAGGCTTGGTAACCATAGGAACTCCTGAGAGCTGCCTTCCTATGGTGGCCCGTCCCATAGTGGAATTGATGACCGAGCCTTTGCCCGAGACAGCTGAAAGAGTGATTTCTGCGGAGGCCTTAGAGAAAACAATAACCCTTCTTAAGGATAAGGACGCTCTTCTCATCGGGCCTGGGATATCGACCCATAGGTCCACATCCAAGTATGTTTTGTCCTTGCTTCCTAAAATTAAGCTCCCAGCAGTTATCGATGCTGACGCCCTCAATATTCTTGCTTCAGAGCCCGAAACCTTGAAGTCATTGAGCAAGCCAGTCATTCTGACTCCCCATCCTGGAGAATTCGCACGCCTCGTACACCTTTCGACTCGAGATGTGCTGGAGCGGAAACTAGAGCTAGTTCCCGCATTTTCAAAGAAATATGGAGTCTATCTTGTGCTCAAAAGCTACAAAACGCTTATCTCTACTCCCGAAGGAAAAGTTTTCATCAATCCTACTGGGAACCCTGGGATGGCTACCGCTGGCTCAGGAGATGTACTGAGCGGTATGATTGCCTCTTTGGTTGTCCAGGAGAAAAATTTGCTGGACGCAATCCTGGCTGCTGTATATGTTCATGGCTTAAGCGGAGATATAGGAGCTGAAAAGCTGGGAGAAAGGTCTTTGACTGCCGCCAATATCATCAATTATCTCCCTCGAACCCTAAAATATCTGGAATCAGAAACGTGAGAATCAGAAGACCAGGAGCTTTCATGGTTTGAATATGATGAAGGGAAGAGATATTGATGTGCATGGATGGAAATGAAAGCAAGCCGAAGATTGAGAAAAGATGAGCTAGTTACCACCTATTCTGAGAAGGAAACCTTTCTTCTAGCCAAAGAGCTTGCTCAAGGGTTTAAGGGCAACGAGGTGGTGCTCTTAGAAGGAGAGCTGGGCTCGGGAAAGACTGTCTTTGCCAAAGGCATAGCTTCAGGCCTGGGATTGAAAGATGTCCATCAAGTCTGTTCTCCCTCTTTCACGCTGATTAATATCTATCAAGCAAAATTTCCTATCTACCACATAGATCTCTACCGCCTTGAAAAAAGTACAGAAATTCTCGACTTAGGCTGGGAAGATTATCTCGGGAAGGGCGTTGTGGTGGTAGAATGGGCTGAGAAAATAAGGTTCAAAATGGATGGAATACAGGTCACTTTGAAAATAGGTGAAAAAGACAAGAGAAAGATTAGAATTCATTATTGAAAACTTTTTCAATCAATATCCATCATCTATTCCTGTTTATTCTCGGTTACTGGTCATAATTTATTTTCTAAATTTTGCCTTTAATTTTTACAGCTTCTGCCAATTCTCGGGTAGCCTTTTTGATATTTTCTGAAGATAAGATGGCAGAGACGACAGCTACTCCGTCTGCACCTGCCTCTATTATTTCTCTAGCGTTCCCTGCGTTTACTCCTCCTATTGCCAGAATGGGCAAATCAATTCTTTTTCTAATATCTCGCAGTCCCTCAAGACCAATGGGTGGTCTTATATCTTTTTTAGTCTGAGTGAAAAATATAGGACCTACTCCCAAGTAATCAGCACCTCTATGTTCAGCTTCTTCGGCTTCCTTCAATGTATTTACCGAGACTCCGATTAATTTTTTCTTTCCCAAGATTTTACGGGCAAAAGATAAAGGCAAATCATCCTGGCCTAGATGAACTCCATCAGCATCACAGGAAAAAGCGATGTCCACTCTATCGTTGATGATAAAAGGAATGTCTTTTTTCTTAGCAGCCTCCCGGGCTTTTAAACTCAGTTCAAAGAATTCATGAGTTTTTAATTTTTTTGCCCTGAGTTGGACAAGGCTGATACCACCTTGAATGGCTTTCTCTATTGCAGAGACAATGTATTTTCCCCCTGCGGCTTCAACATCTGCCACCAAACAGAGTTTCCAATCAATCTTTTTCATAGTTTTCTCGTTTTCTGGATGGAATTGAATTCAAAGTTCTGGATCTTGCATGTATTTTCCCGTTGAGAAAAAATTATAACAGGTACAGCATGCTCAAACAACCTCCATTTAAGGGGACGGTTCCATTTTTTTCTGGAGTCAGACTTTATTATTATAAGATATACGATTATTTTCATCCTTTGGGCAAGAATTCATAATGAAGTTTGGCCTTATGAGAAAAAATAGAACCGTCCCCGACAGTTGAAAGTTGAGACCTGACCCCATTCTTCCTATTCTTCGTTGCAATAAGAAGGCAGTTTTAGTATAAATATTTAAGCTTTAGAAAGTCATACAGGAGATTTGCAAAATGAATATAGTCAATAAAATCTTAGAATTCATCTTCGGAAATGTTTATTTGAAATTCCTTTTTGTCTTGGTCGTCACCCTGATTATTGCCTATTTAGCCAAGTTTATCTTTAGAAAAGTATTGAAACCTCTTACTAAAAAAACAGAGACTAAAGTTGACGATTTAATCATTAAAAGCATCTCTTCCATTGTTTTTTATGTCGTATTGGTGCTGGGTATTAAATACGGATTCCAGTACTTTGAATTGAAAACAGCAATCTACAATAATCTCATAAACACTCTTCTTGTCATTATCGTTTCTCTGCTTCTGGTAAGAATTGTCAATAATTTCTTCAAACACTGGGCAGAAGAGTGGAGATACAAGACTAAAACTACTACTGATGAAAGGATTATTCCCTTACTCCAGAAGATCGTAAAGGCTGTGATTATCATTCTAGCGGTTGTTTTTATTTTTAGTGCCTGGAACATAAATATAAGTCCTCTCCTGGCCACGGCTGGCATTGCTGGCCTAGCTATCGGCTTGGCTGTCAAGGACTCCTTAGCTAATATCCTGGGTGGCCTTCAGCTTGTTTTGGATAAAACCTTCAAAGTGGGAGACAAAGTAGAACTTGAATCCGGAGAAATGGGAGTTATCTTAGATGTCGGCTTAAGAAGCACAAAATTGAAGACCTACGACAACGAAGTCATACACATCCCCAATGGTGCTCTGGCCAATGCTAAAATCAAAAATTTTACTCAACCTGATTTTTCAATAAGAGTCAACGTGGAATTTGGAGTCGTATACGGCTCTGATCCTGATAAGGTGAGACAAGTGGTTGTGGAGGCTCTTAAGAAGATAGACGATGTTTTAGAAGACCCTGAGCCAGTTGTCCAGTTTCTAAACATGTCAGATTTTTCCCTGGATTTTATAGCCAGGGCCTGGGTTAGAGAGTATACTCAAGCATATTCCATGAAACTCAAAATGACAGACGAGATTTATAAGGCTTTGAATAAAGCCAAGATCGGGATTCCTTTCCCTACCAGAACTGTCTATACCAAAGAAATCGATTAACGAGTTGATAAAGCGATTCATTTAAATCAATTTTTGTCAATTGACATCAAAAGAATTTTGATTTTAAATTAAAATAAATCAATGACATAAGGATACAAAATGATCATCAAAGCCAAAGAAAAAATATGTGAGGTGAAAGATTTTCCCAAGCCTGGAATTGGCTTTAAAGATATCACTCCTCTTGTGCAGGATGCGGCTTGTTATAGTCATGTGATTGATAAAATTGTTTCTTGGGCCAAAGAAAGAAGGCCTGATTTGGTAGCTGGTATCGAGTCGAGGGGATTTCTTTTTGCAGCTCCTGTAGCCCATCAATTGAAACTGGGTTTGTCTATAATAAGAAAGAAAGGAAAGCTCCCTCGCAAGACTGTCTGCGTACGAGCTCCGAATGAATATGCCCTTGAGTTTTTTGAGATGCACACCGACAGTATCCTTCCCTCCCAGAAAGTTCTCATAGTTGATGACCTTATCGCCACGGGTTCTTCCTCCATTAGCGCTATCAACCTGGTGAAGAAATTAAGGGGAGAAGTTGTGGGGTTTATTGCGGTGGTAGAGCTGTGTTTTCTTAATGGAGTCGAATGTATCAGGAAAACTCATCCCGATGTTGAAATACTGAGCTTGATTAAATTTGAAAAATAAAGGTGAGGCATATGGGTTTTTTAGATCGTTTTTTTCAGCTCAAAGAAAAAAAGACAAATGTTCGAATTGAACTCGTCGGAGGTCTAACCACATTCATGACCATGTCTTATATCATATTTGTGCAGCCTGCTATCCTCTCAACAGCTGGAATGGATAAAGGCGCGGTCATGATTGCCACGTGTGTCTCCAGTGCCTTGGCCACTCTTTTGATGGGGCTTCTGGCCAAGTATCCTATTGCTTTAGCTCCCGCCATGGGACATAACATCTTTTTTGCGGTCATTGTCTGCGGGACAATGGGTTACAGCTGGCAAGTAGCCCTTGGGGCTGTATTTATTTCAGGTACTGTGTTCATCATCCTTTCTGTAATTGGAGTCTGGGAGAGTCTGGTGGCTTCTGTTCCGGATTCACTGAAACACGCCATCGCTGTGGGCATCGGGCTCCTCATCGCCCTGATTGGCCTGGAGTACGGAGGTCTGGTGGTGGACACGCCAGGTGTCTTGGTGGGCTTGGGAGACCTGACCAGCCGTCCGGTTGTTTTAGTTTTGTTCGGAGTTATTCTCACTGCCGTTCTCATGTCTTTCAGGGTGCCTGGCGCGATTCTTATAGGAATCTTGGCCACAGCGCTTCTGGGAATCCCTCTGGGCGTGGTCAAATACCACGGTCTGGTCTCTTCTCCTCCCAGCGTTTTGCCGACTCTACTCAAGTTAGATGTTTTAGGAGCCTTAAAAACAGGCCTTCTCACAGTTATTTTTATTTTTTTCTTCCTAGATCTCTTTGACACCATGGGAACTTTAATCGGAGTGAGTGAACCTGCCGGCTTCATAAAAAAAGGCAGGCTTCCTCGGGCTAATCAGGCTATGTTATCCGATGCAATAGGAACAGTCGGTGGTGCGCTCCTCGGAACCTCAACCGTAACCAGCTATATCGAAAGCGCCACCGGAATAGCTCAAGGAGCAAGGACAGGATTGGCCAACATCTTCACTTCTTTCCTCTTTATCGTGGCCCTTTTCTTTAGCCCATTAGCGGAAATGATTGGCGGAGAATATGTCCATAATGGATTAGTGCTGCATCCAGTTGTGGCGCCTCCTTTAATAATAGTAGGCTATTTGATGATGAGGTGCGTCACGTTTATCAAGTGGGAAGATCTAACAGAAGCTATTCCGGCCTTTTTGACCATTATCATCATGCCTTTAACAGTCAGTATTACAGAGGGAATTGCCTTTGGTTTTATCTCCTATTCTCTCTTAAAGCTTGTTACCGGAAAGGGAAGAGAAGTGCATTGGATCATTTACTTGTTTTCATTCCTTTTCATCATCCGATACTTGATCAAATAATCTTAAGGAAAAGATCATCATGAAAAATAATCGAGTTTTGAACGTTCGTATTATCTTGATTCTCACTCTAATCATTGCCCTCTCCTCTTATGCGATCACTCGCCAGCCTCGCTTATTCTTTGGTCATGACGAAGCAGAATGGGTAAAGAATACAATGGCGGATATGACTTTAGAAGAAAAGATTGGGCAGATGATTGCCTGTCGCTATTCTGGCTACTTTGTGAATATAGACAGTGAATATATCAAAAGAATTGAATCTTTGATCGTCGAACACAAAATTGGAGGTTTAATTCTTTTTGGAGGAAATGTTTACGAAACTGCATATTTAACCAACACCTTTCAAAATAAGTCGAAAATCCCTCTTCTGATGGCTTCGGACTTTGAGAGGGGAGTGGCGAATCAGGTCGAAGGTTCGACTCTCTTTCCGCCTTTGATGGCCATAGGTGCCATTGGTTCAGAAGAAGCGGCTTATTCGATGGGAAAAATCACAGCTCTTGAAGGAAGGGCGATGGGAATCCACATGACCTATGCTCCTGTGGTGGATGTGAACATCAATCCTGAGAATCCCATAATCAATGTCCGATCCTTTGGTGAACGCCCTGAGCAGGTGAGTCGCCTGGCCAAGGCTTTCATAAAAGGCTGCCAGAAAAATGGGCTCATCGCTACGGCCAAGCATTTTCCAGGCCATGGAGATACTGAGCTCGATTCCCATATTGAACTTCCGATTGTTAAAGCTGATCGAAAACGGCTGGAAGAGGTAGAGCTCTATCCATTCAAAAAAGCTGTTGAAGCAGGTGTTCAGGCGATCATGACAACCCATATTCACTTTCCTTCCCTTGATTCCACACCCAATCTTCCTGCCACTCTCTCGCCGCCTATCATAACAGAACTCTTAAGGAATGAGTTCGGCTTCAAAGGTTTGATTGTTACTGATGCTATGGATATGGGAGGTGTCACTGCTTTGTATGAACCGGAAGAGGCGGCCTTAAAAGCAGTCTTGGCTGGAGTTGACATAGTTCTCATTCCTCCTGAGCCCGAGCTAGTCACGGAAGCTTTAATTCACGCTGTCTCTTCTGGTAAGATTTCAGAAACAAGAATTGACGCCTCTGTAAAGAGAATTTTAGAAGTCAAGGCCATGCTTGGTCTCCACAAGAATAAGCTGGTGGAAGTGGAAGCTCTTAGTAAGCTAGTCGCCTCGAATGAACATCTTCAAGAAGCAGCAAGAATGTTTGAGAACTCTATGACTCTTGTCAAAAACGAGGGGGATATTCTTCCTCTTTCGGAAACCAGTCCAAAATTAGCAGTTTTTTCTTTGAGCAGTGACCCCGGAGAGTATTTTGCCGGAAAAATTTTCATCAATAAAATAGAGGAAAAATATCCTGAGCTCGTGAGTTTTTATGCTGACTGCTACACAGGAGAAGAATATATCCAGGAAGGATTGGAAAAGGCCAAAGAAGTCAATTTGATTATTTTTGCCCTTTTCTCAAAACGAAGAGCTTGGAAGGGGTCTGTGGACCTAGACCAAAAACACATCCAGCTTGTTCAAGAAACTACCAAAGGCTCTCCTCCAGTTATTGTCGTTTCCTTTGGAAGCCCCTATTTTTTAAAGCATTTCCCAGAAGTTGATTCTTATCTTTGTGCATTCCAAAACTCGCCTCAAGCTCAAGAAACTGCAGTTAAAGCTCTTTTCGGAGAGATAGAAGTTCGGGGGAAATTACCTATCACCTTGCCTGATCTTTTTCCCCTGGGTCATGGCCTGATTCTCCCTAAAAAGATTGAAAAACAATAATCGTTTTCGCTCCTCTATTTTATCCCATTCCATTCACTGCATATTTATTTGACAGATCGTGAAATTTTTCTAAGAAAATATTAGTGGAGTTTTTCTAAAAAATCTTTGGGATATAAATCAGGAAGAGAATAAGACATACTACATAAATAATCAAGGCTGCATACGAAATTTTCCAAATCTTTTTTTCTTGAGGAACTTTGATTTTGAAAGGCTCTTTGGGAGCCGTTCTGAAAAGTGTGCTTCCTACAAATATAACCGAAACCGCAAGCAAAAATCCGAAGGCATTCCACCACAGCCATGATACTGAAGGGACAAATAACCAGAGAAAAAGATTCATCGAGACTCCCACAACAAGGCCGAAGATAGCTGGGCCGGGTTTAGCTTTTGAATAAATAATTCCAGCAAAAAAGACAGCGAAGACGGGGCCATAAAAAGCAGAGCCAATTTTGTTTATGGATTCAATGATAGTCGGAGAAATGTCTCCTACCAAGAAGGCAAAACCGATACAAAAAGTGCCCCAAAAGAAAGTAAATAGCTTGGATAAGCTCATTTCTTGATGAGGCTTGAGCTTTCTTTTTTTTAGTTTTTTGTAAATGTCTTCCACTGAAGCTGCACTCAATGAGTTTATAGAAGAATCTAAGGAAGACATGGCGGCGGCCATTATGGCAATGAAGATCAATCCCACCACTCCTGCGGGCATTTTTTCCATGACAAATATCGGAAGAAGATAATCATAATTTCCTTGAGGGAGTTTACCTAGGAAGTCGGCATTTTTCGCTACATAAGCACCTAGAATCAGTCCTACTGTGCAATAGGCGAGGACCACAGGAAAGCGGAAAAATCCGTTAAACAGAAGGCTTAGCTTGCATTCCCTAAGATTTCTGGCAGAAAGCTCTCTTTGGACCTGACTCTGGTCGCAGCCATAATAAGAGGCATAGAGGAAAAAACCTCCTAGAAATAAAGGCCAGAAGCCAAAGTCATTACTGTCTCCCAGGCCGTGAGCTACGAAGTCAACAGCTTTGAATCGAACTGGGTCTAATAATTGAGCTAAGGCATTCCAGCCTCCAATAAGGTGCAGGCCAACGAATCCGATAATGATAATCCCTGCCAGGATGACGATCATTTGAATGGTGTCTGAGAGAATGTCGACATGAATGCCCCCAAAAAGCTCGTAGATCATCGCCACTGCACCGATGAGTAAAATGGTTATCCAAAGAGGAATTTGGAGGACAACAGAAAGAACTATAGCCGCCGCATACACAGTAACTCCCGTGGCCAGACCGCGGCTTATCTGAAAAACAAGGCTCATCACCACTCTTGTCTTGGAATCATAGCGCCTCTCTAGATATTCGTAGACGCTTATGATGCGGAGGGAATGGAACACAGGGAAGAGCAAGGCCATGAGAACAACCATGGCCAGAGGAAGGGCAAGCTCATAGCCCAACCAGATCATACCTCCTCCTGGCCTCAGAGCGACAAAGGCAGGGGCTGAAATGAAAGATATGGCCCCCAATTGGGTAGCCATGGTGGAGAATCCGATGGGAAGCCAGGGAAGTCTTCGTCCTGCAAGGTAATAATCTTCCGAGGATTTTTGCCTAAGCCCCAGCCACCAGCCGAGGACGATGAGTCCGCCAGCATACAAGATGATGACGGTCCAATCGAGGAAAGACACCCAAGGGCCTTATTATTTTTTTTCCCAGTTCTCAATCAAATACGGTTTTAATTTTTCAAATTCTAGACAAATTTTTTCAATCTCTTCTTCAGCTTGTTGATAGTTCATATTTTTTGTCTTGGCGACATAAGAAGCAATGAAGCCAAAATAGAGGGGAATCATGGATTCGAGAACTAAAGGGAGACTCATCTCAATGAATACATTCTTGAATCTGTGATAGAAGCAGAGATAATCAAAGAGAATTTTTACCCAGATATGATTGGGAAAGTGAAAATCCTTTTTGGAAAGAAGGATAATTTTTCGCAGCTCCTGGTGATTTTCATTCATAAGGATTTCCTGCCAGATACAATCGAATTTCTTAGAGGCCCTCTGAAACCGCTGATAGAGGTCATTGAAATCCTGCTCAACTTCTTCTGGAATAACATGGGCTTGAAAACCGAAAGTGGGCAGTTCTTCACTTTTTTTGATTTTCTTCCAGTTATCAGAATATTCTTCAGCTAGGGAGAATATGGTTCCGATAACCTGCTTAAACATGGGAGCTAAAGTGCTCGCAGATTTAGGATTATGGATTTTGGCTCCCAAAAAAGACTGACAGATATTAAAGCCATTGGCTAAAGCCATGGTGGTCATCCAGATGTCGATGCCGTAGTAGGCCACATCCGTGTCCCAAATTTCTTTTTCTAGATAATCCTTGAGGACCTTGGCCGAAAAGCCAAATTCTCCTCCGATAGGTTGACGAATTTTTTTTCCGTAGAGAGACCGGGTCAAGGGGTAAATGATAGAATTCGTGATCGTTCCGTCATATTTATGGCGCGTGTAAAGCGGGGCCACATAATCATAGCCTTGAAAGATAATCGGACCACCTAGTAACTGTATCCATTCAGGAGTTATGGAGCGAAGGTCTGAATCAACAACAACTGCGGCTTTCACTTTCAGCTCATTGGCTATCTCGAAGATTCTCCGGAACGCTTTTCCTTTTCCTGGAGCTCCTCTGAAACTGGTTACCATTTCTGAAATAGGCATGTGGAGGCTCCTGGTGAAAGGGTGCATTTCATGAGCAATCAATATCGATTCAAGTTCCTGGTAGTCTTGAAGGTGGTTTCTGGCAATTTTACGCGTAGAATCTGTGGAGCCGCAGTCTGAGTTGATGATAACGCTTTTAAATTTGGGAAAGTATTTTGTCAGACCAAGCCGAACAGCTTTTATGACATGGCCGATCGTATTTTCGGTGTTATAGCTGGGAATTCCGACCAAAATATCTGCTTTTTTTATTTTTTTGACTTCTTTTACGGTCTTGGGAGTCAGGGAAAGTCTTTTTTCCATTTGGTTTTATTCATCCTTTCCTGCAGTTTCTTTGATGTGAAAGAGAGTAATTCGTTGATAATTGAGGTCTGGGGAGAAATTTTGACCTGTATGGGGAAAATAAAAATTTTCTTCTAATAACCTAATCACTTTGCACAAGAGTTCACAGGTCGCTTCTTAGAATAATTCTGATTAAGATTGCAAGTATAACTCATCCTTCATAAAAATCAAGTGGTTGACACAAAAAATTATTTTTTCTATTCTATAGCTACTCAGACCTTTAATTCCGGTCTAAATTTGACTTTAATCCGATTTTTTTGGGAGGAATAAATGTCTGATTTTTTTCAGAATGGGGTCATCACAACTTTTCATAAATTGGGAAAATTAAAACTCAAGAGATTAGAAGAAGAACTCAAAGAATTTTCAAGGAGAAGACCTATTGCCTTAGTCTTGCCGTCCCTTTATCGGGAGTATGCGAGTGGAGCTCTCCAGAGTATTATTAATGAATTGAAAAAAGCAAGATATATTAGCCAGATCGTGGTTTGTTTGGACAGAGCCAACCCTGATCAATTCAAAAAAGTTAAAAAATATTTTTCTACCTATAAGAATGTTATCATCATCTGGAATGATGGCCCCAAAATGAGAAAGCTTTACCGACTTTTAGAAGAAAATGAGTTATCTCCAGGAGAAGCAGGAAAAGGACGGGCTGTCTGGATGGCGCTGGGTTATGTTTTGGCCAAGGGAAAAGCCAGTGTCATTGCCCTTCAGGATTGTGATATTATCGACTATGATCGCTCCCTCCTTGCTCGCCTTTGTTATCCTGTGGCCAACCCTCATTCTGAGTATGAATTTTGCAAAGGTTTTTACAGTCGCATCTCAGATAGGATGTACGGAAGGGTCACCCGATTGTTCTTCACTCCTTTTATTCGGGCTTTAGAAAAAATGTTGGGATATTTGCCTTTTTTGGTTTATATGGACAGCTTTCGCTATGCTCTTTCAGGTGAGATTTCGCTGAGAAGAGATTTGGCCATGACCATGAGGATTCCCAGCGACTGGGGCTTAGAAGTGGGAACCTTAGCCGAAGTTTACAGAAACATGGCTTTAAACAGGATCTGTCAGGTTGATATTGCTGATTATTATGAACACAAGCATCAAGACTTAATTCCAGATGATGCAGAAAAAGGTCTCATGAAAATGGCAGTGGATATTGCTAAGTCCATTTTTAGAACTTTGGGTGGAGAAGGAGTCCAGTTTTCCGAAGGATTCTTTAAAACTCTAAGAAATATCTATGCCAAGACTGCTCATCAAGCTATCACCCGTTATGAGAATGATGCAGCCATTAATGCTCTCTATTTTGATCGCCATAATGAAGCCGTGTGTGTGGAGTCCTTTACTGAAGCCATAAGGATAGCCGGTGAAGCCTTCTGGAAAAATCCCTTTGAAACTCTCCTGATTCCTAACTGGCACAGAGTCACCGCAGCTTTCCCTGAATTTTATAACCTGTTGTTAGATGCAGTAAAGAAAGACTACGAAATGTAAGAAAAGCCAATTAGCTGAGGAATTCAATTTAAGCCTTCCCATAAATTTCGTTCATCTTAAAGAGAGCCGAGGTTCTTACTCAAACCGGCTTCTCCTGTGAATCTCCAAAAATAAGATGACGATGTCCCTACAGCATTAATCTGCCAGTCCTATTTACAGATGAGTATTTTTATATTTTGAATCGTTATTAATAATACGAAAAAGATAAACTCGGCAAAATCTTAAAGGACTCAAGAGAAATGATGTTTTCTAAGAAAATCTTAAATTTATCTTTAATAGTCATTAGCACTTGTCTATTGGTTTTTTTTCTCATTTTCAAAAAGAAATCAGAATCCTCCCTGGATATTCCTCTTCGAAAATCTTTTTCAGAGAAGCAGAGAGGATTGATGGCCATTCCTGTTAGAGCTATACCTGCCTTAAGAGGTAATCTCATCATCAAACTAAAATCTCAGGGGCAAGCTGTTCCTGATAAAAAAATAGTCATGAGAACTGAGGTTCCAGGTATCATTAAAAATTTAAAAGTGAAAGAAGGAGAACTTGTAAGAAAAGGCGATCTGTTGATGGAACTCGAGGATAGAGAATACAGATTAGAGCTCAAAAGAAAAGAAGCTCTACGTCTGAAATACCTATCAGAGTTATATTTAAAAATGAAGTTTCCAGCACCTGAGAAAAAATTAAGTCCTTCTGAGTTGGAAAAGATAAACAAAACACAAAGGGAATACGAAAAAGCAAGCCGGCTCTACGCTAGAGGCAGGATATCAGAAGAAGCGTTTAACAAAGCAAAAATGAATTACGAATTTGTTTTGATTGAGACCGGAAAGAAAAAAGAAGAACTAAGGGCTGCATCTTTGACTCAGGCGGAAATTGATTTCGAAATCGCTAAGATGAAGTTAGAAAAAACAAGGATTCGAGCGCCTTTTTCAGGATCCATCACAAATATTCGAGTTTATCCTCAAGAATCTATTGGTGTGGGGAAGGAGCTTTTTACGCTGGTTGATATCCATAAAATTAAAGTGGAAGCAGGGGTGCTTGAAAGCGAAATTGGTAGAATTAAAAAAGATCAAAGGGCTGATTTAAGATTCAGTGCTTATCCAGATAAAGTATTCATGGGGTGTGTTAAGGCCATAAGCCCGATAATTGACCCGGAGGATAAAACCTGTAAAGTCATTATTGATCTGCCCAATCCAGAAGATGCAGTAAAGCCTGGTATGTATGCTGAAGTGGAGATTGTGGCTGAGATATACAGAGATAGATTACTCATTCCCAAGAAAGCGGTTCTGATAAGAGGTGGAAGAAAATTAGTTTTTGCCCTGGAAGACGGTTTGGCCAAATGGAGGTACATCGAAGTAGGTGTTGAGAATGAGGACTATGTCGAGGTTTTAGATGGTATCAGAGAGGGAGATATAGTCATAACCGAAGGGCACTTCACTTTGGCTCATGATACTCCTGTTAAAAATGTACAACAATAGTTCTTTGAGAAATCTTCGTCGGTTCTAATGCTATTTTAATTTAAATGTAACCGTGACGGTAAAGATAACGCCTCTGGGTCTTCCGTTGATGATCATGGGTTCGTAGACCCACTGCCGGACAGCGTCGATGGCTGCCTGGTCGAGGAGGGGTATAGAGCGGAGCACTTTGACTCTCTGGACTCGTCCGTAGATATCGGTGGTGGCTTCGATGATGACGATACCTTCCACTCTGGCTTGTCGGGCGATTTCTGGGTAGAGGGGGTCGACTTTTCTGATTAATCTGGGTGGTTTGATTTCGCCGACAGCTCTGACTGGGGCTTCGACTTCACCGACGACACCGCCGAGCACGCCGCCGACGACTCCGCCGAGCACACCGCCGACGACTCCGCCTTCGACTCCGCCTTCGACGCCGCCTTCGATACCGATATCGGAGATTTCTTCTTCGGCGATTTCTTCGGGGATTTCGACAGGGGCGACGAGTTTACCTGGTTCGATGGGTTTTTGGGCTCTGACTGGTTTGATACGTGTTTTGACTCTGGATTGAGTGCGTTTTTTGGCTGGTGGAGGAGGTGGCGGAGGAGGTGGAGGAGGTGGCGCTAGAAAAGCACTATAGACTTCTACGGTAGGCAAGTTCTTGGTGGAAAGAAGAGGGATGACAATAAGAGCCAGAACTAGGAAAACATGAATGATGAGGGCAATCGGAAAAGAGAGAATTTTTCTACCGGTGTTTCTTTCTGCAACAAAGAAAGAATCTTTAAACATGTCGGGAATTTTTTCAGCCATTTCCTTACCTCATATTAAGTTTATTAAATTATATTATATTATTATTATAAATTACTAAGAAATGTAAATCAAAAAGAAAAAGTATAAAATAAACATATTATTTTTACAAGTAAAAAAATTCATATCCATTTCATATTTTTAG
>Ga0209636_10003547_pt1 | contig 15886 bp, 16 predicted proteins | sample DeeMarSWOR152_54_FD_187464 | JGI IMG/M metagenome (GOLD analysis project Ga0209636, IMG submission 187464) | Marine sediment microbial communities from White Oak River estuary, North Carolina - WOR-1-52-54 (SPAdes) (version 2) | ecosystem: Environmental > Aquatic > Marine > Intertidal zone >...
TTAAGGTTTACGATGAAGCGTTGAGCTAGCTCGTTTCTATAGGTCTACCTCTGTACGCTATTGTTGCTTTTTGGAAAAGCTTTACAACGCCCAGCGAACAGAAAAGCGCTTTCGTCAAAAACTCGTGCTTATAAATCACCATCTGCGCCTTCACGGGCAAGTCTATTGTTGGGCGCTCAAAATTCCGCGCTACCTCAGGCACCTGCAAACCCTGCACAGTTATTGCATCATCATGCAGATTGGTTTTTCTGGCTATATAGTTTAGATAGCTGATTTCTTCCACGTTTAAACCCATGATTTTTGAGGCGATTACGTCAGTGGCTAACGCGCAGTTGCTAGTCAGCATTAGGTCCATTTTGACGGGGTTTCCTTTGGTCGGGCCGTTTCCCTCTATCGCTACTCTTGCGTCCATCACTGTAAGTTGCGGCTTAAGAATTGTGTAAAGTCGATAGAAGACTTCGCTCAGGTAAGGATGTAAATAAATGCGTTTGTTGCTTGGCACGCAGCCAAAGAGGTTTTTTATGGCTCCGCTGTATATCGCGAACTCGTGGGTTTTCATAAGGGCCAAGTCGACTATGGCGTCTGCTTCAAGCACGGTTTTAGGAAGAAACAGCTCCTTCAAAGGGCTAGAGTTGCTTTGGAATTTCACTTTGACCAGGTTGTCCTCTGAAAGGTTAATTACAGTGCCGCCTGCTTTTTTCACAGCAGTTTCTATGCCTGTCTTCTTGAACGCTGAGCGACATGGATAATTGAACCCGTTGGATTCGCCAACTATTACTTCTTCATTATCATCCCGCAGAAGACCGACCAACTCGCGAAGTAGTGCAGGGCTTGTCACCACTCCAGGTACATATTCGGGATGGCTCATGTTCGGTTTCACAAAAATCTTCGGTTTTCCATGTAACCCTGCATTTTTAACTGCTTCCTTCAGAATTTCAGTCGTGTCTTCTTGAGCTCTGGAGATTTTAACGGTTTTCTGCTGCATTTTAGGCACCCTTCAATTCTTTCGCTAGTATGCAGCCAGGATCAGAAGATAGGATGTCGCCGTTGTAAGCGCTTGCTCTTGCTCTGCAGCCGCCGCAAATGTACTTGTAACTGCATTTGCCGCAGGCACCCTTGAGGTTCGACCTGTCCCTCAAAGCGTTAAAGAGTTTGGAGTTCAGCCATATGTCTCCGAATTTCTCGGTTTTCAGGTTTCCAACGTTTATGGGGAGAAAAACACACGGGTGCACATCTCCCTGCGGGGACAGTGAACAGTACAGTCTTCCAGCGCCGCATCCGCCTATGAAATCAGCCAGTGGCACTGCTTTCTTGCTTACTTTTACGGTTTGCATGTGCGCCATGGACATAGTCATCTCCTTTCCGACGCCTTGGCACTGCAGGGCAACTCGCGCTAGTTGCGGCGCCGTGGTTAATATGGTGACTTTGTAGCCTTTCGACATTCTATCTAGCAAATAGAGCATGAGTTTCTCTCTTTCTTCTGGCGATAGGTCTTGATTGTAAAGTTCTTTTCCCCTTCCAGTTGGAATAAAGTTGAAATAGGTGAACCTTTCCGCGCCGACTTGTTCAGCCAAGTCCAAGATTGCAGGCATTTCTTCGAAATTGCTTTTGGTAGCCGTGGTGGCGATGCACGCGCACAAATCCGCTTCTACGCAGTTCTTTAGTCCCCTTATGGCTTTTTCGAATGCGCCGGGTACGCCTCTGAATGTGTCATGTGTTTGGGCTGTGGCGCCGTCTATGCTTATTTCCACATAGTTTATCTTGGCTTGTTTCAGTTTTTCCACGTTTTCTTTGGTCAGCAACGTGCCGTTGGTGGCTACTGAAACATACAATCCTCTCTGAACTGCGTGGCTTGCCACCTCAAAAAAGTCCTTTCTGATTAGGGGTTCTCCTCCTGAAAAGGCGAGGGCGGTCACGCCGAAATCCGCCAGCTGGTCCACCACTTCCAGCGCTTCTTTTGTGGTGAGTTCCTTCTGTGAGGACGCGCCCGCGTTTGAGTAGCAGTGTTTGCAGTTTAGGTTGCATTTGTGTGTGAAGTCCCATACTACGAGGAACGGGGCGTAAATAGAAAGTGGTTTCTTTATTCCGTAATAGCTGAAACTCTTAGTTAAGGTGATTATGGCTCTTTTCGCGTAAGGGTCTGCCAAGAGTTTTTCCACTTTTTCCCTTTTTATGGATAGGCTTCGTCTGAGGAATTCTATCCAGAACCTTATCATCTTCGAATAGAAGCCGCCGCACTTCTCGCATTTTTTGTCCGTTTTTCCCACGTAATCGTCCAGTGCCGCTTCAAGGATTGTTCTGTCGCACGCGCCGCATTTTTTCAGGGATAACTGTAGCATTTTTTTTGTAGTGGGCAAGCTTATTACAGCGTTCCAGAAGCTGTCGTGGCTTAGTAAGCTCATTGATTTTCTCCTGAAGCGGCGAACTTGTGTATTAGATTGGATGTGCGGTGGTGTTAAAGATTTCTCTAAAAAAGTCAAATTCAACTACTCGCCTCTGAAAGCTGTCTTGATGGACACAAGATCGCCTTCAAAAAGTGACTAAACGTTTAACGTTTAGATTCAACCTATGCTTCAGTCTTTATATAAGGGAGGGGGGTAGCTCTCCGAGAGCACTAGTTCTTCTTTGATTCTCGCATTATCTTCTCTGCTACATCCAAGTCCTTAAGCGTGTTGATGTTCAGGAGAACTTCTGTTTCTTCAGTTATTATGGCGCTTGTTTCGATTTTTCCCTCTTCCTGAATTTTCGCGCCGTTCACGATGTTGATTCCGGAAACCGCGTACCAAACACCGTCGTACTCGTCCGTGGAAGAAACGGAAAGCTCTAAGTCCTCACGCGTTTTTATCGGAACGAAAACCGCCAAGAAATCTTTTCCGCATACCTCAAACGCGCTTACGACCTTATCCAAGAACTTCCCAGTTACCGCTGGCAAATCTGCGGGAATCGTCAACACTGCACCAGCTAAACCAGCGTCGTGGACAGCCTGCTTCAAATCATGATGATAACCCTTTGCATCGGTTCTCAGAACCTTCCATCCTTTGCTCCTGCAACGCTTCTCCGTTTCAGGCGTGTTCTTACTTGTCACGACATAAAACTCTGAAACCTTCTCAGCCGAAGCAACAGCTTCCACAACTCGCTCTATAAGCGGCTTGCCTAAGAAAGGCAACAGTGGCTTTTCAATAGCCAAGCCCATTCTTTTACCTTTACCGCCAGCCATTATCAACGCAGGGACCCTCATAGCATCCACACGCCTGCCACAAACACTAAAGTTACTGCTCTAACAACTTCATTTGTCGCGCCTATCATGTCGCCTGATACTCCTCCGAAAACGCTTTTCGCTACTCTCTCCATGACAACTCCCAAGAGAACACTGATCAAAATTATCCAAACGCCCATTAAACCCAAAAGCGGATAAACAATCAGAACAGCAAGGAAATAGGCTGCTATGTTGCGCTTTCTTTTTGCAGCTTCAAGGAAGATTGATCCTAATCCAGTATGTGTCGGCTTCCCAAGCCACGCAATCGTGACCATCGCCAACTTGGCAGCAACTTCAGAAGCGATTATCGCTCCGAAGGCAAAATCCGCCTTCAAGAAAAATAACCCTAAAAATGCCAAGAACTCCACGAAAATCGCTAGAACCGCTCCTTTATAAGTTACAGTCCAAGCGTGAGCCGCTGCTCTTCTTTCTTTTACGTTGCCGAGACCTATGACGTTGCCCAAGTCCACGAGTCCATCAAAGTGTTGCAGTCCAGTTAAGACGAGGAGAAACGCCAGTGTCATCATAGCAGGGGCAAGTTTTAACAAGAATTCTGCAGGGATCTGAATAATCGAGTTGACGAACGCGAGAATATATGACATTAAGAAACCGCAACCTAGGAAGTACGTAGCCCCCAGCAGTCCTATGAACCCTCCTATTACAGGGAATAGGAATATGGCCTCAGCAGAAGTCACAACAAAGTCGTCAGTTTTGCCCAAAGGAATTATGGTGAGGAAAGCCAGTAAATCCCTAAAGGTTTTTATAGTTTTCATCTTCGACATATAGCCTACACTGAACCAGATAAGAATATAGACTTTGTCGTGAATTTCATGGATCAACTTAAAGGAACGAGAATATTAGTTACAGGCGGCGCAGGCTTCATAGGCTCTCACTTATGCAAAAAATTATCAAATTCAACTCGTAACTTAACCATATATGACAACTTATCAAGCGGAACAATCGAAAACGTAAAACACCTCCCAAAAGTGCACTTCGTAAAAGGCGACATCTTAGACCTCAAAAAACTTCGATCTCAAGAGAAGACTGATCTGATTTTTCATCTAGCCGCACAAGTTGTCGTTCCATACTCGATGGAAAATCCCATAGAAGATTTTGAAACTAACGCTCGAGGAACATTAAATGTTCTTGAAAAAGCACGCAAAGACGATGCGAGAGTAGTTTTTGCCTCAAGCGCAGCTGTATATGGCAATCCTACCACGCTGCCGACTCCAGAAGATTACGGTTTCAATCCATTCTCTTGTTATGGCTTATCTAAAGTAGTTGGCGAGGAATACTGCGAAATGTACTCGAAACAGTATGGATTGGACGTTACAATTTTGAGGCTTGCCAACGTTTATGGGTCAGGATGCCACGGGGTCATAAACGATTTTTTCGACAAAATAAGCAGGAACCCAGAGAAACTGGAAATCATTGGTACAGGTTTGCAGTCAAGAGACTTCGTTCACATCTCCGATGTGGTGGATGCTTTAACACTGTCCGCTGTGAGTGAGGCTGCTGTTGGTAAAACTTTCAACATAGGATTTGGTAAAACAACGAAGATAATAGACCTCGCCAAAATGATCCTAAAAATCCTTAAATTGTCTGATAGGACAACTATAACAACCACTAATGTTTCGTGGAAAGGGGACATCAACACGATCTGGTTCGATATAAGCAAGGCAAAAAAAGAGTTGAAATGGGCTCCGACAATAAGCCTTGAAGGCAGTCTGAGAGAAATGCTTCTGGAGAGGAAAATGATAGATGTCGACAACGCCCGCTAGAGGACTAATCGCGCTTTTGCGGCTTCCCTATTGGATGATGACAGGTGGCTTGGCACTTCTCACCTCTTTTGCCATCACAAAAGGCGCCCTCAACCCAGAAATTGCCTTGCTAACCTTCTTTTCCATGGCGTTTATAACTTCAGCAGGCTTCTCCCTGAACGACTACTTTGACAGAGAAAGCGACGTCGTGATCAAACCAAAACGCCCCATACCTTCTGGAGCATTGTCACTGAAGCAGGTCGTAGCCATCTCGGTTCTCCTGTTCGTCGTGGGTCTAAGCCTTGCAGCCTTGATAAATCAGCTCAGCCTCATAATTCTGCTAATCGACTCCATATTACTCGTAGTATATTCAGCGTTTATCAAGCGGAAATCAGGTTTTGCCGCAAACATTCTCATCGGCATCTTAACCGGAACAGCCTTCCTATACGGCGAAGCAGTTACCCTAGGACTCGGCATCATCAGTCCCACCTCCTTAACTCTTGCTTCCCTGAGCCTGTATCCAATTGCCTGCGGAACAATCGGCGGCAACATTCTCCGAGACATCCTAAGCCTCGAAGGCGATTCAAAAGTTGGGTACCCAACTCTTCCCCAGAAAATCGGCAACACCAACGCAGTAAAGATCGCTACAGTCTTCTTCATCGCAACAGGTGTGCTCGCACCTCTTCCTTACCTTCTAAGTCAATTCACCGTATACTACTTGCCTCTCATAATGGTATGGAGCATTCTTCTCATCTACTCCTCAATTCGTCTCGTCACCTCCGCTTCGACTGTTCAAAATGTACGAAAATACGAACGCCTAATCACCATGTCCATGATTCTGCTTCCCCTATCGCTGATAATCGAGGCACTATCTCCAATAATTGGGGGACTCTTGTGAAAAAGACAAAAAGCATCTGTCCAGTATGCCAGAAGAAAATAGACGCAGAACTAACCGAGGTAAACGGCAAAATTTTGATCACCAAAAAATGTGCGGAGCACGGAACTTTTTCCGCTACTCACTGGCAGAGTTCCAGCATCTTCAAATTCGCCGAGAGTTACGATTTCTTCAAATATTTTGGAGATGCAAACGCGCCAAAAAATCCTGATGGTTGCCCTTACATCTGCGGATCCTGCAATAATCATGCTTCAAACACCGTGATGGGCGTTATTGACGTTACAAAACGGTGCGATTTGAATTGTGCTATATGCTTCGCAACTTTTCCCGAGCACGAAGTTGATTATGAACCTAGTAAAGATGTAATTGTAAAAATGTTAGAGTTTTTGAGCAAGGTTGACCCTAAGCCTCCAGCCATTTTGTTTTCCGGAGGCGAACCCTTAGAACGTGATGATATGCCCGAAATCGTAGGCGTTGCGCACAAACTTCGGTTCATGACAATTTTGGCGACTAATGGTGTTCGATTGGCTGAATCCCCAGAACTTGCTGTGAAGTTTAAGGAAAACGGCTTAAACATAGTCTATTTGCAGTTTGACAGTTTTCACGATGAATTTTACGAAAAGATAAGAGGGCAGAAACTGCTGAAAACCAAAATGAAAGCCATAGAAAACTGCCGCAAGCATGACATCGAAATAATCTTGGTTAATACGTTAATGCGTGGGTTCAACGATAACGAAGTTGGGGATATTGTAAGGTTTGCCGCGCAGAACTCCCACATCATAAGAGGAGTGATTTTCCAGCCAATTGCGTTCACTGGGCGAGCAACTGATAATCCTTTTAGAGAAGCATGGCGAGATTGGCGTTTTGTAGAGGAAGTTGAAAATCAGAGCCGAGGTGAGATAAAAACCACTGACTTCTTTCCCTTACCCGTGATGGTTTCGCCTATAATGGTTATGAGAAAATTTATGAAAAAGCCGTGGCCTCTGTTTTCATGCAGTCCTCAGTGCGGCCTCGTAAACTGGATGTACGTGTCGAAAAATTCAACAATTATTCCCATTAATCACTTTGTCAATTTCGAAAGATTCTTCAGAATCCTTCAGAAAACAGCTAAATCTGTGGAGTCCAAAGGGCGATTTTCTATTCTTTCATCGTTGTTCTTGGCTTCAATGCAATCTTTAAACTGGCCTCTAGTCACTAAAGAAATAGGCATCTTCACTCTGATGAAAACCATTCTTAAGATGCACGTTTCCCCTTCTTATCAATCGCTTGCCAGTTTGCGGCGGAGAATTTTCCTTCTTGGGTGCATGGCTTTTATGGATCCGTACACCTTCGATGTGAACCGCGTTAGAAGATGCGTAATACACTATGTTACTCCAGACTTGAAAATCATCCCTTTCTGTGCGTACAATAATGTCCACAGGATAGAGACTGAAGAGGAATACGCTTCGCGGCAGAAAATCGCCTAATAAATTTTAGAGTTGGTCTACAACTTCTATGTTCAAAACGCAATAGTTATAAGAGAACTGAAGCGCTTCTGCCTTATCATCATAAATCCAAAGCTCAAATATTACAGAGTAATTCCCAGGTTCATTTATGGAAACTTGTGCCAAAGTCTCCCATGTCTCACCATTTTCTATCGCTCTTGCATACCTACTTTCCACATCAGCTTCAACAGGAAATGAGGAAATCGGCTCGTTAATCACTTTTTGCCAAACTTCACAGGATTGCCTTTTGCCCATGTGATTTTCGACTACAACCCACACGTTAAATGTGCGATTTTCATTAATAACTAGAAGTTCAGGGTAATCTATCGCTTTTTTCTGTGGATAATCCAGCACATAAATCGTTGTATACCCCTCTGGCGGCAGCCTCGATATTAAATAATAGCCTATAAGTAGACTGGAAACAAATATGAGTGCGAGGGCCACGGCAGCCGTGTAACCCTTATTATCGTTTAACTTCAGGCTCTTGCCAAGTTTTCTCATAGTTTCTAAATGTATTTTCACTTTGTAAATCCTCTAACCATAGTGGTGAATATTTCAACCCCTGACTTAACTCTCCGAAGTTTAGTCCTTCCATATTTTCTTGCCTTGTAAACCGAGGAAACTTCAACCATTTTGAAGCCTTTCTTGGCGAACTGCACCAACATTTCGGTTGCAAAAGCCATGTCGTCCTGATCTAAATCAACTTTTTCGATCGCCGAACGGGATATCGCCCGAAAACCCGACTGGGAATCACTAAGAAACTGCGAGTAAAAAAAGTCGAAACAAAACGTTATTATTTTGTTTCCAACAAAATTCATAAATCCCATAGCTTTATTCGGATCATACATCCGGGTTGCTAGGCACAATTCTGCATTGTTCTTTATCATTGCCTCAAGCAAAAGGTTAATGTGTTTTACTTCGTAGGTTCCATCGCCGTCAACCATCACCACAATATCGCCTTTCGCATGTTTAATTCCAGTTCTAAGAGCGAGACCGTAGCCGCGTCTAGGTTCAACAATGAGTTTACAAAAGTTTGCATCTTTAACGATTTCTTTTGTTCCATCGGTTGAGTCTCCGTCTACAACGATTATTTCTTTTGGATACGCCAGTTCTTTCTCAATAGTTATCAATACTTCAAGGATGTTTCCTGCTTCGTTGAGTGTTGGAATTACTACCGAGACCAGTTCTACCTTCAATGTCATCGCTTTGTAACTCCCCGCTCTGAAAGGCTATATAGTTTTCTGCTAATGGTTAAATAAGTTCTTCGTATATTTCAACGAGTTTTTCCACGTTCTTGTCCCAACTATACTTTTGCTCGATCATCGCTCGCAGGTCTTTTCTGAGGGCTGATAGTTCCCTGTGAGAGAATTCTAATATTACTTCCGCAAGAGAATCAGGATTGCTAGGCGGCACCAGTTTCCCAGAACCTTCTTTTATTATTTCTGATATTCCTCCAACGTTTGTTGCTATCACTGGCACTCCGCAAGCCATGGCTTCAAGCGCAACCAGAGGCAAGCCTTCTCCAGACTTAGAGGGTAAAACGAAAAAGTCTGCAGCATTATAATAAAATGGCAAGTCTTCATCTGAGATAAAACCCGTAAGCCTGAAATTTTTCTGAATTCCTAACTGTTCTATTTTTTCTTTGACTTTTTCAAAATCTGGTCCTTTGCCTACTACAAGAAAGACTAATCTCGGGTTCTTTTTAATAGCTTTTTTTGCGCTTTCTATTAAAGTGTCAATTCCATTCTTGTAGACGAGTCTCCTTACCGTTAGAGCGACGCTTGAGTCCTTAGAGATTCCCAGTTTTTTCCTCATCTCATCTTTTACTCCAGTTAAAGGGCTGAAACGATTTACGTCAACACCGTTGTGAAGCACGCGTATTTTTTCGGGATCTGCTCCTAGGCTCAAAACGTAATTCCCTGTTGCATTGCTGACAACGACTATTTTGTCAGCCTCTTTCAGAACTTGCTTTCCGATGGCGTAGTCGTTTAGCCACTCAACGTGGTCCCAAAAGCTGCTTTCGTATTCTATGAAAGTGTTATGCTGAGTGAGCACCAAGGCTTTCGAGTATTTCTTTGCGAGTTTAGCGGCAATAAGGGACGATAGGTACGGGTGACCATGCACGTGTATGAGATCGCTGGATTTAACCGATTCCAAAAAAGTTTTGTAGCTGGTAATTTGTGGAATGGCGTACGGAATTCCCAGCCTAAATCCGATGTTTACCGAATCGTAACATCGAACCCTTATCCCGTCATAAACATAGTTTTTGCCTGTGTAGTTTCTATGTGTTACCACCATGAGCTCAAACTGTTTCTGCATCAATCGTTTGCACTGTTCGTAAACAACCCTTTCTATTCCACCTATGTGGGGCAGAAAGGTGTGGGTGACAATGCACAGACTTGTTTGAACCATTGCGCTCCAACTGCATAAATCTCCTGAATCAGCAAACTATTATAATCTTATGGTAATCCCCGAGAAAAGAACAATTGTTTAAAAGAAAACCCCATGAACTGCCAGCCTTTATGTTTATTTCTGTTAACTTGCTTTTTTCCAATTAAAGGTAAAATTTTATAACGTGGCTGAATGACCTATCCATCTGCTTCAGCAGGCGAAAAGTGGGCGAAAATGGATATTATCGTTGGAGGCGGAAAATACGGGTGCATGGCGGTCGAATACCTTAGGAAGAAGAGAAGAGGGTTCGTGGTGGTAGATAAAGACCCAAACTGCCTTGCCGTCAAAAAGTATAAATTAAAAACCGCTTTCGACATTGACGTAGAAGGCGAGCATTTCATTCAAGGAGAAATCGCTACAGTTTCACAGCTAATAGGGCGTCTGAAACCTGAATACGTGTTTCCAACCGCCCCCATCCACGTAGCGGCTGAACTGGCGCAAAGCAAGTTCAAGCTTGCACCTTGGGATGAGGCGATAAACTATATACTCGCTAACTTGCCTCCCTCGGTGATTCTGCGGGCTGGAAAAGGCAACCTTATCGTAAGCTACAACCGAGATAAAGACTGTGTAGAGAAGTGTGAAGCACCAGAAGTGTGCCCGTCCACGCACACGAGAAAACCATGCACTATGGATAGACTAATGAAATTCGCTTGTCCTGAAAGCTTTATTCTGATTAGTCACCAGTTGACTCCTGGCCTGGGCGCCCTCAAAAACAACGAGCTTCTCGAGTTTCTTGATTGGGTAGAAAAGAAAGAGAAGTTCGTAGTCGCTACGGCCTGCGCTTGTCACGGTTTTTTCACTGCCTTTAAAAAAGTTCCGCGTGATAAGGCTAAAGAAAAATCATAGCAAACTTATGAAAAAGTGCATCGTTAACTGTTCTATTTTCCCAAAAGATACTTCATTTGGCGTTCCTAAAAGCTCGGGTGTACACGTTCGATGATACGCCTGCGACTAAACCCCCTATAGCATCGTTCGCGATCGGCCCTAGCTTCTTCAGGATACCTGGCTTGGCTTGATCAAACCGTGTGAATTCAAAAACCCCTCTTACTCCAGCGATATAGTTAGCTATTGCCAATCCCAACAACTCGTCGGCTACCAATCCAGGGCGTCCCATGAATCTTTCTTTAGATAGGCCTGGAATCAAGCCTTTCTCTGCGTCTTCTTGTGCTCGGAAACAGGCTACTTCCAGACAGGAAACGTTCACGTCTGACAGGGCGTCAAGGAATTCTTCTCGGAGCATTTCAGCAGCTTTTTCTTCTGTTTCTAAGCCGGGATGGGGAACGAAAAGCTCAAGTGCTGTGTCTATAAGGTCTTTCAGTGATATGCCTTTCTTTTCTAGATATACCAGTAAAGGGAGAGTTTCGGAGTTCATTTCTATCAGCATCCTCTCTAATTGTGGAGTTTGTTTTAAATATTATGTGTTTGGAGAAACGTTTATTAGAATAGGCTGGATAAACCGACCAAATGAGAAGGTGATGATTTGAACACGAAATACATTATTGCAGCAGTTGTCGTTATTGTTTTAATTGCTTCTGCGGCTTTTGTTTATACCTATTATCAGGGTCAGACTTCTGATTCTGGAATTGAGGCTTTGCAGAATTTGGTGGATGATCATGATTACGTTACTAGCCTAACGGCTTTTCCAGACAGGATTATTTCGCTTGCGCCGAGTTGCACTGAAATCCTGTTTGCTATAGATGCAGGTGATAAGGTTGTGGCGGTCACTGACTATTGTAACTATCCATATGATTTCGCGGCGTGGATTGCAGCAGGTAACATGACAAGTGTTGGGGGCTTTCAAGATCCAAATGTGGAAGTTATTGCTTCTCTTAATCCCGATTTGATTCTAGCGACTGGGGGCATCCAAGCAGAAATCGTTGAGTCTCTACGAGATTTGGGCTACAAAGTTTTAGTGTTAGACCCAACCAACATTGATGGTGTTCTCCAAAACATTGAACTTGTGGGGAATGCAACTGGCAAACGTGCTGAGGCAACGGCTCTCGTGAACGATATAACTAGCCGGATTGACGCCGTGGCCAATAAAGTGGCGGGTGTTGAGTCTAAGCCGAAAGTTTACTATGAAGTGTGGTTTTCGGCTCAGAGCATATGGAGTGTCGGCGCGAAAGGCTTTGAAACAGAGCTAATAGCCAAAGCAGGTGGGGTCAACATTTTCGAAAATGATTCATTAGACCACTTCCAGACAGACTCTGAAGTTATTATTTCGAAAAACCCCGACATAATACTCCTGCCGGTTGGAATGGAGACTCTTGGCGTTGAAACACCCTTCTGGGTAAGTTTCGATACAGTTAAAGCGCGACCCGCGTGGGATTCAATAAGTGCTGTGCAAAATGACAAGCTTTACCAGATTGATGGCGATGCTATACAAAGGGCTGGACCCAGAATGGCCGATATGATAGAGACATTAGCTGAAATCTTTCATTCCGAACTTTTTTAAGGGATACTAATTATTTCATGTGAAAAAATATGAGCAAAAGCGAAGTTGAAAGCACTTATTCTAAACGTGCGTCACGATGGAAACTCATAATATTCTTGTTAATAATAGCTTTAGTCGTAACCGTTATTGCATCATTGAACGTGGGCTATTACGGGATTTCATTTGAGGACATTTTGAAAATATTAGGGAAACAAATTCCCTTCTTGAACACGTTTGTGGATTATACCCCAAAGTTGCCTGGAGACCCAGCTGTGCTTCTTCTGGTTCGGTTGCCGCGCATTATAGCCGGCGTTTTAGTGGGTGCCGCCTTAGCTGCTTCAGGAGTGTTGTTCCAAGGTATCTTCAGGAACCCTATGGCTGATCCGTTCGTGATAGGTGTTTCTTCAGGCGCGTCGGTTGGTGCTGCCTTAGCCACCCTCTTCGCAGCTGGTTTCGCCTTCTTTGGCATAGGTGCAATACAGATCGCGGCTTTTGCAAGTGCACTGATAACCATATTTTTTGTCTACAACATATCACGGGTAGGGTCAAGGGTGCCGGTAATGACTCTGTTGCTTTCTGGACTAGCGGTTACGTTTTTCAGTTCCGCCATAGTTACGCTTTTACAGTTTCTCTCAGGAAAAGAGCTCTTCGCAATTGTTGCCTGGCTCGCAGGTGGCTTCTCGAATGTTAATTGGCTGGCTATATGGGCTATAACACCTTTCATTCTAATCGGCACGGTAGCCGCGTATTTTTACGCTCGCGACCTCAACCTACTCGCTTTAGGAGAAGACACTGCACAGAACTTGGGCGTAGATATTGAACGAGTGAAAAAGATACTTTTGTTCCTAGGTTCCATGGTGACGGCGGCCGCGGTCTCCATCAGCGGTCTCATCGGCTTCGTAGGCTTAATTATTCCCCATATGACTAGACTCGTTATAGGACCTGACCACCGCATTCTCTTGCCTACCTCAACCATTATCGGAGCGATATTCCTAGTGGTTTGTGACGATGTGGCACGAATGATGACTGGCTCTATAATGGGGTCTCTCCAATTGCCAGTTGGCGTCGTTACTGCACTTTCCGGAGCGCCTTTCTTCGTTTACCTTCTTCGAAGGAAAAAAACCAGATATGCTTTGTGAGAGGCGAGTTTTAAGGTATGGTTTTGTTAAACGTTGATGGCGTCGAATGCCGCTATGGCTCTGTTAAGGTTCTGGAAGATGTGAGCCTTTCAGTCAAGGAAGGCGACTTCGTAGGGATTCTAGGCCCTAACGGCTCAGGAAAAACCACTTTGCTTAAGAGCATCAGCAGAACTCTCAAACCGTATAGGGGCACCATCCTGCTCGATAAAGCGGATATATACACTCTCAAAGGCATAGATATTGCTAAGCAGTTGGCTGTCGTTCCGCAAGACGGTAGCGTAGGGTTCAGCTTCGCCGCTTTAGATGTTGTTCTGATGGGACGTAATCCGCACCTAAGGAGATTCCAGATGGAAAGCGAAAAAGACATGGCCATTGCAAGAAAAGTCATGAACCTAACGAACACATGGCATTTGGCGGAAAGACCTATAAACGAGTTAAGCGGTGGCGAAAGGCAACGTGTAATAATCGCACGTGCATTGGCGCAGGAACCCAAGATTCTGTTGTTGGATGAGCCGATTACTCATCTGGACATCATTAACCAGTTGGAAATCATGGATCTCGTGATGGATCTTTGCGTTAAAGAGGGGCTGATAGTTTTATCAGTTTTACATGACTTGAACTTGGCTGCACGTTATTGTAAATCAGCTATAATGCTTAAGAATGGCAAGATTTTTTCCGCTGGAGGCATAGCTGAGGTACTGACGAGTGAAAACATAAAGAGCGTTTTCAATGTTGACGCCATAGTGAAAAAACACCTCGTCACCAACTCCATCTTTGTTATTCCATTTTCACCTCAGAAGTCTCCTCCCTCTAGAAAATGCTCAATCCACCTGATATGCGGAGCTGGCACCGGGACTGCGCTCATGAAAATTCTTTTGGATGAGGGTTACAGTGTCACTGCTGGCGTTCTAAACGTGCTAGACACTGACTTTGAGACGGCTCAGTTTTTGAAAATCCCCGTGACAACTGAAGCGCCGTTCTCTCCGATAACTGAAAAAACCCACAAAGACAATTTGGTAATGATTAATAAGGCGTGCACGGTGGTGTTGACTTCGGTTCCGTTTGGCTACGGCAACCTGCAGAACTTGGAGGCTGCGCGAGAGGCTTTGGAGAGGGAAATCCCTGTATTCGTCGTTGAGGAAGTGCCCATTGAAAGAAGAGATTTCACCCAAGGAAAAGCAAAAAAGCTGCTTACCGAATTGAAAAACAAAGGAGCCGTGTTTGTTAAGAATCAAAATGAGCTGTTGTCTCTGCTTAACGTTTCTGAAGAAAAGTTGAAAATAGCCAAAGAGGAAACAGCCAAATTTCTTGATCACTTAAAACCTGAAAAAATTCATAAAGAAAATACAATAACGGGTAAAAGTGAAAAAACTTAACGGAGAAAAAGTTGTTATGAAAGTAGTTGCTTCGTGGAGTGGCGGCAAAGACAGCTGCTTTGCTTGCTACAAGGCGATTCAAGAAGGCTTCGATGTTTCTCACTTTCTAACTATGATGTCCGACCCAAGCACATCGAATTTCCATATGATCCGTTCTGACATGCTGGACGCTCAATCGCAGGCAATTGGGATTCCGATAGTTAAGCGGAAAACTACTCCAGATACTTACGAGCAGGAATTCAAAAAAGCATTGCTGCAGATGAAAACTAAAGGCATGGAAGGCATCGTGACGGGAGATGTCTACGATGTTGCGCTGCATGAGAAAGGTTGGCTAGACCGCGTCTGCAAAGAAGTGGGTTTAAAACCGGTAAAGCCTCTGTGGCATCGTGACACACAACAGATTCTCAACGAATTCATAAACGAAGGTTTCAAAGCGACAGTGGTCAGAGTAAAAACCGAAGTGCTAGGCTTAGAATGGCTTGGAAGGCAGGTGAACAAAGAGTTCTTTAGCGATTTACTCAAACTTGGCACGGTTGATCCTTGCGGTGAACGAGGCGAATTCCACACGTTTGTAACGGACGGACCATTATTCAAGAAACGAATAGAGATTCTTGAAGGCAAAAAGACGAAGCTGAACGGCTATGGACGTTTAGAAATCAAACGCTTCGAGATTAAGCCGAAAGGGCGGTAACTAAGGAAATGAAGAAAATCTTTGATGTGTTATTAGCCCATAACGAATTCAAAGCAGAAGCGTTCATCAAAGAGCTGGAAGGAAAGAAACCGCTTTTCGTCTGCACCATAGCTACTACAGAAACCGCCAAGATTCCAGGAATCTCTGCAGCTGGGAAACATCCAGAGTTCACTGATTACACGCCGCCTGCAGACACTGAACTCCTTCTCTTGGGCAAGTGTAAATGCATCGCCGGCGTGCCTGTGACTCCTGACGGGATACCTACGCCAGCGTTGATAACCATGTCGGCTTTGAGGCTTGCGGATATACCTGTGCTAGTTGCCAGTGGCGGATTGAAGGTGAAACCCCAGATTCCGTTTTTGGATTTGGGCGGAAACCCCGGAAAGGACATAAGAACTGG
>Ga0209636_10003548_pt1 | contig 15883 bp, 13 predicted proteins | sample DeeMarSWOR152_54_FD_187464 | JGI IMG/M metagenome (GOLD analysis project Ga0209636, IMG submission 187464) | Marine sediment microbial communities from White Oak River estuary, North Carolina - WOR-1-52-54 (SPAdes) (version 2) | ecosystem: Environmental > Aquatic > Marine > Intertidal zone >...
TGGATGTTTGCAGCGGCACCGGAGAGATGGCTCTGAATCTTTCTCGCCAAGCCGATAAGAAGGTTAAAATTGTCTCCGTGGACTTCTGCCTTCCCATGTTGGAGAGAGGGAAGGAAAAAAGGAATATTCCAAACCTCTCCCCTGTCCTTGCCGATGCAGTGTGTCTCCCTTTCCCGGATGAGACTTTTGATATCGTGACCATTTCTTTTGCCACTCGAAACATCAACCCGAGGAAAGATGTGCTCATCGACCATCTGAAGGAATTCTGCCGAGTTCTCAAGCCAGGAGGATCCTTCATCAACCTCGAGACAAGCCAGCCATCTGTAAAAATGATACAAACGCTTTTTCACCTTTATATAAAACTGACAGTGAAGCCTTTAGGATACTTCATTTCAGGCTCAAAAGCGGGTTACGATTACCTCTCTTTCACGATTCCACGCTTTTATCCTTCAGAGGAATTTTCCTCTATCATCAGAGAGGCGGGTTTCTCTCAGGTCACACACCATCCTCTTTTCTTCGGAGTCGCCGCCATCCACTCGGCTAAAAAATAAAAGGGGACAGGCCCCATTTTTTAAAGAAGAGGGACAGTCCCTATCCCTCTTTAATACGAGGACTAAAAGGGACAATTCCTAAAAAAGGGGCCTGTTGTTTATGCTCAGTAATTAAGTAACATTTTAATTAATGATACTGAGGATAGAAGTGTCATTGCGTGCGAAGCGTGGCAATCTCATAAAATGGATATCTTCATTCCCGTAATAATATTATTTCTTTCTACGAGATTGCCACGCTTCGCACGCAATGACATCCAAAAATGCTACCAAATTACTGAGCACGGACACCTGTCTCCGTTTTTCTCGTTATTGTGGAGTTGAGTGTTATCGTGTATCATATATCATCTTGAAAAAGGAAGAAGCTGTGCATAAGACAGCAATCAAAATACTCAAATCAAGGATTGGAATTGAATCCACTGCTGAGGAAATCCTGCCTTCTTTTCCTCTCAAGATAGAAGTCAAATCTCTCCTGACAGATTTCATGGATGTTGAACAGATCCCTTATTCCGAAAACCTTGATGGGTACATTTCCATACATGAGTCAGACGACAGCCCTTCATACGAATTCCTTGGGAATCGGGCAATTTTTAAAGGACCTATTCGCAAACTCCTTCGCGATGCTTCAGATTTACGATTCAGCCTCTGGGGAAACCAGGGTTTCCTTTATAGATATTCACTCTTCCTCCTCGAAAAAAAGCACAGAATCTATAACCTCCATGCCTGTGCTCTCTACAGCCAGAAAAAGGATTATTTATACGTCGTGATCGGAGGAGCGGGCAGTGGAAAAACAGTCTATCTACTCAGTGGTTTGACTAAAGGATTGAGCCTTTTTTCCACGGAGACTGTACATTTCCGGATTAACAAAAACACCATATCCTGGTTTATGGGCTCACTGGTTGACAACGTGAGGCTGGGCACGCTGATGCATAACTTTCCCCAGTTCTTGCGTTATATCGACACTCAGGAGACTGAGGACGAGTGGCAGAAAAAAATTGCACTCGACCTTTCTTCATACAAAACTGAGAGCGAAGAACTGGCGACACCGTGCGCGGTCACTATTCTGTTTCCCCGGATTGAAGAAGGCCGAAAAGGCTTTATCCTCATGCCCATCACAGACAAAAGAAAGGCCGCGAAAGCACTTTTTGACAACATCACCCAGAAACTATCGGAGACAGTTATCCTTTATGACAGACTTCCAGTTCTGGGGTTTGACGAGGAGGAAATGGCCAAGAAACGGCTCTCTACAGCCGGCCAGCTTGTTCAGCATAAATCGGTGGTTCAAACAGCATCTGTTCTTTCCAATCCGAATGATTGTTGGGGAGAGCTATTGGATTAAAGGAGAATAAAATGAGCAAACCATGGGATGGAGTGATCGAGATGCCAGTTGGAGGAAGAACATCCAAGCCCAGACAGACAGGTGTCACGATGGTGATCGATAAAGGACTGGGAGTCTCCCGTCTCAAGGACTTGATCGAGACCTACGGGGAATTTGTTGATGTCATCAAATTGACCTTCGGAACATCAGCCTTCTATGATGAGGCCCTTTTGAAGCGGAAGAATGAGATGATCACAGCATCCAATATAGATGTCATGCCAGGCGGGACATTTCTCGAAGTCGCAATCTGGCAAAAATCTACAGAAAAATATCTGGACCGAGCCAAAGATTTGAGGTTTTCAGCAATCGAGATATCGGATGGAACGATTGAAATGGACACGCAAACAAGGAAAGATGCTATCAAGAAATCTCTGGATAAGGGCTTTAAAGTCATAACCGAGGTCGGGAAAAAAGACCCTAAAGAAGTTCTCCCTATTTCCCTCATCCATCAGTTGATCGAAGAAGATATGCAGAATGGCGCATTCAAAGTTATCATCGAAGCGAGAGAAGCTGGAAAAGGAGTGGGGATCTTTGATGCAGAAGGAAAGGTCAAAGACGAAGAAATCGACAACATCATTGCTGGAGTTAAAGATACAGACTGCTTGATCTGGGAGGCGCCTTTGAAGAACCAGCAGCAAGCACTGATTCTTCGTCTGGGGCTCAACGTAAACCTGGGCAACATCCCTCCGGATGAAGTTCTTGCACTTGAAGCCCTAAGACAGGGAGTGCGAGGAGATACACTGAAGAAAGCTTACCTGGAAAGAAAGAACTGGGGATAATAAAAGGATTTCCTATTAGCTAATCCACTCTTTCCAGGAGCTGGATGAGCACGACGTGGTCACCTTCGGGAACTCTAATCCGGCATGATCTCCCTTTCGGCAGACTCACCACCTCATCATCCACCAAGACCTGGTATTTCCCTTCGACCAGAAACTGAATCCTGATATCTCTTCTCTCGATCGCGCGAATCTCAAAGGATATCTCATTCTCTGAATACAGAAACCGGCGGAAGACAGCGCTTCCGTTTGTCCGTAAAATCTCTCTGTCCTCTTCCTTGAGCCTAACCAATGCACGGGAAACATCCACCTCATAATGGCGGCCCAGGATAGACATTCTTGAAAGCTTCCCCTTTTCTTCAGGATTGATCATCCCAAACCTGAATCCTTCCCAGGGAGTAAAATCCAGATATTCTTCCAGAGCAATTAAAGTGAAGAGGGGGCCCCAGCTCAGAAATTCGTGTCCTCTGGCTGCTCCGGTTCGCGCATCGAAACTCTCAGGACAAAGCTGGTAATTCTCCCAGGTACGGAGAAATATTTCATAACTTCTTTTGGCAAATTCCGAAGCCACCGCATCGAATCGATACGCTTTCAATCCTTGATAGACGAGGTAATTAGTGGGAGACCAGATGGCTCCTCTCCAGGAGAAATGGTCTCTATTAAAGGCCGGATCGTCTCGGGATATTGTGGGGATGATAAAGTCTCCCCAAAACTCTTTGGGATTGAGAAGATGCTTGTTCATCTTCAAAGCCATCGTTCTATCAGGAATCCTGGCAAGAAGAGGATAAAAATTGGAGGCTGCTTTTTTCGATGAAAATCTTCCATCCCAATGACGATCAAAATAGAAGCCATCCTTGTCATCCCAGAGCACTCTGTTGATCAAATCTTTCATCTCCTCGTATTCAGAAAGGTAGTGTTCGTAGTCTTCTCTTCTATTCAGAATATCGGCAATTTGAGCAAGGCACCACGCATCCAGGGTGTAAAGGCTGTTCAGACTAACACTGTTCACAGTCAATGTACCGGTCTCCTGGTTAAAAGAGGCCTCATCCCAATTCGGCAAATCATCCTCTCCTGATTCCCACATCGCCCTCTTTTTTCCTTCGGTATTCTCCTGCCAGGATGGGATGATTTGAGGGAGATACTCTGGGTCTGTCCCCCATTCCAGAAGGCCATCGCCATTACCGTCCCTGCGGGATTGACCGCTGGCATTTTCTCCTTTCCAGAATGTGTGCCATCTGACAAGGTAAGGATAGGCGTAGCTCAACAAGTCTACATCCCCCAGCCTCTGGAACAGCTTATACACGACATATGACCCTATCGGAGGCTGAGAGCGGTCAGGAGTCCCATCAAATCGGCTGCGCCAGTTCGGAATGTTTCCGTTGGGATACTGAGTTTCAAGCACAGCTTTTATAATTTCTCTGGCATGTTTGGAACTCTCAGTAGATGCCTCCAACGCATTGAAAAAAGATCCCCATTCGAATATTGTCCAATGCCCTGGATTTCCTTCAGGAGTTGGCAAAATCCGGTTTCGTCCTAATGGGATATAAATCCTGTTATGTCCTGGCTGGTAGAGAGTGGCCCAGAACAGATTATTTGAAATGGCTCTGGCTGCTCCTCCGTAGAGTCCTTCCACCTTCACTCTTCTATTCTGGTATCTTCTTTCTTCCTCTTCCAGAATAGAATCAATGGCTTTTCTATTTTTAAAGCGGTTAATCTGATCGTTGATGGTGTCTTCATCTTCCCCCAACCCGGCAACAAAATAGATATATTGATCGTCTTCCGTAGGGAAAGAAAGGATCACTTCTTCCCCTTCGGGTTCAGTCGTGCTATTTCCTTTGGGATCAGTCCAGAGCAAATACTGAAAGTCACTGAATCCTGTGTTTTCTCCTTTGACATGTCCATCAGAAAGAACACGATACTTTCCCCCAGTATCCCAGGGGAAATAGTGCACAAGATGAATGATCATGCCCTCTGGAGCCCTGATTCGACCGACAACGGTTCTTTCATCCTGGCGAGACCACTCGAAAATAAACGTATCAGATCTGGAGGGGGGCTTGATCAGGATAGGCGTCTCATCTCTCATGTTAAACGGCAGGCTTAAATCGAGTTTCAACCTGGCATACTGACCGTCAGGAGAATGAGGACCTACTTCAGAGATTAGGTAGTAAACATCATTTCCATCCACGATTTCTCCCTCTTTTTCTACTCTAAACCGAAAAGCAAATGCACTGTTTTCTTGAGGAGAGAGAACCAGTCCATTCCACGCTCTTGCTTCCAATGCTCCTATATAGATATTTTTCCACGGATACTCGATTTCAGGGCGGAGTCCACTTGTAAAAAGAAAAAGCAGAAGGAAAAAAAGGAGGAAATATCTCTTCGTTCTCACCGAAACAATCTTCTCAGTTAAAATCCGTCTTTATGAATAATTTAAGGAATATCAGAGATTTAATCAACACGTTTCTCTGTCCTGCTAGACGAATGAGAAGCTCCGCTTCCCTTTCAAGCATTATACCATAAAAAAATATAATTGCAGAAAATTTCAGTTTATTGTGGAATCATACTCATTTCCGTGATGGATAAGACTGGGCTAGAGTCTCAGGAAAGATCAGGCTGAGTGCAGAGAAAAACTGTGTGCTCCGGCTTTTGGGTTCATAAAACACGCAGCCTGATCTAAAGCACATCTTGTTATCATGGTTTAGGGATTCTTCCATTTAAGTTCATTTATCCAAACGGTTTAGACCATATTTTTTGGCCCAGCCCAGTGCTTCCTCATACTCACTTCTCTTGATTCGCCGGGCGATCTCCGGATAATCGAACGCTTTATGTTCGGGCCGGTACTGCCTCATGAGGTTGATGTAAGTAGTCTTGGAAAGGTTTTCTGCGACAAACTTTAAAAATCTTTCTGTACCAGCTATCCTGTTGGGCATTATCAGATGTCTCAAAATGAGTCCCCTCACAGCAATTCCTCTACTGTCTTCAACTAAATCTCCCACCTGGCAGAATATTTCCTTGAGTGCAATTTGGGCATAATAGGGATAATTGTAGGCTTCGGATGAGTACTTGGCCGCATGTTCAGGATCCATGTACTTGCAGTCAGGAAGATAGATATCCACTATGCCATCCAGGAGCTGCAGGACATCCAGTTTTTCATAGCCGCTTGTGTTATAAACCAGAGGAATCCGCAAACCCTTCCGGGCTGCTATCTGGACAGCATTTATTATATTGGGCAAATAATGCGTGGGAGTCACAAGATTGATGTTGTGGCAGCCGATATTTTGAATTTTGACCATCATCTCCGCTAAACGTTGATCGGAGATCTCTATACCTTCGCCTTCAATACTGATTTGATAATTCTGGCAAAATACGCACCTCAATCCGCAGTTAGAAAAAAATATTGTTCCCGACCCCCTTTGCCCCACTAGAGGACGCTCTTCGCCAAAATGCGCTTGTGCGCTGGACACCTTTACTTTAGAGGTCGCTTGACATTTCCCTGTTTGACCATCCAACCGGTTAACCCGGCAGTCCCGGGGACAGAGTTGACAGCTTTCATAGATGGACTTTAACTTTTCAACGCGCCTGGACAACTCTCCTCTTTTCTCCAGGGCAAGATAGGAGGGGTATATCTCTGAATTACGCACACTGCCAGAGAAATTTCGGAGTATCCCGGGAGTCGATTTTGATTGGAGGAATAAAGCGGATCCCATTAATATCAATGATTCGCTCATGAAATTTCGTCTGGATATCTTTTTCATTTTTCTAACCCTCTCAGAGTATTAATATACATTTGAATGGCTTCACTGTAAACAAGAGCCAACTTCAGTCAATAATAAGGTCAGGTTTTGAAAGTTGTTCCCATATATATTAAGTCACATGCCGGATGTGGCCTTCAAATTTCTTATATTCTCCTGAAGAATATATAGCTTCGATTTCCTGGAAGAGAACCTCGATTTCTTCCATCTTAGAGTAGAAATGGGGACCCACCCTTATAATATCCGGTTCCTTTCCTTCACCTTTTCGGAAATCGACTTTAATTTTCCTCTGCTCCAGAGCAAGCTTGACAGCCAAAGCATGCGGCAGTCCAAAGGAAACGGCTCCCCCTCGTAAATGTTCTTTACGGGGAGTAAACAGGTGAAATCTTCTTTCCTCTGCTTTTTTGAGAATCAAATCAGTCAAAGCCAATGATTTTTCTCTTATCTCAGGTATCCCTATATCATTGATGATTTCCAGGCCTGCTTGAGCCGTATACAGAGAGGGAACAGGAGGAGTCCCGGACATGAACCTGTAGCTGCCTTGAGTGAACTCCATATCTTGAGCAAAGAGGAAAGGCTCTTTGTGAGCAAACCAGCCGGTTAGATATGGCTGAAGCCTTTCGGCAAGCTCCGGTCGGACATAGAGAAAGGCATTTCCCGGCCCACCACAAAGCCATTTCAAACAGCCTCCGATATAAAAATCAGCACCGAGCTTCTTGACATCTACAGGAATTGTTCCCGGAGCATGATATCCGTCGATGACAGTCAGGGCTCCAGCCTCACGGGCTCTGCCAGCAATCTGCTGGATATCCTGAATATACGCGGATTTGAAGTAGACATGAGACGTTGCGACAAAAAGAGTTTTATCATCAATGGCTTTAATAATTGTCTCCGCATCCAATCCTGGCTCTCCGCGACTGCCCAGCAATTCGACTGTCCATCCCATAGCCTCGGATATTTTTGAGACTGCATAAATTATCGAGGGAAAATCATGGTCTGTCATGACAACTTTATTTCTCTTGCCGTCCTTTTTGCTTCTGGAGTGAAACTGAGTGGAAAGAACAACCCAATGACAGAGCGTGGCATTGACCTGCATGGTGACTTCATCTTCTTCGGCTCCGAGCAGAGATGCGACTTGGTTTCCGACTTTTCCTGAAAGGTCCCACCACTCTTTCTCCCAGGCACTCACGCCATCCTCTGCCCATAATGAATAAAAGCGGTTCAGATGGTCTGCCGCTTTTTTCGGGACCGCCCCGAGTGAATTGCTGATGAGATAGACGCACTGGTCAAGGATAGGAAATTCCTTCCGGATAGTCTCCAGATCCCGTTCTAAATCCCAGCTCATCCCGGACTCATCGCTCCTTTCATTTCATTTCGGAAAAAGCCGTTTTCATGATTTTCTTCCATTTTATTTGGGAAATTCGATGACTATAATATTCGGAACTGGCTTGGCTCCCTTCAGATTTTTAATACCATTTGGTTTATCCGATCCACACTATTTGGAAAACAATTCTATTCTTTAACCCGGCAGCCCGTTCTTGACATAGTGAGAGACAGCCTCTATGAAGATATCCAGCTCGCGGAGTGTGGTGTAGATGCTGGGCGTGACGCGCATGCCAACGATGTTTTCACCTCCAAGCTCTGGAGATGGGACTCCGACCGCTATGACATATATCTTGTGTTTGTCGAAAAGAACCTGGGCCAGTTTCCCCATATCAAAGTTTTCAACAGTGTAAGTCCCGATTCCGCAGGACTGTTCCGGGTCATAGGAGGTCAAGATTCTCACTCCGGGAAGCTTCTCCAATTTCTTCGCCCAGTAGTTTCTCAAATAACGCAGCCTCTCTTCCTTCCTCTTGCCGCCGATCCCATGATGAAAGGCCAGGGCATCTCCCACTGCAAGTTCCAGCCAGTCTGGATGGGTTCCGATGTGCTCGAATTTTCGTATATTGTCCCCTTGAGGGTCTGCCGCAGGAAAAAGCGGCCAGATTTTTTTGATCTTCTCCTTCTTCACATACAGAAAACCTGTCCCTATGGGAGCCATCATCCATTTGTGTAGATTGGCTCCGTAAATATCGCAGTCAAGATCTTTCTGTTTAAATTCGAAATGGCCAAAGGCATGGGCACCGTCAATCACTACTTCGATGCCACGCTGACGAGCCATTCGGCAGATCTCTCTGATTGGGAATATCTGCCCTGAGAGATTGGTGATGTGGCAAACCTCGATGAGTTTGGTCCGAGGAGTCACGTTTTCCTCAAAGGCTTCCGCCAAATCTTTGATGTTCTTGGGAGGATAATCAAACGGAAACATCTTGACTTTGACTCCCTCCCTTTGTTCTCTCTGAAACAGGGCATTTTTCATTGAGGGATAGTCATGGGTCGTCGTCAAGAGTTCATCGCCCGGTTCGAGCTCTATGCCCAGGAGAGCGATCTGCATGGATTCTGTGACATTCCTTGTGATGGCGATCTCTTCTGGCGAACAACCAAACGTATCTGCCAGTTTTTTCCGGATGAGCTCCTTTCTCGGACGGAGGTATCTCCATCCGTTTAAAACAGGAGCGCCGTTCGCAAAATCCAGGTAGCGGTGGATGGCATCCATAACGATTTGCGGAGCCGGATGAACCCCTCCGTTGTTGAGGTTGATGATACTCCGGTCAATGTTGAACGCTTGCTGGACATGGAACCAGAAGTCCTCATCTCTGGCAATCTCTGCGGCCGAACGGTGCTTGACCTCTTGGACCTTTTTCTGTATTTTCGCCTGAGCTTCCTTGGCGGAGAGGCCGAATATTCCAAGGCTCCCGACGCCCAGGCTCAGATTTTTCAAGAATTCCCTGCGGCTTGTCCCCATTTTATTCTCCTTTCTTGTCGGATTTTTTTAACCTTATCATAGAAGGGCACCGCATCTCAACATTTAAACATTCTGGCCGACCCCAGGTTGAGACGCGATCCCTCAACGTAGGTGTTGAAAATTGAGACTTGATCCAATTATAATTAAAGCCAAGCGGAGGATTCCATGAGAAAATTTTCGGTTTGTCTTTTCATTTTACTTCTCCTGACCACATTTTCCTGGGCAAAAGTCGGTGACATCATAAAGGTGGTCAAAACACCAGGTCCCTGTCCGACAGGCTTAACGTTTGACGGGCAAAACCTCTGGCTTGCTGATATCTACACGGATAAAATCTACAGCATCAATCCGGAGAACGGGAAGGTTATTAAAAGCTTCGATTCCCCTGGCCATAAACCTGAAGGCCTGGCATGGGATGGAAAATATCTCTGGCATATCGATTCAGGAGAGAAATCCATCTACCGTCTGGACCCCCAAACGGGGAGAGCCATCACTATTCTGGAGTCCAACAGTTCAAATCCCAGAGACCTCGCCTGGGATGGAAGAAATCTCTGGATCATAGACCACAGAGAGGATATTTTGCTCAAAGTCTCACCTGAGGATGGGATGATGGTTCAGCACTTTCCATCCCCCGCACTGGAGCCGACAGGACTGGCATATGACGGTAAATATCTCTGGGTAACAGACCGCAGCGAGGACCGGATCTATCTGGTTGATCCTTCTGACGGCCTTTGTCTCTCTTCATTACGCGCTTATGGTCCTTTTGCCTACGGGCTGGCCTGGGGAAAGAATACTCTTTGGAATGTGGACTATGAAAACGACGAGATCTACCAGATAAAAATCTTTGATGAGGATATCCTCACGAAATGGGACGAGCGGCAGATGTCCCTCCATTTCGTTAAAGAATTCAGAAATTATGGCCCCGGAATGGTGAATACCTTGGATATATACCTTCCGATGCCTGTCAGCCGGGATAACCAGACTCTCCTGGGACCTGTCCAATTCGACCCTGATCCGGACGAGGTCATCCTGGATAAATGGAGCCAGAAAATCGCTCATTTTCACTTCAACGATCTGAAGAGCTATTCAGTCGTTAAGCCAGGATGGAAAGTCAAAGCGAACATATACGCTGTTGAATACTTTATCCATCCGGATAGTATTGGCAGTCTCGAAGACATTCCTGAAGATATAAAAAGAAAATACACTCAGGATGGGGATAAATACAAGATCAACGACCCGTTCATCCAGAATCTTGCCCGCGATATCGCTGGCAATGAACAAAATCCTTACTGGATTGCCCGTCGCATATACGATTACCTGGGAAAGAACTTGAGCTACAACCTCAAACCTCTGGGAGGATGGAATCCCGCTCCGACTGTGCTGAAACGGGGCACAGCCTCATGTTCGGAATATTCCTACTCGATGATTGCGCTTTGCAGGGCCCTCGGTGTTCCTGTGCGCTACGTGGGAGCGGTCAGCCGCCGGGGCGATGATGCCAGTTTTGACGACGTCTTTCACCGCTGGACGGAAGTGTATCTTCCTCCTTATGGTTGGATTCCGTTCGATGCGAACAAAGGAGATACGGATCTCCCGGGAGGAAAAGTGTTGGGCATAGGAAACGTGGCTGCACGCTACATCATCACCACTGAAAACGGTGGTGGGGACAAATACTTATGGTTCGGTTACAACTATGGATTCCACTGGACATCTTTAGGGAGATGCAGAATTCACGAAGAGAGCTACGGAATGTGGTCCCCTCTCGGAAAAAAGAAATACAACAAACCAATCATAAAGGATTAGAACCAAAAACCGACTTAAATGCCTAGCGGAGATTTCTTGAGGCGAGGAGAACGGCCATAAAAGAAATCATCTGCCCGGATAGAAAAACCCTGGGCAAAAGAAGACCGTTCAGTGACTCCTCTTATAAGATTGTGGAATGAGTTATCCGGCTTGCTGAAGGGACAAACAGAGATGCAAACCGCACAGTCTGTCCCTGCTTTTCTCCAGAACCTGTAGCATTCTTCTCGATCGAGCACCCATTTCAGCACCCCATTTTCCTCTGATTTATCTCCATAGGGAATAGCCTGAGCGGGACAATTCCGGGCACATTTCTGGCATTTCCGGCAAAACTCCTGGATTCCCAGACTTCTCGGAGCATCAGGCACCAAAGGGAGGTCTGTTGTGATGAGTCCCAACCTAATCCTGGGCCCGTATTCTCCTGTGATGAGAATCCCCAGCCTTCCCAACTCGCCCAGGCCACCTTTCCAGGCAAGCGGCGGAAGCATGACCTGGTAGTTGCTCCCGGCGATATGAGCCCTGGCCGGAAATCCCAGGCGGCGGATGAAGCTGGCAGTCGTTATTGAGATCCTTGCGGCCTCAACATATTTCCTCCCAGTTTCGACAATGACAGGGGCTCTGGGGGCAGAAGCGATCATCCCTAAATCCATCTCCAGAGCGAATGCAATGGCATATTTATGGTTCGCGACTATTTTCTGACCGTAAGGCTCAGGCCCCCTTCCCACATGGGAGTAGACATATGCCTGATCCAAAAGACACACTCCGCAGATATCTCCCCCAAGGTATTTGATGATATTTTTAATCATACGGGTGTTCTCAGCAGGAGAAGACTGAGTCATTCTCTCAAACACTTCCCCCTGAACCTGAGTCAACTGATGTTCGAGATAATCGAATTCGACTGTTGCAAGTGAAAAAAGTTCCGGATTTTTGTTAAAATGAGAAGATGCAAGGATGTCAGGGATTTTTCTTATCTCATCATCAATTTTCCTGTAGCCCTGTTTTCGCTCATAATATTCCTTAAAATTTCCAGTGCCCTCCACAAGGTCAAAACGGGCAAAAATGATATCTCTCTCATCGATTTTCTCCTGCTTACCTACAATCTCCACTGAGCGTTTTTTTAAGGATGGGACAAGAAAAAGAACGAGAACAAAGAAAAAGAGGACAAACACTGCGCCGAACAGCCAGTTTTCAAGGGGAGCCTTGACCAGACGGAAGCCAAAATTGAGTAAAGCCAGCCCCACAAGAAATGAGGAGCTCCGCCAGAAGGCTCTTTTTTCCCTTTCGACAAGGTTGTAGAGAGAGAACATCAGGAAAAAGCAGATCAGGATTAGAAAAGAAAACTCACCCAGAATAGTCCAAACATTCATTGTCGAATAAACACCGTCAGATTATTAAACTCCGCCTACGTTGTCAATCCAAACAGATATCTCTTCTCGCCATGGTCACTCTTCTTGCATATAATAGAAAACATGAAAAAAGCCAGAGTATCAATCGTCAAACAGGCGGATTATAACCCCACAGAAATCCATGAAGCCCTGGAAAAAAGTTTTTATTACCTGGGTGGATTGGAGAATCTTATTCAGCCAAGAAGCCACGTGTTTGTCAAAATCAACCACCTCTCCCCTCCTTCTCCTCCTGAGAAAGCCATCGTCACACATCCGGTCTTCACCAAGGAAGTCCTCCTCTTTCTGAAACAACTCGATGTGACTGTCACGGTCGGGGATGACATCCAATCCAAAGAGGAAGATGGCTTCCTCATCTCTGGTTACCGCCAAATCTGCGATGAATTGGGAGTCCGCCTCCTCAATCTGAAAGAAGAAGGATTTCGAGAGGTCAGCTGTAGAGGTGAACTCCTGAAGAAGGTCTTCATTTCACCTCTAGTTCTCGAGGCAGATTTCATCCTGAACCTACCCAAACTGAAGACCCACTCATTTACAGTCTTCACAGGAGCGGTGAAGAACATGTTTGGCGTCATCCCGCATGGATTCCGTCACCGCTATCATAGACAATTTATCAAGAATGATGTCTTCAGCCAGATGCTCGTTGACATCTATTCCTGTGTGCCCCCTCATCTAACAGTTATGGACGGTATTGTTGCCATGGAAGGGGAAGGTCCTTCGACAGGAAACAAAAAAAAGATGGGAGTGATCATCGCTTCAGAGGATGCCGTCGCAGTGGATGCGGTCGCATCCAAGATCACTGGCTTTAATCCAATGAATATCTACACCACCCAGGATGCACATGAAAGAGGCCTGGGGATTGGTCGGATCGAAGATATCGAGATTGCGGGGGAAAACATCCAAGATGTCGAGGTGAAAGATTTCAAGCATTCCGCCGTCGCTATCGGACTTTTCAGGAGAAAACTCCCATCATTCCTCTATGCCTATATACAAAACCAGTTGACACTCATCCCTGAAATCATCACAAAAAAATGCACGGCTTGTCTGGAGTGTGTGAACATCTGTCCACGAGGAGCCGCAAAACCCGGGGAGGATTCTGTCAGGATAGACAAAAACCTCTGTATCCACTGCATGTGTTGTCATGAGGTCTGCCGCTATCAGGCTATAAAGCTTAAACACAGACCGATAGGGAAAATCATACGAGGATTATCTTTTCTCCACAAGACGATCGTGTCGTTGTTTTCCTGAGTGAAGCGGTTTTCTACTTGGCAGGCCGAGCAAAAAGGTTCAAGAAAGCCACAAAAAGAGCCGCACCGATAACCGCCCATATAACTGGGAAGTGGTGGCTCCCAAATCTGATGTAAATGAACAACGGAAGGTCCAACGTTTGAGCGATTAGAGTCCCGATCAGAGCACCGATAAATCCAAGCACAATGGATGTGATGCACCCGAGTTTTTTTCTCCCTGCCAGATTGGCGCCTATAGCTCCTGTGACAGCAGCAATCAGCAGCATAAAAAGAATCGATAAAATATTCATTTTCAAACCATCACTAAAATCATCCACGAATTTTGCCTGCATGTCAAATTGGGATCGCATCTCAACATTCAGGCATTCTGAGGTCAAGCTTTAAAAGGAGGAGGCTGGGGCCAGGCTTTTTCTGGCTGGTAAGATATAGGTTTGGTTCCAGTCTTACAGGCATCAATATTGACAAAGCCTGATCCCAAACAACTTTCAAGGCCTGGCCCTGATTCAGAGTTTTGATGTGATCCCAATAAAAAAAAGTGTATTTCCTCAGCAGTTGTGATAGAGTTAATCCCTCCCAGTGGAGGGAAGAAGAATGGACTTTTACCATTATTATAAGTCTAGAAAGGGAGAAATGGTCAACCTTTTGAAAGAAATGGTCCATCGAGAATCTCCATCTAACGATAAAAAGTCTGTAGATGCCTGTTCTGCCTTTGTCGTCAAAGAATTTTCAAAGCATGGAGCTAAAGTAGATCGATTTCCACAGAAAGGAATCGGCACCCTTTATGTCGCCCGCTATCCTTCACCTACACCTAAATCTCTCACTGAACAGATCTTGCTCCTCACACATATAGATACAGTCTGGCCTGTCGGAAAACTCCATACAATGCCTTTTTATGTCTCCGAAGATAAAGTGTTCGGGCCCGGTGTCCTGGATATGAAAGCCAGCATTGTCATGACTCTCTTTTCCCTGAAAGCTTTGAATGAGCTGAATACTCTGCCCAAAAAGAAAATCGCTGTCTTCATCAATTCAGCCGAAGAAATCGGGAGTGATGCATCTTATGAAGTCATCCGGAACCTGTGCAAAAAATCATCGTACGTCCTCTGTCTGGAGCCTTCTCTTCCTGGAGGAGCATTAAAAATCCAGAGAAAAGGGCGTCTTGTTATTCGTCTGGAGACCAATGGCAAAGCCGCTCATGCCGGAAATCCGAATCAAGGCATTAATGCCATAGAAGAGCTCATGCACCAGCTGAGCCGCGTGAAAGAGCTCGAGAAGGAAGAGACGACTGTTAATATTGGCTTGATTGAAGGTGGGGAAAAGCCGAACATCGTTGCCGATACTGCCCGGGCAGTCCTGGATGTCAGGTTCTGGAAAAATGAACAGAAGGAAAAATTCATGGCTTCGCTTAAAAAGCTAAATCCCGTACTCAAGGGTGCGCGGGTGAAATGCATCACAGAAAGCTCGACTCCTCCCATGGAAAAAACCGAGGCTTCCGCAGAGTTATTCTCCCGGATTAAAGAAATCGCTTCCTCCCTAAACATGAAGCTATCAGCGGGAAAAACAGGAGGAGGTTCCGATGCCTCTATTGCATCAGGCATGGGAATCCCGACTCTGGATGGCCTGGGACCTGATGGAGACGGAATTCATGCTGAAAACGAACACCTTCTTCTTTCATCGCTCGTCGAGAGAACCGCTTTGCTGACAGAAATATTGATTCAGCTTTAATTGACTGATTTCCTAAATTCTGCTAATTTTAATTGTTGACATTCTCCAGAATCATTTAAAGTATATTGTTGTTGCTTACCCTGTTAGATTTTAATAATAATCAAGACTCGTTCTTTGAGAGAGACGCCATCTTTTCAAAGAGAGAGTCCCATTATTAAAAATTTTAAAGGAGGACTCATATGATAAAAAAATACTACCTTCTTTCTCCCGGTCCGACACCTGTTCCTGAAAATGTACTCGCTGCAGCCGCTGTACCGATAATCCATCACAGGACGCCAGAATTCTCCGGAATCTTCCTGGAAGTCTCCGAAGGCCTGAAGTATGTATTCGGAACAGAGGAGGATGTTTTCGTCCTCACTTCATCCGGTTCCGGAGCCATGGAAACAGCAGTCATCAATACCCTGAATCCAGGCGATAAAGTAAT
>Ga0209636_10003549_pt1 | contig 15879 bp, 9 predicted proteins | sample DeeMarSWOR152_54_FD_187464 | JGI IMG/M metagenome (GOLD analysis project Ga0209636, IMG submission 187464) | Marine sediment microbial communities from White Oak River estuary, North Carolina - WOR-1-52-54 (SPAdes) (version 2) | ecosystem: Environmental > Aquatic > Marine > Intertidal zone >...
GGTGCGAGGCATCTGGTTTTCCCAACTCTCCAAATTCATTCCGAGGGAGCGCATGGTGTCGAATGTGACGAATATGTCGCAATCGATATGGGAATTGGACGGGATATCCTTGATGACGCCTGTAATGCTCATCGGCATTTTGACTCCATAAAGAAACATCTGAATTGAGTTCCCAAACGCTTCCTGGTTACTGAAATATTTCTTCGCCGTTTTTTCGGTAATGACAACCGAGGTGGGGCCTACTAACGCTGATTCAGGGGTTCCTTTCAGGAAAGGGAATGAAAATATTTCGAAGAAGTGAGAATCCGTAAAACTGATATTTTCTTCGAAAGTTTTTTCTCCGGAGCGGAACAATACCTTTTCGGTTTCGGGAATTTGGGCAAAGCGGGTGGCATTGACGATTTCGGGCAGCTCAGTGACTAACGAAGGAGCAAGAAGATAGGAGGTGGGAGCCATGATTGTTTCCTCTTCTCCTCGAAGGACCATAAAAATATCGTCTGCTTTCTCATGAAACCGGTCATAGCTCAACTCATGCTGCACCCAGAGCATAATGAGAATAACGCAGGTCAGGGCGGTGGCCAGGCCGGCAAGGTTGATGAAGGAATACTCCCTATGCCTGGTGGCGTTCCTGAAAGTTGTTTTAAAATAATTTTTGAACATGATCAAACTCCAGAGAACCATATTTTTAATGAAATAGGGGAGAGCCCCTGCGATTTGTTTCCAGTAGAGCAGGCGGGCTTTGAACAATCCATATTCCTGTTCCGTCCAGTAGAATTGCTCTTCGAGGTCACCCATGGCCCCATATTTGATATCCTTTTGGATGATAAACTCCAGTATCCTGGCCGCTATCCGTGGAGGCTTTATTGTCTTCTTGTTCATTCTTCTTTGAATTCAAGCTTCTCTATATCATTCCATATCACGGAATTGACCCGATTGATCTCACGGAGGGCTTTGATTCCTTCCCGGGACAAGCGGTAATAAACTTTGCTGCGGCCTCCGCGTTCCGGAGTCGGTTCTCCTTTGGAGGACAAAACATAGCCGTTTTTGTGCAGCCGTCCCAGGGGACCGTAAATGGCCCCCAGAAGCCATTTTTTCCCTGTCGCCTTGATGACTTCTTCCCGGATGGCCATACCGTAAGCCCGGTCATCCAGCCGCCATATGGACAGCAGGATGATTTCTTCGATGCGCGATAATAACTTCATTAGTTTTACTCATAGCGCAGCGAATCGGCCGGATTGGCCCACGCCGCTCTGATTGCCTGATAACTGACTGTGACAAGGGCGATACTCACTGCCAGTATTCCGGGGAGCACGAATGCCCAGATGCCGATGCTTATCCTGTAGGCAAAACTCTTCAGCCATTCGTTCATGATGAAGTAGGCGGCCGGCCAGGCAAAAATGTTTGCGATCAACACCCATTTTGTGAATTGCTTGGAGAGAAGGAAAACAATGCTGGACTCAGAAGCTCCCAGTACTTTCCGGATCCCTATCTCTCTGGTTCGTTGTTCGGTCAGGAATGAGGCCAGGCCGAAAAGGCCGAGGCAGGAAATGATGACGGCAAACAACGTGAAGGCATTCAAAATCGTGCCTATCTTTTGCTCTTTTCTGTACAGGCTGTCGTATTTCTGATCGAGAAAATGGTATTCAAACGGAGTAATGGGATTGAACTCTTTCCAGACACCCTGAATTTTTGCGAGAGCTTCTTCTGTTTTATCGCCGTTGATTTTAATGAGGATAACACCGTATTCGGTGGCAGCTGACACATCGTCCAGGAAAAAGAGAACGTGAGGTTCTATCTTCAAATGGAGCGACCGGAAATGCGCGTTCTTCAACACCCCGATGATCGTTCCTTTCCTCTGGCCGTAGGAAAATTGTTTGCCCACGGGATTTTGCATCCTCATTTGCTTGATAGCTTCTTCGTTCAATATATAGGCCCGGGTAGCATCCGTAGCGTATTCTTTAGAAAAGTTTCTCCCTTCCACCAACTCCAGGCCCATCATCGGAATAAAGTCATAATCCACGAGATTGAGAATGATATCGACTTGCTGCCCTCTCTCTTTTCCCTCCCAGTCATAGCCAGTGGTCCGGAAGGATTCGTCTGCAAACAAATAGTACTGAGCGGCTACGGAGTTGATATTCGGATCGCTCAAAAGTTCGGCTTTAAAAGCGTCATAACTTTTTCCGATGTTCTCTTTGACAGGAACATAGACGATATTTTCTGTGTTGAATCCCAGTTTTGAATGTCTCAGAAAACGGAGTTGATTGTAGGTAACCGATGTCCCTATAAGGAGGGCTATGGAAAGAGAAAACTGAGTGACCACAAGAACCTTCCGGAATGTCTTGCCTTTCCCTTCCGATTTAAACACTCCCTTCAAAACTTTAACGGGTTTGAATGAAGAGAGGTAGATCGCCGGATAGCTTCCCGCGGTCAAGGCTGTTAAAAGCACAATAATGATGAGCCCGAACACCAGTTGGATATCGATAAGGTCCAGTTTTAAGTCTTTTCCTGCGATCTGGTTGAACGCAGGGAGCATAACTATGACCAGGATCAAGGCAAAGACACAGGCCGTCAATGTCAAAAAAAGGGATTCTCCGAAAAACTGCAGGATAAGGTTCTTGCGGCTGGCGCCGACGGTTTTGCGCATCCCGACTTCCTTTGCCCGCGTTGTCGAGCGTGCTGTCGAGAGATTCATGAAGTTGACACAGGCTATAAACAGAACAAAAAAAGCGATGATAGAAAAAACATAAACGTATTTTCTGTCTCCGACCTCAGCGTAGTTCCGAAATGCGCCGCGGTTGTCGAGGTGGATTGCGGAAAGGGGCTGGAGGCGGAATTCCACTCCGTCTTTAACCTGAGGACAGTTATTTTTAGCGGCAACGGCTGTGATATTTTTGCCTATTTCATGGATATCACGATTTGCTTCCAACTGAAGATAGGTGACAAAATTGAACGCTCCCCAGTTCGTCCCGTAATTTGTGACTTCCTCGATGAACTCATAGGAGCTTAGAAAATCGAACTGGATATGAGAATTATGTGGGATATCCCGGATGACTCCTTTTACCGCTGCCAGGTTACCCTCGACTTCTATGGTTTTTCCCATGGGATCTTCAGTGCCGAAATACTTTTTTGCCATTGTCTCTGTTATGACGATGTCGAGTGGTTCGGACAGAGCCGTTTTGGGGTCTCCCTGGACAAAAGGAAACGTGAATATCTCAAAAATGGAAGGGTCGGCGATAAGCCCCCTGGTTTCATAGAAAACTTTATCGGCATATTTAAACACCAGTTTCGGAATATCGGAAAATCGTGCATAATTCACGATTCCAGGGACTTCTTCCTTGACAGCCGGAGCCAGAGGCGCAGGCGTTCCATCGATCCCTTCTATCATATATTTTGTGCCGTAACTCATAATCCTGTAAATATTTTTGCCGTTTTCATGGAAGCGGTCATAACTCAATTCGTCCTTGACCCAGAGGAGGATAAGCAGTGTGCAGGCCATACCGATGGCCAGGCCGGCAAGGTTGATGAAGGAATACCCCCTGTGCCTGGTGGTATTCCTGAAAATTGTTTTGAGATAATTTTTGAACATGATTAAACTCCAGATAATCGTATTTTGAATAAAGTAGGGGAGGGCCCCTGCGATTTGTTTCCAGTAGAGCAGCCTGGCTTTGAACAACCCGTGCTCCTTCCTCATCCAATAGAATTGCTCTTCGAAGTCCCCCAAAGCTCCATACTGGATATCCTTTTGGATGATAAACTCCAATATCCTGACAGCTATCCGCGGGGGCTTTATTGTCTGTCTGTTCATTCTTCTTTGAATTTTAGCTCCTCTATACCATCCCAGATCACGGAATTGACCCGTTGGATCTCACGGAGGGCTTTGATTCCCTCCCGGGACAAGCGGTAATAGACTTTGCTGCGGCCTCCGCGTTCCGGAGTCGGTTCTGCTTTGGAGGTCAAAACATAGCCGTTTTTGTGCAGCCGTCCCAGGGGACCGTAAATGGCTCCCAGAAGCCATTTTTTCCCTGTAGCCTTGATGACATCTTCCCGGATGGCCATACCGTACGCCCGGTCATCCAGCCGCCATATGGACAGCAGGATGATTTCTTCGATGCGCGATAATAACTTCATTTTTTCTCCATGTTTATATATATATACGTTTTTTGATAAAATAAGTTTACCTTTTTATTAAAAAGAAATTAAGATTTTTTAAAAAAAATAAAGTTTGCTATTTTTATGTTCTGTAAAAATCAAAAGAGGCCGGAATTTTCCTTTTTGCACTCGCCAAAAATTCCTCGCGGTTTTGCGCGATTTCCTCAAGGTAAAATCCTGAAATAGGCATCACATGCACAAAACGGCACAGGAATTCCAATATATTAATTCATTGGGCCATCCACCCATATTGACCATTATCGCTTAGGCGGAACGCGAAAGCAGACTGTGTGTTCAAAATTATATTTGAGCACTTTTATGATATTACCAAGAGAATTGACCGGAAAGTAGACTTCGTCCTGGAATTCGTCTAAACTATTTTTTTTTAGACTGCAAAATCCTTTTATTTTTATAATGTAAAGCTTTAGAGAAGATGAAATGAATGTTGTGCTGAAAAAAGTCAGAAATTATGTGTGTCTTGCCGCACTGGTGGCGTTGTCTATGACGGGCTGTGCTCCGGGCCCCAAGGTCCAGCCCGAACCTGTGGAAGTTTCTCCGCCTTTCTCCGGATTCGTTATGAAATCTTTTCACCGGTCGATGAAAGAGGAGATGCGAAAGTCCTACGATCGCGCGGATGAGATCGTTATCGGCGTTTTTACCGGAACTCACAAAGACAAAAAGAACGGCATCATTTATTATTTCAGCGATTTCAGCGTGTTCGATAAGGAAACACTCTCTTGGGGTCCAACCCAGAACGTGATCATGCAAGTTCAGCAGGATGAGTTCAAGCCAGAGATCATCCGGCGGAACGAGTTCAAGAGGCTGATCGACCTCGACAAAACCGGCATCTGCTGGGACTATTATGAGGGAAGCCGCTCGGTCTTTCTTGTTGAAGGGAAAATGAACCTCATTTTCCTCGAAACGGGATTTGACGAGGCCAGCAGCACATCCTACCGGCATTTGCTCGATGCCTACCTGGTGACCGATGAATGTAAGGCAAGAGATGTGTTCGACTTGATGATTCAGGAACTCATTGCCGAACGGTTATAAATCCTCTGTGATCGGTATCGCCTAGGTCATCCTCCCAAGACATATCGGTGATTCCTGCAGTCTTTGTTTCCCGATATCCTTCTCGAGCTGCTTAAAGAAGCCGATGTATTCTGTGTTTCGGGCTGCGCCCTTTGCAAGTCTGTCACAGGAGGCATCTTGCGCTGGAAATCGTGCATAATTCACGATTCCTGCGGTTTCTTCCTTCCCAGCCGGTCCTAGAGGAGTGGACGTCCCATCGAATCCTCAGATTTTAAAAATAATGAGATGGGAAGTATTATTCGTATCTTAAGGATTTAACGGGATCGGCAGAGGCGGCTTTTAATGACTGCCAGCCTACGGTGAGCAAAGCCACACCGAGTGCCAACAGAGCGGAGAGGGCAAATATTCCAATTCCGAGGTCGATCCTGTAGGCAAAATTGTCCAGCCATTTTTTCATCAGATAATAGGCCACCGGCCATGCGATCAGATTAGACAGGACGATGGCCGCTGTAAACTCTGCAGAGAGTAAAATGAGGATCTGAGACTGAGAAGCCCCGAGAACTTTCCGGATTCCGATCTCCTTTGTCCTTTTGGCGGCCACATAGGAAGTTAAGCCCAAAAGCCCCAGACAGGCGATCAGGATGGAAAATCCGGCCGCATAAAAAAAGACCTGCTCAAAGACCGCATCATTGGCGTACCTTTGCCTGATTTCCTGATCCAGAAAGCTGAATTCAAAAGGAAATCCGGGCGCAAACCGCTTCCAGACTTCTTTGGCGTGGCTGACCACGCTGGCGAAGTTTTCCCCGGAATACAGAATCCCTCCACTGGACATCAAATCCTGGTTGAAGCTGATCAGGATAGGGTTGATCTTCTGGTGAAGCGAGCGGCAGTGAAAATCCTTGACAACACCGATAATTTCAATCTCGTCTACCGGAAACGCTGTCAGATCCCCCCCTGGGATATAGGGAAGGTGTGTTCCCACAGGTGATTTCAGGCCGAATTCCCTAACCGCCGTCTCATTGATGACAACCGCCCGCAAGTGATCGCTTTTCCGCTTCAAATCCAAAAACCGTCCCTCTAAGAGCCGCAGGCCGTAGACATCGGCGAAGTCTGAATCCACGCTGAAGTGAGTGAACATTATGAATTCTTCACCGATTTTTAAGGACTCATTATTGAATGGCTGCCCCGGATAGCCAAGGGAAAAAGACACTTTCAGGATATCGGGATGGCGGAGGAGTTCAGCCTTGATGCTATTGAGGTTGTGGCGAAATAAGCCTGAACGTGGCTGCGGAAAAGTGATCACGTTTTTGGCGCTGAAACCGAGATCTTTGTTCCGGGCGAAGCGGACCTGGCTGGTGATGGTCAGCGTTCCGATAATAAGCATAATCGAAACAGCGAACTGGAAAACAATCAGTGCCTTGCGGAAAAAAGGCCCCTTTCTGCCCTGTGTCACATTTCCTCGAATGACTATGACCGGCTTAAAAGAAGATAGATAAACAGCCGGATAGAGACCGGACAAAATGCCGATGATACAGGTGCCTGCGACAAGACAGAGGAGCATTACCGGTTCGAACAGGCTTTTGAGGCTCAGGTCCAATGTAAATGCCCGGTTGAACGCAGGTAAAAAGAGGAACGCAAGGCCCAGGGCCGCACCCAGAGCTGCCAGTGCCACAAACATCGATTCCCCAAGGAACTGCCTTGTTAGTCTCTTTCGTAATACCCCGATCACCTTTTTGATGCCGATCTCCCTTGCCCTGGTGGAAGCGCGGGCCGTGCTGAGGTTGATGAAGTTGATCCCGGCGATAATCACGATAAAAATAGCGATCGTGAACAGAATCCACAGAAGTGTCTTGCTGCCGTGATTTCCATAGAAACGGAGATCGGAGAGATAGATATCGCTCACCGGTAATAGGGAAAACTTCACCACCGGTCGTCCCAGCCGCTTAAACACAGAGGCCATGTGGGTATCTATTTTTTGGTTGACCGCTTCCAGGTCGTGTTCCTCAGAAAGCAGCACATAGGTGGGTTCGGTGGGGTATTCATAATTGCGGTCAGCTTGCGGACCGCTGATAGACCGGAGAGTCAGGATGGAGGCAAAAGCATTCAAATCCAGATGGGAGTTTGCGGGTTTCTTCACAACTCCGGTTACAGTCAGCTCATAAAGGTTGTTGAGAGTGACAACTTTTCCGATTGGATCTTCGTTTCCGAATAAGCTATTTGCGATATCTTCGGTCAAGACTATAGAGTAGGGCTCGTCCAGAACTATCTCAGGATTTCCAATCTTGAAATCATAGGTGAAAACTTCGAACATGCCCGGGTCGACCCAGGCAAAGGTCATCCCCTTGATCATGATGTTCTTCTCCAGTTCTGTCTCTGCATCACGATACTGAAGCGCATAGTTGCTCCGCAGGCTGAGGCGGGTGTATTTGACGATCTCCGGGATATTCTCGGAAAGCTCCAGAGCCGCAGCCGAGATGATTTGCTGTTGTCTCCAGTGCTGTTGTTTCCACTCTCCACTCATCATGACAGTGTAGATCCGGTCTAGGTGTTCATTGCCGCGGTCGAAACTCAGTTCATTTCGAATGAAAAGAGCAATAAAGATGACAACCGTAAAGCTGACAGCCAGGCCGAAGATAGTAATGAAAGAATAGCCCTTGTGCCTCCGGAGATTGCGGAGCGTTATTTTCAAATGGTGGCTGAACAGACTCAAACCTTCTCTGATTTCCAGACCGGCATACAAAAACAAAGCGGCAATCACTTGACACCAGTACCAGAACATTCCCCCAAAAAGGCCCTTTTCCCGGACAATTCCCTGAAAGCTCTCCTCCAGATCACAAACCGTGGTATCATACCCATCATCCGGGAACATTAGCCGAAAAAGCCACTTCGCCATTCTGGGTGGCTGAATACTCCTGTTTTTCGTCACAGCTTATCCTCCGTTCGTTTCAGGGACAGCCTCCCACATCTTGCGTTCCATCTGTTTGATCTCCTCCAGCGCCTTATGTCCATCCGGAGTTAATGCATAGATCCGCTTACTGCGCCCTCCGCGTTCGGGAAGAGGAGAGGTTAGAGAAGATGTCAGATAGCCTTTCTTGACGAGCTGTTCCAGCGAGATAAAAAGAGCCCCATAAGACCAGGTTTTTCCCGTCACCTCGTTCAAGCGCTTGCGTATTAATACAGAATAGGCATTGTCCTTTAAAAAGAGAATTGCCAGTAGGATGAATTCTTCGGTCCGGGAAAGAAGTTTCATGGACTCCTCACATATATTTTTCTATTTTTAGGAAATATCATTTATTACTATAGACGCAGGAACTTCAAGAAAGGTTGACTTAAGCTTAGAAATTAGATTTTAAACATCAAAAATAGGGCAGGGGAGAGGTGCCAGTGAAGAGGGAATACGTTCTTATTATTATTTTGTAACCTTTTGATATTAATTAATTTAGAGATTATCTACAGTTATACAAAATTATATCGAAGTCTGTCTCAGACAGTTACATTAAAGTCGCAACTAACCTGAAATTATGAAGGATGTGCCTTTAGTTACGGATTACTTTTCTGCCCATTTGCGGAGCTCGCGTTTGATCTTCTCCTCGATTTTCTTCCCGATTTCTTCCCAGTTGCCCTTTTCTACATCCTCTTCTTCAGCCCAGTTTTTAATACCTTTGCGGACCTTTTCCTCCACTTTTTCAGCGATCTCCTTCCATTCTTGTTCTCGAGCGCTTTTTTTCTTTTTTATTTTGCACGAAGAACGCCAGGTTCCTCCCAGAGCAATTGAAGCTCCGAGTAAAAAGCCGAAATTGTACCAGCCACCGCTGTTGTTCACTTCGAACATTTCCACGCTCTTGGAAAAGAGACTGATGATGAATGTGATCACACAAATGAGACCATGCCATAGTCCAGCCCAGAAGCCTGCCGGCCTTTCATCAAATCTCGTGTTTCCTGGAGCACAGCTGCTGGTCACCATTATGAGAATAACCACGCAGAGAAAGAGAATGGAAAGTTTCCTGAATTTCATTCACTCCTCCTCATCAAAAACTCTTCCTGAAATTTATTTAGTGCAATGCTTATACCACAGCGAATTTACAGAGTCAAAGTAATATGAATAGAGATATTTTATGAATTGATATGAAATAGGGGACACAACAGCTATTTATTTATCTTTGAAATAGAAAAAGATTAGAAAACCTATTATTCTTCTCTCAGGGTATCGGCAATATTAGCGTATGCCGCTTTGATTATGTGTGAGAGCACGGTTAATACGGAAGTCATTATTAAAATTGCTAGTGCCAGAAGAAAGGGTGTGGCTGTTATAGGGGAACGGGTACTGAAATATGAATCCATCATATTTACGGTAAAAAAGTAGCATAAGGGCACAGCGATCAAGGATGATATTATCAAGATTTTAGCCAGGTTTTTACTTAATAGTTTTACAATATTCTGCATGGAGGCACCAAAAACTTTTCTGATGCTGATCTCTTTCAAACGCCTGACAATGTTTAATGAGATCAGTCCGAATAATCCCATGCAGGATATTAACAAAGCAATCAAGCTCACAAAACACGATAATTTACAAACTCCAGTGTTTACTCGAAAGAAACCGGCCCAGATTTCATCCTGGTAAAATCCCTCGTACAGCTTATCAGGGAAAAGCTGTTTCCACGATTTTTCTAAGAATGCGGCTGTTTGAATAACCTTATTCGCTTGGACTCTGATACATAAATAACGGAAATTTTCTTTATCACTCAAACGAAACAGAACCGGTTTTACAGGTTCGGTAAAGGGCTCGTTGTAAAAATCCTCGACAACACCGATTAGGGTGAAATTTTTATTGTTGATTTTTACATTCTGGCCCACAGCGTTTTTCCAGCCCATGGTACTGACAAAATTCTCATTTACAATAATAGCGCTGCTGTCTGTGGCAAATTCTCTATTGAAATCCCTCCCTTCTTTAAAACGTACCTGCATGGTTTTAAGATAGTCGGGTCCCACGGCAAAGCTGGTCATCGCGTATTCCTGATCACGGTGTTTAACTGTTTCCAGAGTCCAGGAGCGGCCAATATGATGTTCTGTACCGCTTATTCCGATAATATCGGGATTTTGAGCTATTTTATTTTTATACACTTCAAACTGGTTTTTATCCTTAAGAGCCACATTGAGAACCTGTTCCTGGTTGTAGCCCCAGTCAAGGTTTTTCTGGTATATAGCATTCTGGATAAAGATCAAAGACGTGCCGATCATGATAAATGCCAATATAAACTGAAAAGCCAGAAAGATATTTGATATTTTTGAGCCGCCGCCGACTTTATAGGATTTTTTCAGGATGTCTGCAGGTCTGAACTGGGATACATATAGTGCCGGGTATCCGCCGGAACCAAGCACAGTAATAAGAAATGTAAGTCCGTAAAAAATCCAGATATCGAAGCTTTGAAAAAAATCCATTTTAAGGGGAGCTGTGAACATATTGGTGAAAAAGGGAAGAATGACTGTACGTGCAAAAATGCCTCCCAAAACAATAGCCAGCAGACAAATCAAAATATGCTCCCCGATGAATTGGACAATAAGTTTGGGCCGGTTGCTGCCCAAAACTTTACGAATCCCTATTTCAGTCAGTCTCCTGGTGCCGGTAACAATGCCGATATTGATAAAATTAAAGCATGCCAGCAATAAAATGATAATGCCGAAACCCCATAAGCCCACCATTGTTGCCGGGGGAAATCCGGCAATGCCCAGATCAGTGTTGACTTGGGGAGTATTTTCAGATAGTTCATACAGGTTTTCAAACAGCAGTGATTGAATGGGCCAGGATTTTTCAACTTCATTTTGTTGTTTTATATATCCGATCATAGAGTGACTTTTAAGAGCAGTGATATCCTGCCTGTTGTTTAGCAAAATAAAGGTATGAATCCATTTGCCCCAATCATTTAAAACCGAGCCTTCCCAAGCCTGCAGTTTCTTAATAGGCATAAGGATGTCAAATTGCAGACTTGATGCCTCTGATGGCTTACTGACCACAGCTTTTACCATAAAAGATTCTTTAAAATTATTTTCATTAGAGATTATAACCGTTTTTTCTAAGGGATCTGTTTCGCCAAAATACTTTTCTGCGGCCTCCTCAGTAATAATAATACTGTTGCTTTGCTCAAGCGCGGTTTTTTCTCCGCAGACAAGAGGGTAAGTGAAAAAGTCAAGGAATTTACTATCAGTAAAATACATCCTGTCTTTGAAAATTTTGTCTCCGATTCTCACTACTGCTGAGCTCCGGTTTACCCTGACATAATCCTCGACCTGAGGAAAATCATCTTTTAAAGCCGGGCCAAGAGGTGCCGGTGTAAATCCCCATAATTTTCCGCCGCCGCTTTTTCCTATCCTGCTTTCGATATAGTATATCCGCTTGCCATTTTTATGAAACATATCTATGCTTTCATTAAAATTTTTGACCACAAAAGGAAGGGTAAAACAGCCAACTGCAAGCGCCAAGCCGATTATACTGATTACAGAATACTTTTTGTTTCTTCTTATATGCCTGATGGCAACCAAAAGGGATTTTTTAAACATTACAGGCCTCTGATGATCTAAGATTCCGGAATTTCATAAAAAATTTTCCTTATTATTGTAAAAACGCATATGAATCATGATTTGTTCCTTTTTTGGCTTCTTATAATTTGGATTAGACTCTTAAATCCTGATTGGAGTTTCGAGCTTCAGCTATAAATATATCACTCATACAGAAGCGAGTCTACCAGATCAGCCAGAGCGGCCTTCACAGCCTGAAAGCTTATGGTCAGCATGGCGATCACCAGGGCGATAGCGGCCGACAAAATAAAAATCCAAAGAATTTCAATATTTTCAGAGGGCGGCCACGTCTTGTCATGAATTTAATCCTTTGAAGAGGAATAATTCAGATAATTCTCCCAGAGGATGTCTGAGATCCTCTTGTATTCTTCCAATGCTTCAAATCCTAGTTTTGTGATTGTATAGATCTTTTTCCTCCGTCCCCCTCTGACTGCGGTCGCCTCTCCGAATTCAGATTCAATCAATCCATTTTTTTCAAGCCGGTTTAAAGGCAGATGGACGGATGTGAGCGATACTTTTTTCCCTGTGGTTTGAGAGAAATGGTCCACGATGGCAACAAGGTAGGCGTTTTTCTTCAGATTGAGAATGGAAAGCATGATGAGCTCTTCTTTTCGGGTTAGATTTTTCATTTTTTTGCTTTATAACACAATTTCTTTTTAATTTCTAGAAACATATCATTTATTAAAACGGAGCGAAGCAGAAAAAAGTTGACTAATTTAAGATAATTGGATTTTAAACATCTACGGACACAAACTGTTAATAAATGATATATTTTATGTTTCATAGTGTTAGAAAACACCAAGAGAAGGAAATTGGCATGTTAATTGCTAATAAAAAATAGGGATTAAATCATTAAAAAGAAATTAAAAATGAAAAGGAAAAAACCTATGTCAACTGAAATCAAACCGGATATGTCTTGCGTACCTTATAGTAGGCGAGGCTTATATTTTGCCTTGACGATCCCTTTGGCAGTGATAGTTATTTTGGTGTTCGTATATCTATGGAGCATAAATATTTGGCTATCATTTGGGCTTTTAACACTCTATTTAGCGACATGTTATTTTCAATCCTACTGTTGTGCTTATCAAGATTGCCCATATCTAGGCGGATTCTGTCCTGCCATTGTTGGCATCTACCCAGCAAATACACTTGCCAAACTTCTTTATAGGCGCAAAACAGTCACTAAGTCAAAACTACGATTCGAGGTCTATGCAACCCTGGCCACATTAGGATGGCTGGGTGTCGCAGTACTTCCCCTCTATTGGTTGTGGCAGTTAGGGCTATTGTATGCCATTGGATATTTTGCCAGCCACGTTATCTACTACCTAGTTTACGGATTAACGATTTGCCCTAAATGCGCTATCCGGGAAACCTGCCCTGGAGGGAAATTTCAGAGCTTGGTTTTGAAACGTTGACTGGATAGAGATGAAATCAATGAGAGATTTTGAAATCGAGTAATATTTTTAAAAATAAGAAGTTAAAGCGTCATATCACTCATACCGCAGCGAATTCACGGGATCAGCCAGAGCGGCCTTCACAGCCTGAAAACTAATGGTCAGCATGGCTATTACCAGGGCAATAGCAGCCGACAGAACAAAAATCCAGGGAGCGATACTGACCCTGTAAGCGAAGTTCTGCAGCCAGTTGTGCATGAAGAAATAGGCTGCCGGCCAGGCAAATAGATTGGCCACCAAAACCAGGAGCGCAGATTCTCGTAAAAGCAGCACAAATATCCTCCCGATCGATGCGCCGAGGACTTTTCTGATGCCGATCTCTTTGGTGCGCTGTTCGACCATGTACAGAGCCAGGCCGAAGAGTCCCAGAGAAGCGATGAAGATGGCTAGAAACGAAAATACGCTGAAGATCTGACTCAGCTTTTCCTCTCTTCTGTATATCCTGTTAAAAGTCTCATCCATGAAGGAATATTCAAACGGATGAGCCGGGTCCAGTTCTTCCCATTTGTTCTCGATAAATGCCAGCGTTTGTGGAATGTGCTCCGGCCGGATTCTCATGGCAAAGACATAGGTGTTTGACGTCCAGATATGAATAACAAGAGGATTGATTTCCTCTCTGAGGGACTGAAACTGAAAATCTTTGACCACACCGATGACTCTGCCTTTCTTATCATCCCATTCAAACCGGGTGGCCAGCGGATTTTCCAGCTGGAGCTGCCTAACCGCGGCTTCATTGACTATAAAGGCTTCGTTCGCATCCGTACTCATCTCCTTCGAGAAATCCCTTCCTTCAACGATCTCCATACCCATGGTCTTTATGTAATCGTGGTCAGTGTAGATCATTCTTACGGTTATGGTCTTTTTTCCTTCTTCTGTGACCAGTTGGATAGCGTCGCCGGCCACGACGCCGCCCGGGACTCCAATGGTGATGGTGGCGTTCAAAATACCGGGATTCTGCATCAGTTCCGCCTTGATCCCTTCTGAATTCTTCCTGATCGCGTTATCTCTGATCGGAACGACAACCACATGCTCCTTATCAAAGCCCAGTCTTCTGTTTCTTAAGAAATCGAGCTGGTCGAGAACGACAACTGTCGAGATAATCAAAACGATAGATATGCTGAACTGCAGAACGACCAGCGCTTTTCTCAACAATGATTTTGTCGAGCCAGCGCTTGCTGTGCTTTTCAGGACATTCGCCGGCTGATACCGGGAGATGAAAAAGGCAGGATAACTTCCTGAGGCCAGGCCGACAAATACCAGGATGGCGATCATGCTTTCCAGCACAACAAAGTTATTCAAAAGGTCGACCTCAATCTCTTTCCCGGTTAGTGAGTTGAATAGGGGAAGGGCAATCATTACCAGAATTAAAGCCAGGAGAAGAGCTAAGAAAGTGAACAGCAGCGACTCACCTAAAAATTGCTGGACAAGCTGAAACCGTCTGGCGCCGACAACTTTTCTCATGCCGACTTCTCTGGAACGGTTTACAGAGCGTGCTGTGGCCAGGTTCATGAAATTGACACAGGCAATGAGCAGGATAAAGAGCGCAACCACAGAAAAAATGGTGACATACTTGATATCGCTGGTCGGGCTGATCTCATGCTGGAGGTTTGAATAGAGGTGGATGCTTTTAAGCGGCTGCAGTCGAGAGGAAAGAGTGCTTCCCAGGATGGTTTTTATCTCCGAGGCTGCGTATTTCTCGATAAATCCAGGGAGCTTGGCCTCCAGTTCTTCTCCTGAGCTGCATTCCCGGAGCAGAAGATAGGTATAGAATTCATGCCGGGCCCATCTCTGGAAGTAGCGTTCCTGGACAGAAGGAATCTGCTCAAGGGTTTTCATAGAAGCGAACATATCGGCCTGAAAATGAGAGTTTTTAGGAATCTCTTTCATAACTCCGGTCACCAGATACTCTTGCTCATTGATCTTTAAGGTTTTGTCCATCGCTTCATCGCTGCCGAAGTATTTCAAGGCTATACGTTCCGAGATGACGAGAGTGTTGGGAGCCTCTAAAGCTGTATCCGGGTCTCCCTTGACCAAAGGAAATGTGAAGATATTGAAAATAGAGGCATCCGCGAAAATCAGGCCGTCCTCATAAAATTTCTTGTTCTCGTAGGTGACCATCCGTCGTCTTCCTAAAAAGAACCTTACTGCGTCCTCCACCTCTGGGAAATCCTTTTTCAACCTCGGCGCAAAAGGAGCGGATGATAAGGCATAATACCGGCCAAATTCTCCGGATGCATCCAGGCTGTCAACCAGTCTGTAAATCCTGTCTGCCTTTTCATGATAGCGGTCGTAGCTCAGCTCGTCCTGGACGAAGAGGATGATCAAAAGGCAGCAGGCCATGCCCACGGCCAGACCGGCGATGTTGATGAACGAATAAGCCTTGTGTTTTTTGATGTTGCGAAAGGCTATTTTGAGATAATTCTTGATCATGGCTACACTCCAGGAAACATAGTTTTTTATATACGAGGGGACCAGCTTGATGATCTGGAACGCATACCAGAGAAGAGCTGCCGCTTTCCCTCTTTTTCCGGAGACTCGGTCATATATCTCCTCGAAATCACCGGCCAGATTCTCCTGGTCCTCATAAGGGATGACATTTTTCAGGAAGAACTCCAGTATTTTCAAAGGACGGTCACGTCTTGACATGGATTCAGTCCTTTGAAGAGGAATATTT